>Ga0182013_10004365_pt1 | contig 17058 bp, 10 predicted proteins | sample 612S2MmetaG_FD_120487 | JGI IMG/M metagenome (GOLD analysis project Ga0182013, IMG submission 120487) | Permafrost microbial communities from Stordalen Mire, Sweden - 612S2M metaG | ecosystem: Environmental > Terrestrial > Soil > Wetlands > Permafrost | place: Sweden: Stordalen | collected...
ACTCCAAGCATGATTCTCATTTGATAGGAGCCATGTGACTCGGTTTTCTGACGCGCCGCGCAACACGCGCAATCCGCCCGCCTTCTTTGCGATTCTCGCCATGCTACTCGGCGTTTCCGCTGCTTCTGCTAGCGCCGCGGCGCAGCCCGTTGCGCAGGCCTCGCCCGCGGCGACTCCGGCGCCCGAGCTCGGGCCGGCGGCGGCGCCGCCGAGAACCGCTCCCCAACATGTCGCCCGCAAGTTCGGCCACTTGCCGATCATCGACATCATCCCGGTCTTTACCAGCCCGCAATTCTATAGCGTGGGGCCGATCACCAAGACCGGTCAGCCTGCGGTCAATCCGCTCAAGAACGCCGGGGTTGGATACGATCCGATCGATGTCGGCGGCACATTTAAACTCCCGATTACCCCGAACCTATCGGCTTCGTTCGACCGCGTCGTGGAAGGAACGCTCAACGTTCCCGACGCGCGGGTGACGAACGCCGCGCACGCCTACGTCTACAACGTCTACTCGCGCGACGTGGTTCTCGTCACCCGGCTCGACGAGCAATTCTCGCGCCTGCAGTTCGAGGAAGGCTTGTATTTCCGTCACCGCATCGCGGGCGGATCGCAAACGAGCAATAATCCGTTGCTGCCCACGATCGCTTCCCGCGAAGCGCATATGGGCTATGTCGGGGTGACGTATGCCACCGGCGGCATTCCGTGGCTGCTCAACAGTTTCATCACGTTCAACATCAATGCCGACACGCAAGCCGTGGATCATCACGTCGGTTGCTTACCCAAGGCCCTCGACGGCGTCGCTGCGACCTGCCCGAAAGGGAACACGACGGGGTTCATTGACGAAAATCCCACGCAGAATCGGGTGTGGGAGACCGATCAGTACGTCCAACTCACGATTCCCGTTGACAAGAAGCATGGCGTGACGCTCGTCGGGCAAGATCGTTGGGGCGCGTTGAACTTCTACGAGAATGCGCCGTTCCCGTATCGTTGGACGACGTCGCAAACCTATCTCCTGAGCAAACGTTTCAACCGGGTGTTCTCGCTGTCGCTGCGCGTGCGCGACCAATGGGCCGTCGCGTCCGGGTCGCCGTACGTCAAGCCCGACGCGCAGCATAACGGAACGATCGACATTCTGGCGGACTTCAAGATCGATACGAACACCTTCGTGCACTAGCAGCAACTGTGCGCAAATCCGTGGCGTTCGGCGCTTCGCGCCGAACCGAGCATCTCGAAGACGTGTTTGTCGGCGCGTCATTCGCCGTGCGCTCCGGCAAGATATGCGTCGTCGACAGCCGGGTCGCCGATCAGCGACTCGGCTTTTCCGCTCAGCACGATGCGGCCGCTTCGCAAGACGTAGGCGCGATGGGCAATCTGGAGGGCCGCGTTCGCGTTTTGCTCGACCAGCAAGACGCTGGTTCCCCAACGATTGATGTCGGCGATCGCGGTCAGCACGCGATCGACGAATGCCGGAGCCAGACCCATCGTCGGCTCGTCCATGCAGATGACGCGCGGCCGGCTCATCAGGGCGCGTCCGAGCGCCAGCATCTGTTGTTCGCCGCCGGAGAGCGTACCGGCGGCCTGCGACCTCCGCTCGGCTAGCCGCGGGAAAAGCGTGTAGACGCGATCGAGATCTTCGCGCGTGTCGCGGTCGCGCCGCACGTACGCGCCGACGGCGAGATTCTCTTCGATCGACAGACTTTGGAAAACGCGCCGCGCTTCAGGTACGGAGGCGATGCCGGCGCGGATGCGAGTCGCCACGCTGCTGTGCGTTCGATCGTTCCCGCCGATGAGGACGCGGCCGCGTTTGGGTGATACGAGCCCAAGCAGCACCTTCATTGTCGTTGACTTTCCGCTGGCGTTTCCGCCCAAGAGGGAAACGATCTCGCCTGGGCCGACGCTGATGCTGACCTGCGTCAACACCTGCGTCGGCCCGTAAAACGCGTCGATGTCTTCGAGCGCGACGAGCGCCGCCGCATCGACCGGCGGGGTGGATCGAGTTGCTTGCGCGGCGCGCCCCGAACCAAGATATGCTTCGCGCACGGCCGGGTCACCCGCAACGCCGGCCGGTGGTCCATCGAAGATTTTCTTGCCGCTGTCGAGCACGATGACGCGGTCGGCGAGCGCGTACACCAGCTCGAGCTTGTGCTCCACGATGAGCATCGTTTGGCCCGCGGCGCGCAGCGCCGCGAGCTGCTCGATGAGCTGCGCCGTCTCCACGGGATTCATTCCGGCGGCCGGCTCGTCGAGCAGCAACACAACGGGTTCGGCGTTCAATGCCCGCGCGATCTCGACGCGGCGCCGATTCGCGTACGAGAGGGTGTACGCGCGCCGTTCGCTGCCCGGAGCGAGCCGGTCGCCGAAGCGCACGAGCTGCGCGCGCATGGCAGCGGCCGCGGACGCCCCTTCGCGCTTCGCTGCCCGCGGTTGCCACAGGGCGACGAGGAGTTCGGCCAAGAGCGCGATCGGGTGCAAGAAGCCGATTCGGCGCAAGACAGAAAGCGGTCGGGTCGCGCGCCGGCGCACGAAGCCGCCAACGAGCACGTTCTCCGCGACGCTCAAGTTGCCGAACACGCGTCCGTTTTGAAACGTTCGCGCCACGCCCGCCGCGGCCCGGCGGTCGGCGCTCCATTGCGTGACGATCGCTTCGTCAAGCATGATCTCGCCGGCGTCGGGCAGGAGGTTGCCCGCGATCATGTCGAGCGTAGTCGTCTTGCCCGATCCGTTGGGGCCAATGATCGCGATCGTCTCGCCGCGGCCGATGCGCAGAGCGAGATCGTCGACGACCCGCAACCCGCGGTACCGCTTTGCGATCCCGCGCAGTTCGAGCACCGGCGGCGAAGCGCTGCCTGAGCTAACGGTAGCCAAAGATGCCCGCCGGACGGAACCGGACCAAGCCAAGCAGCAGCAAACCGTAGCCGATCAACCGATAATCATGGAACGGGCGAAAGAGTTCGGGCGCGCCGACGAGCACGACGGCGCCGACGATCGCACCGAAGGCGCTGCCCAGCCCGCCGAGGACGACGATCGTCAGCGCGAGGACCGACACGTCGAGTCCGAACATATCGGGACTCACGTAGCCATATTGTTGAACGAGCAGACTGCCGGCTAGCGCGGCGATAAACGCACCGACGACGTACGCCAGCGCTTTGTATCCGGCGGGTTCGATGCCGCTGCTGGCGGCCGCGGTCTCGTCCTCGCGCAAGGCGCGCCAGGCCAGACCCAGATGCGAGCGCTGCAGGCGTTCGACGATCAACGCTGCCGCGAGGGCCATTGCGACCGCGAGCACGTACTGACCGCGTGCCAACGCCAGGGAATAGCCGAAGAATGAAGCGCTCGGGATGTTCGCGATTCCCAGCGGCCCGTTCGTGAGCGCCGAAAAGTTCAAGCTGGCGGCCACGATTGCGGCACCCACGGCGAGCGTCGCAATCGCGACGTCGTGACCGCGCAGGCGCAGCACGGGCGCGACGACGAGTGCAGCGACGACTGCGGCGAGCAGTCCCGATGCCGGCAGCGCCGCCCAATACGGCCAGCCGCCGTTCTTGGTCAAGAGCGCTGTTGCGTAGGCGCCGATAGCCATGAACCCCGCCTGTCCAAGTGCGATGATGCCGGACGTTCCCGAAACGAGCGTCAGCGAGAGACCGAGCACCGCGAAGATCGCAACGATGCTGCCGAGCCGCAGCAGATAGTCGTTTGCGACGAAGCCCCCCGCCACCGCGAGCGCCAGCACGCCGGCGACGAAGGCGCGGGGAATTTGCGGCACGAGCGCCCCGCGGCCCAGAAACGTTCCCGTCAGCGGCTCCGCGGTACGCGTGCGCGTCCGCGCGAAGAGACCGTTGGGCCGCAGCCAGAACACGGCGATGACGACGATGAAGGCGACGAATTGCTGCGCTGCACCGCCGAAAAACGTCACGCCGAAACTCTCCGCGACGCCCAAGATCAGACCGCCGGCAAGTGCACCTTCCAGACTGCCCAAGCCGCCAAGCGCCGCGGCTGCGAAGCCGTTGATCGTCGCAGCCGCCGCCATGCTCGGTTCGACGTTGCGATAGGCCATACCGACGAGGACGCCGGCGAGGCCGGCAAGCGCGCCCGAGAGGGCGAACGCGATGCTTTGCATCGCGTCGACATCGATGCCCATCTGACGCGCGGCGTCGCGGTCCGCGGCACTGGCGCGCAGCGCGCGGCCGATACGTGTTCGGCGGAGAAGAAAGCCCAGCAGCGCAACGGCGGCGGCCGCGACGCCGAAGATCGTGAGATCGAGGTAGGCGATTCGAATAGGGCCGACGTGCAGATTTCCGTGCGGAATCGCGCCGGTAAAGAGCCGGGTTTGCGAGCCGAAAACCAGCTCGCTGCAGCGATCCAGGATGATGCCGACCGCCAGCGTCGAGAGCAGCGCCGCGATGCGCGAAGCGCGAGCCAGCGGCCGAACCGCGATAGCGTCGATGGCCATCGCGAGCGCCGCGCACGCCGCCATCACGCCGACGAGCGCCGCGGCGAGCGGCCAATGCAGTCGGTCGACGGCGTACCAACCCAAAAGCGCGCCGATGCCGAAAATCGAGCCGTGGGCGAAATTGATGACGTCGGCGACGCCGAAGATCAGCGAGACCCCAAGCGCGATCAGGGCGAACGGCGCGCCGGCGATCAAGCCGCTGACCAGCGCGTCGATCATCGATCAGACAACGGGAACGAATGTGTGATTCTTCACCGTGATGAGGATCGCGCGTCCGTTGACTACGCGCCGGTCGGGCCCGAAGTGAAACGCGCCGTTGACGACGCTGGGAATCGAGCGCGCATCCGAGAGTGCGCTGCGCGCCCCGTCGCGAGTAAATCCGCCGTGCTTGGCGGCAAACGCCAAGATGTTGACCGAATCATAGGCGTAGGCGGCAAACAGATCGGGTGGTTCGTGATAGCGCGCGGTGTAGCGGTCGACGAAGCGCCGTATGTCCGGGCGCGTGTCGCCCGAGAAAAACTCCACCGGCATCACGACGCCCTCGACGGCGTCGCCGCCGAGATCGATGAAGCGCTGGTTGTAGCACGCGCCGCTGGTGACGATCTTTGCCTGCAGCCCGACGTCGGCGGCCTGCGCGAGGATGAGCGCCCCGTCGGTATCGTACGCGAACAAGACCAGCACGTCCGGACCGGCATCGCGAACCTTTGAAAGGAGTGCGCGAAAGTCTTTTTGATCGGCCAGGTAGCTCTCGAAGACGACGATGTCGGCCCCCAGCCGTTTCGCCGCGTCCCCGTACGCGCCGGCCGCGCTTGTTCCCCACGCCGAAGCCTGATACACCACGGCATGCTTGCGTCCGTAGTGCACGTGGGTCGTGCGCGCGATGAGGGCCGAGTCTTGGCGCGTCGTTCGCGACGTGCTCCACATGAAGGTTCCGGCTTCGGTGAACGCCGGCGCCGAGTTCGTGAAACCGAATTGGACGAGGTGAGCGCGCTGATAGATCGGCGCAGCCGCAATCGACGCGGCGCTCGAGAAATCTCCGAGTTCCGCCAGAATCCGCGGATCGCCCGCAAAGCGCTCGGCGACGACGACCGATTGTTTGGGATCGGATTGCGTGTCCTCATAATCGAGGGACAGGCGGTGGCCGCCGACGCCGCCGGCACGACCGATCTCTTCGATCGCCAGATTCATTCCGAGCTTCCACACCCGTCCGTAATCGGCATCGTCGCCGCTGAATGGTCCCGAAACGCCGAACACGATGTCCCCCGCTGCTTCCGTCCTCCGGGGCACGAACGGCGCAAACGCTGTCGAGGCAAGCGCGCCGAGGGCGGTGCGCCGCTTCAACTCGGCACGACGGCATTGACCGCTTCGCGAACGGCGCGCAAACTCTCATGCGGCACGACGATCGGTAGCGTGCAGCCCGGCGCGACCACGAAGCGCCGGCCGCCGGTCTCGGCGGCCGCTTCGGCGACTTCGGCCTTGATTTCTTCGGGTGTCCCGAGCATGAGCGTGCGCTCGTGATCGACGCCGCCGGCAAACGCGATGCCCGGTAACGCCATGCGAGCGCGATCCAACTGTGGGCCGTCCACGCGGTCGTACCAGCTCAGCGCGTGCATCGGATACGCCGCGAAGCGGTCGAAGTCGAGTTCGCCGCCGTGAATGTGTACGATCGACAGCGTGGATCGCTCGTGAAACGCTTGTGCGACGGGCCGGTCGAAGGTTCGGTCCAGCGCGTCATACGCAGCGTGCGGCAAGACGCGGCCGCTGGCGTGTTTGATACCCAAGAAGATGCCGTCGGCGCCCGCTTCGAGTGCGGCAAAACCGAAGTCGGCGGTTGTTTGCGCGATCGTGTTCAGGCCGGCCGTCAACGCTTCCGGTTCTTCGCGAAGATGCCGGGTGAAGGTGGCGTCGTCGGCAACGAACGATGCCGCCATCGACGGCGCGAAGAGCGTCATCAGGATCGGTGCCTCGTCGCCGAGTTCGGCTTTCACGAGGCGCAGCGTTTCGAGCTGTGCCGCCTGGGCTCCCCGATCCGGCGCGATGTGCGTGAGACCGTACCAGTCCTGGGGCTCGTGGATAGGGCGCCCGGCGATGAAGTAGAACCCGCGGGCCGGATGATAGGGGCCGAGCGTCGCGCCCCAATTTTCGATCGCGCCCGGCATGCGCGGCGTTATTTTGATGAAATCGAGATCGTACCGCCGGTAGAAATCGATCGTCGCGCGGGCAAGGTCGGCGGGGTCGCCGTCGCGATCGGGAAAGTGCACCCACAGACCGAGCGGCAAGCGGTCGGGGCGCTCGCCCGCGAGCGCGGCGGCGATCCGCGCGCGCTTCGCGAACTTGGCGGCTAGCGACATTCGTGGGAAACGATCGAGGCAGCGAGCATACGGGAACGCTCCGCCTCCACTAAATTTTTACCTGCAGCGAAATGTAGACGTTCAAGGGGAAACTCGCGGAGTACGGCGCGTAGCCATAGGGATCGTTCTCCAGCGGGCTGTTGACTTTGGCGTTCGTCGCATTCCCCAGATATGGACCGCCCGGGCTGAACCCGTTCCCCTGGGGAGGATTGAGCGCGTACGAGCAGACGTGTGAACCGCCGGTCTCCCACGCATATCCGTGCGTGAAGCAGTGCTGGTAGAGGTTGGTCACGATCGCCGTGAGGGTCACGCCCTTACCGAGATCCTTTGCCGCCTGAAGGGACAGCGAGAGCGTGCCGGGGCTCTTGAATTGCCCCAGCGAGTCATACATGCCGGTGTACGGATCGGGTCGGAAGAGCGTCGCGCACTTCGTCGTGTCGGCCGCCGTGCAGCCCGAGGACGGATCGTAGCCGCTCCAGGCGAAGGGCGACCCGTATTTGAAACCCGCATCGTATTGCAGCGCCGGCACGATGCGCAACCCGTGCTTGCGCCATTGAACGCTAGCGGTCAAGACCTCGGGCACGTCGTACGAGATCGAGTTATAGCCGAAGGCCAGGCTCGATCCGTTCGAGGTCGGAATCAAGTTGTAGGGCGAGTACCAGCCGTTGGGGTCGAACGGGGTGGCTGCCTGCGGCGCTAGCGTATAGTATGGATTGGCCAGCGTTCCCGTCGGGCAGCCGGTCGCGGCACCGGCGACGCCGGCGCCCGCAGCGGTGTAGCACGGCAAACCGCCGCCCGCGCGCGTAAGCTTGTTGAACTGCGCGCTGTCGATCTGGTTATTGAGGCCGTTGATGACGTTGCTGGTCGTTCCGCTGAAGTTGTTGTAGCGAATCTTCGAGTTGGTGTAGGTGAAGGCAAGCTGAGCGCTGAGACCGTCGCGCTCGAAGTTGCCGGTTCGTGCCAGCAGTTCGTAGCCGAACGCGCGCAGCGTCCCGACGTTGAGCCCCGACTGAAAACTCGACGTTGGATCAAGGACGAACGCTTGGGTCTGATTCTCGGTCAGCCGGTAGAACGGCGAGAACGAGAACGACACGGGGATGTTTTTGAGGCGCTTCTCGAACGAGAGATCGTAATTGTTGGAAACCTGCGGCGGAATCGCGTGGCTTGGCGTGGTGAAGCCGTATTGCAGAAACCGGCTTGCCAGATAGGCGGCCGTATCGCCGGTGTTGTTGTATTGGACGTAGGCCGCGCGAGCGGGCTGCGAATAGGTTCCGGCGGAGAATCGGACGACGGCGGTGGGGTCGAGTGTATACGTTCCGCTTACACGCGGCTCGAAGATCGCGTTCGCCTGCGTCGACGGATACGAGTTCGACAAGACGGTGTGCGTGAAGCCGGCCGCGCAAGCGGCATCGGGAGCAACGGTTACCAGCGTTCCCGTGCCGGCACTATAGCAATGTTCGGCGTTGTACTCCGAGAAATAAAATGCGTTTGGGCCGCCCACGACAGCTTGGCTCGCGGTGTCGCCCAGCGCATAGAGGTAGAGATCGTAGCGAGCGCCGAGATCGACCTTGAGCTTGTCGGTGAGTTGCCAGGCGTCGTCGAGCGACAGCGTGGTGAATTTGGGCGACACCTGATTCGAGAGTGATCCGCCGTAGCCGCTCGTTACGGCTTCGTACTGAGCCCCGGCGGGCGCGCCCGCTGGGACCACGAGATCGGTCGGGACGCCCGATGCGCTCTTGACGGTAATGGCATTGGCGAGGCCGTTTCCGCTGTAGCAGTTTGCGAGCGCACCGGTAACCTGATTGTAGCAGCGTCCGCTGCCGTCACGCAGCTGAATCGCGAAGCCGCTATCGTACGGCGCGTTGTTGTACCAGCGGTCGACACCGGTGTAGGTGTACGATGCCAGCGCCTGGAGCAAGTGCCGCGAGCTGAGCTGATCAGCAAATTGCAGCGCAAGCCCGCGGGTATGGGTGCTCAATTCGTCGTCGAAGAGGCCCAGGATGCCGGCGTCGGGCAGCGGCTGATAGTATGCGCCGATCGGATCGTTCACGAACCAGCTCGAGTAGTTGGAGAATGCGTAGAGTCGCGCGTACGCCGAGGGACTGAAGTTCTTCTGGTACTGCACCTTGAATAGCGCGTTATTGCTGTCTTCGGTGCCGCGCGCGTCGAGCGGGATGATGCCGCCGTTCGCGACGCCGGCCGGCGCTGCCGGGTACGCATAGGTCGTCGCGAGCGCCGGATTGTATTTGCTGAAGATCGGTCCTTGGTACACTTCGGCGATCGGATAGGTGGGCGCCGCTCCGCCGGTCGCAAACTGCCAGTAGGGACTCTTGAGGCCGCCGAGGTCGTTGACGCTGTCGTAAACGCCGACGACTTGCCGGCCGATCTGCGCCAAAACTTGCACGTCGTCGCTCTCGCCGTCGCCGCCGCGGTGCGGGATCTTGTAATGCAGGTTGGCGACGGTCTCGCGCGTCGACGTGTCGCTGGGTCCGCCGAAGAAACCCGTCTGGAAGGGCAAACTAATGACCGAGCCGTTCCCCGTCGGTGCGAGCGTCGTCGTTGACGGTCCCAAGCCGCTGCCGCCGTTGAAGTTGTCGCCGTAACGATAGGCCTGGTTCCAGCCGGTCGTACCAACGTAGTATGTGAACCGTTTGTCCGGCGTCGCCCCGCTGACCTCGCCGCGCAAATAGTGGTAGAACGTCGGCGTCCCGCCGACGGCCTCGAAACCGATCGTCGTCGGATAGGTGCCGGTCTTGACGACTTGGTTGATCGATCCCGCCAGGCTTTCGCTGGGCGATGATGCCGGACCGCCGCCGGTGTACACCTGCAGCTCTTGTTGTCCGGTGATGCCTTGGGTATTGCCCACGTAGCTGTCGTACGCACGGGTGATCGGGATACCGTCGTACTCTTGGCCGACCTGAGTGAAGTTGCCGCCGCGAATGTACGGTCCCGAGTTGTTCTGCCCTTGGTTCGTGCCGTTTTGCGGGACGTAAACGCCGGGAACGGACGATAGCGCCGCGTAGGTCTGAAACAGCGCGCCGCCGCCGCCGAGCCCCTGCGCATTCTGCACGAGCTGACCGCTGACGCTGTAGACGTCGGCGGTTTGACCGGGCCGCACGATGTCGGCGGCGCTCCGCGCGACCGTCCTTCCAATCTCGCGCAGCAGCGGATGTGCGCTGAATGCCAGCACCGGAAACTGATCGGCCGTGATCGTCAAGCCGCTTTGTACGACGGTCTCATAACCGGTTGCTTCAATAGACAGCATGTACGTGTCCGGCTCCAACGAGACGAACGCAAAATGCCCGCGTGCGTCGGTCGTCGTTTTGCTCGTCTGGGATGGGCTGGCAAGGGTGACCTTCGCGCCCGCGAGCGGCGCGCGGGTCGTGTCGACGGTTATGGTCCCCGCGAAGCCGCCGGTCGTGCCGGCGACGGCCGGCAAACACCCCGACGCCAGTACAAATGCGAGCAGAAGCGCCGTAATAACGGCACCGAGCCTGGAACCGGAGGACATACTCAGCCTTTCTTTTTGGACAAACGTAACACGCGATAACCGCCGCGGCGGATAAAAAAAACCGGTCCCGATTGGGGCCGGCGAGTTAGATGTTTTGGGGAAACGCGATCAAGCGATGCTTACCACAACAAAAACCTCACCCGCGCCCGAAGGGCGACGGAACACGAGATGTTGCGACAACAACAAACCGACGGCTTCACGTTAGGCCGACTATAGCAGGCACTCATCGCGCTGTCAACGCGGGTTCTGCGCGCTCCGTTTACCGTCGGCCCGCGCCTCGATACGCTGATCCCGAAGTGCGCCAAAGCCGACGTTCCGCTTGCTGAACCACGGATTTGTTCGAGCACGTTCGTTACCGGGGGTATGGCCGGCGCGATGGGTTCACCGAGCCGCAGCGAGACGTCGGCTCGAATAGCTCAGCGCCAGGACCAGAAAGATGACGACGCCCGTCCCAACGTTCTGCCACGGGAAGGTCCAGCCGATGAGCAATAGTCCGTTGCTGATCACGCTCAGAAAAAGTACGCCGAGGAGCGTACCGAGGATGCTTGGCCGGCCCTGCGCGCTCAGCGTCGTCCCAATGAACGACGCGCCGATCGCATCGAGCATGTACGCGTTGCCGGAAAGCGGGACGTACGCCTTGATCGTCGCCGACAAGGTGATTCCTGCGACACCGCAGATGCCGGCGCTCAAGAAGTAGACGATCGCCGTATCGCGCCGCACGTTCAGACCGGAGTACCAGGCGACCAACGGTTGAGCTCCAAGAGCGAGCACCGAGCGTCCAAAGCCCGTCGCATTAAGCAAAAAGGAGAAGACCGTTGCGCTGAGCGCTACGATGCACAGCGGTATCGGTATACCGAGAATATGGCCTTGGCCGATGGTGGTGAACACCACCGGAAGATTTCCGGTAATGAGGTAGATCGGCTGACCGCCGTTCGTGGCGAGCTGCTGAACGCTTTGGCCGATGAAAAGCGTGCCGAGCGTGGCGAGAAACGGTGTAATATTAAGCCGTGCAATCAAGAATGCATTGACCGCGCCGACGATCAATGCCGCACCGATTCCGCCGAGAATGGCGAGCCCAACGTTCGTGCGATTCGCCAGCAGCGCAATGCAAACCAGGCTCGCAACGTCGATCGACGTGCCGACCGAGAGATCGATTCCGCCCGACCACAGAACCGCAGTCATGCCCAGCGCCACCATGGCGAGCAACGCGAAGTTGTTCACCAGCATGCTGACCAGATTCGCCGGCGCGAGAAACGACGGCGCGCTCGCCGCGAAGAACGTGAATACCGCCGCGAAGGCGAGAAAAGGTATCGCGCGCAGCACGTTCGCGCGGTAGAGACGCATCGTCAGGCCGTCGTGCGCCGGACCAGCGACGTCGCGGCGACGACGAGCACGATCAGGACGCCTTCGACTCCGTTGACCCAGTAGCTCGAAACGTTCGTGAGCTGGAAGCCATTGATGAGGAAGCCGACGAACAACACGCTCAACAGCGTGCCGGAGATCGTCGGCACTAGCCGAGCCGAGAAGACGACGCCCAGCAGCGCGGTCAACACGACGGAGAGCAAGAGTTCTCCCGAACCCGTGGTGCTGCCGTTGAGCAGTGCCACGGAGAGGACTGCCGCCATCGCCGCGCAGAGTCCCGAAAGCACGTACGTGCCCGCGATGTAGCGCGCCAAAGGCAAGCCGGCTGCGCGCGCAGCCTCCGGATGACCGCCGACCGCGTACAGGCGCAGGCCGACGGCCGAGAACTGCACGCCGACGAGGAGCACTGCCGCAACGCCGATCAGCGCAATTGCGAGGAGCGGGATGCCGAATGGACCGCTGCCGGCGAGAAACGTCAACACCGGGCTCGCGGCCGGAACCACGGTGTTCTGCGTGAGCACGAGTTCGAAACCGGCACAAACGTTCATAATCGCCAACGTTGCCAGGAGGGGAACCATGCCGAGCCAGACTACGGCGAACGCGTTGAGCGAGCCGACGAGCATGCCGAGCAACAGCGTAGCGGGCAGCGCGACGGCGTCCGTCTGACCGTCGCGGAGGAGCACGGCGTACAGGGCGGCGCACAAACCGAGGGTCGCCGCGACGGAAAGATCGATTCCGCCCGAGACGACCGCCGCGCCGCCGCCGATAATCACGATGGTCATCCCGAACGCGAGGACGCCGAGAATCGCGGACTGTTCGAAGACATTCGCGACATTCGCGAAGCTCAAGAAACCGGGCGCGGCGGCGGTGAAGTATGCCATGAGCGCGGCAAACGCCACGAAGGATCCCAGTCGCACGATGCTGCCGGCGCGGCCGCGTTTGCGCGTGACGCTCTCTGCTTGTGCATGCGAGGCGTTCGCCTCAACCGTCGAGGCGCCCGTCTCAACCGTGCCGGTGACAGCCGCGACGACTTCCGCTTCCGTCGTTTGCGAAGTGACGAATTCCGCTGTCAGCCGGCCGCGATACATCACCAGAATTCGATCGCTCAAACCGACGAGTTCGGCGGTATCGTTCGACAAGACGAGTACGCCGGCGCCCCTCGAAGCCAGCTCTCCGATGAGCCGATAGATTTCGATCCGCGCTCCGACATCGATCCCGACGGTCGGTTCGTCCAGAAGATAGAGCTTGGAGTGGCGGCTCAGCCACTTTGCCAACACGACTTTCTGTTGGTTTCCGCCGCTGAGGTCGCGCACGATCGTTTCCTGCGACGGCGTGCGAATGAGCAGCCGTTCGATGAGCGCCGCGACATCGCGCCGCTCGTCGGCGCCGCGCAGCAACCCGTTTCGCGTGTACTTTCGCAAACTGGCGAGCGTCACGTTTTCGCGAACGCTCATATTCATCGCGACGCCTTGTCCCCGGCGGTCTTCGGGCACAAGCGCGATGCGCCGTTTCACCGCGGTGCTTGGGGAATGCGTCTGCACCTCGTCGTCGTCGACGCGCACGAGGCCGCTGTCCGCACGCGCCAAGCCGAAAAGCGCTCGCAACACGTCTTTGCTGCCCGATCCAACGAGCCCCGCCAGCCCGAGAATCTCACCGCTGTGCACGTCGAAAGACACGTCCGTGAAGGCGTTGGCCGCACGAAGGTGCTCGACCGATAGAAGGGCAGCGCCAAGCGGCACCGAGGTTTTCGGATAGAGGTCCTCGATCTCACCGGCGACCATCATCGAGACGATCGTTCGCTGTGGCGTGCTCTTCGGTTCGACCGTGGCGACGTCGCGGCCGTTTCGGAGCACGGTTAGCGTATCGCATAACACCTCGATCTCTTGCAGGTAGTGCGAGATGTAAACGATGCTGAGCCCGTCGGCACGCAAACGGCGCAGCACGGTGAACAGATGGTCGGTCTCGCGCCTCGCCAGCGCCGCGGTCGGTTCGTCGAGAACCAGCAGCATGGGATCCCGCAAGAGCGCGCGCGTGATTTGCACGATCTGCGCTTGCGCAGGAGTGAGTTCCGCGACGACTCGATCGAGGGGCAACTCGACGTCGAAGTATCGGCGGACAAGCGCGCGGGCTGCGTCCTTCATTTTGCCGCGGCTCAGCAAGGGCAGCCACCCCGCGCGCGGCTCGCGGCCCAAGAACAGAGCCTCGCCGACGGTAAATGTGGGGACCAGAAGCCGGTCCTGATGAATGAAGTGCAAACGCAGATGTTCGACCTGTCGCGGCGTCAATGCGGCATAAGAACGCCCGGCGATCGTGATGCTTCCGGCGTCGGGCCGATGCAAGCCCGCGAGTACTTTGATGAGCGTTGATTTTCCCGCGCCGTTTTGGCCGACGAGGCCGTGGACGGTTCCCTTGCGCACCACAAGACTGGCACCATCGAGGGCGCGAACGCCCCCGAAGTGCTTTACCAGATTTTGCAGCGAGAAGACTGTATCGCCGCCGTCCTCCAACGGCATTCTATGGGCGCTGGCCGAGAAACTTCTGCTGTTGGGCGGCGTTCTGCTTCGTCACGAGCACCGCGGGAACGAAGGTGTACCCGGGCAGATCGTGTTCGCCGCCCAGATAACGAGCCACGTTGTCGACGGCCGTTTTCCCGATCAGATAGGGTTGTTGTGCAACGACCGCGGCGGCTGCACTCTTCGGCTGCTTGACCAACTCCACGACGTCCGGGCTGCCGTCGACCCCGTACGTTTTGATCTCGGAGCGGTGCGCGGTGTCGACCGCTTGGGTGAAACCGACTTGCGGCACGTCCCAGGCGGCCCAGATAGCGGCAATCGAGCCTTTTGCGGGATACTTGCTGAGCAACGCCGAGGTTTGGGCATACGCGCTTTGGACGGTGTTGGGAATGACGTCGCGCAACACGGGCTGGATGATATGAATTTTCGGGTAGTACTTGAGCACGGCTCGGAGCTGATCGTAGCGGATCGCGCAGACCGGCACGCCGTAGAATCCATTGAACACCAAGACGTTGCCTTCGCCGTGAATGTCCGTTGCGAGCTGCTGCGCGAGCTGCTCACCGATGAAAAAGTTGTCGGATGTCGTATCGTTGATACTTTCGGATGCCGCGGTGTCGACGGTGAAGAGCGGGATGGAAGCTGTGCGGACTTTCTTGAGCCAGGGCTCCAGGACGCTGAGCGTGCCCAGTTGCTCGATGATGGCGTCAGGTTTCTGCGAAATGAGGGTTTGGATCTGGGCGATCTGACGGCTGTCGTTACGCCCGGCATCGAGTGCGATCGGCGTGCCGCCGAGGCGTTTCACTTCGTCGATTTGGCCCTGGTACGCGCGAATATCCCAGTAGTGATCCGTGCCGATCACTGTGATACCGATACGCTTTCCCTTGAGGGACAGACCGGCCGTGGCATCCGATTTGGCCGAGGTTTGGTCGGTGGCCGCTGCGCTTCGCGTACCCGTGACGGCAACGCCGCCGACGATAGCGGCGCATGCGCTGACCACGATGAGCCGCTTGAGCATCGTGCCGAAGGTGAGGGTTTTCAAGGTAGAGAGCTCCTCTAGTGTTCGCTGCGCGTGCTTGGATCGCGAGCGTCGATAAAAAGACAAAAAAGCTTACCGTGCTATAGGGAAACGCGGGTCGCGACGGCTGGGCGAAGCGGCGCTAATGCTCGATGGCGGGTTTCCGGCGACATCGGAACGGTTCCGGCTTCATCGCAACGACCGAATTGCCGGGAGCCGACGCCGGCGATGGGATCTCGGCGAGGCCGAAAACGCCACGCGCGCCTTGGCGCGAAGCGCCAAACGCCAAGGCGGCTTGCGGCGCAGCCGCAAACGCGAAGGATTCGGCGAAGCCGAATCCACCTAGCTCCATGCGTGACGCGGCGGGTTAACGCCGTTCAGAACGTAGTTTCCGATATGAAAGTACTTCCAGCGCACGGGGTCGTGCAGCGTGTGCGTCCGAGCATTCCGCCAATGGCGATCGAGATTGTATTTTGCGAGCGTTGAGCGCGTGCCGCCCAGCTCGTGCAGTTTGTTGGTCGAGAGAATCGCGATTTCCGTGGTCAGTACCTTTGCCTTCGCAACCGCGATCGAAGCCTGCGCGACCGTCGCCTCGTTCGGATCGGCAACGGCGAGATCGACCGCGCGGCCCGCGCGAGCTAGGAGCGCTTCCGCGGCGTGCAGCTTGATCTCGAGATCGCCGATCTGGGCGAGCGTGAAATTGTCCTCATACCCGTGATCTTGGTTGCTGTCGATCCACGGACGGGTGTACGCGCGCACGAACGCGATGGTGTCTGCGATCGTTCCGCGCGCGATCCCGGCATCAATTGCGGCTTGGATGATCTGCGAGATCGGTCCATTGGACGTCGGTGCGTCGTACGCGAGGTGCGCCGGTACGACGTTCGCCGCGTCGACGTACACGTTGTCGATCACGACCGTGCCGCTGGCGGTCGTGCGCTGACCGAAACTCGACCAGTCGTCGATAACCGTCAGACCTTGCGTGGCGCTGGGCACGATTGCAAGCTGAGCGTTCCCGCTCGGATCGGTCGCTACGACCGGCACGTAGTGGGCAAACAGCGCGCCGGTCGAGTAGAACTTCTCGCCGTTGATGCGGAAGCCGTTGCCGTCGAGGGAAATGCTGGTCTCGAAGATCCCGGCGTGTTTGCTCTTGGCTTCGGAAAAGGCGTTGCCGAAGCGATACCCGGCGAGAACTTTGCCGAACCAAAAGCGCTTCTGTTCTTCCGTTCCGGTCAGGCGAATCACGTCGACGACACCGAGGTGATTCTGCGGTATCTGTCCGATCGACGGATCGGCCGCCGCGATGGTTTCGATCACCTCGCTAACGGTCGCGACCGAAACGCCGGCGCCGCCGTATGCGCTTGGTACCGTGATACCCCAAAGGCCGCTCCCGGAGAACCGATCGAGCTCGGCGCCCGGCAGCCGGCGCTCACGATCGCGAACGGCCGCGTCTTGGGCGAAATCGGCAGCCAGCGCTCGGGCCACCTCGATCGCCTCAGCGTTCGATGTGATGACATGCGCGCGGGGAGCACGATTGAAAACCGGCGGTCCGGACGGGGCCGCATTTGTCGGGGCTACGTTGAGCGTCATTTATCGCATGTCCATAAAAAGCAAGATTAGATAGCACCGTTGCGCGGTGGATTCGTTCCGTTCAGAAAGAAGTCGCCAATGCGGTGGTATTTCCAGCGTACCGGATCGTGCAGCGTATGGGTGCGTGCGTTGCGCCAATGACGATCCAGACCGAACTCCGCCAAGGTCGAGCGGGAGCCGGCGAGCTCGAACAGTTTGTTTGTTACATGGAGGGCTGTTTCCGACGCAAGAGCTTTTGCTTCGGCGACTGCGATCGAGGCCTCCGCAACGCT
>Ga0182013_10004366_pt1 | contig 17058 bp, 17 predicted proteins | sample 612S2MmetaG_FD_120487 | JGI IMG/M metagenome (GOLD analysis project Ga0182013, IMG submission 120487) | Permafrost microbial communities from Stordalen Mire, Sweden - 612S2M metaG | ecosystem: Environmental > Terrestrial > Soil > Wetlands > Permafrost | place: Sweden: Stordalen | collected...
AGCCACTGCTGCCACTCATCGGGCGTCGACATGGCCATCATCACGTGGATCCGGTTGTAGACGACGTCGCCTGGAATCACAGCGCCGATCGCGGGGACGTGTACGACTGTGCTCGGCCGGATGTCCCCCTGGCCGACCGTAATGATCCGCAGCTCCGCGTCCTCGAGCTCGATCTCGTCCCCTTCCAGCGGCTCGGGAATGACGGTTGGCCGCACGAATCGGTCACCAAACATGATGCTCCAGAGCCCCGTCTCGTTCTCCGAGTTGGCGGTGATGTACTCGATCACGCCTGGGGTGGCGAGCGGGCGGGCACGGGGAAACCTCTCGAGCAGCGGTCCGAGGCCGAAGTGATGATCGGCGTGCCCATGTGTGATGTAGATGGCCGACAGCTCCTTGCCTGTGCTTTCGATCATGTCTCCAAGCGCCGTGACGTCCGACGCCATGTACTGAGCGTCGATCAACACGGCCTTGCGCTGTCCTGCGATCAGCGTTGAGGTCGTCGGGGAGAAGGTTCCCCGAGCGCCCTCAAACTCGTGCGTCGGGCTCGTGTAGACCAGAGCCCGAAGCCGCTCGGCTCGATCCGTCGCTGTGTCCGCGCTGCCGCCGGTTGTATGCATGCTGCCTCCTGGTCTCTTTGACTCGGATGGTAGCGTGATCGTACCATGAGCGGCCCTGCGTGTAACTACGTCGCGACGCCCACAGGAGCCGTGTGCATCGCGACGCCACGTTTCTTCGCCGGCGGCCCGGCGATCGTCGAACTTGCATGCCAATCGCACGTGGACTGCTCACCTCAAGATCGTAAGGACCGCAGATGCTCCAGTGCCGTGCCGCCCAAAAGCGAGCGAGAGACACCGCAAAGCAACGCCGATAAGCAGCGCGGCCCATCGACGCACACGCCACGGTTGCTCTCAGCGACACGCCCGCTGATGCGAGCGTAACCTGGCATCGTTGCTGGCCTTGCGCTCGGGGCGAGGAGGAGCAGCGCTCGGCGGCGTTGGCTGGCTACCGGTTCGTGCCTGATTGCGAGCGTCTCGGCGTCAGCGGGGCCGCGACTCCCAGGTGCTGCGCAGCCGCCCAGGCGCGCGAGGCGAACGTCCTGCTTCCGGGCTGCGAGGAGCAGTGATGCGCATCCACCTGGAGACCCGGAAAGCGCGGAAAGCAGGCGCGCCCCGCGTGGCCAGTGAGGCGCCCGAGTTGGACGACAAGCGCTCGTCCGCGAACTGGCTCCCGAGACTGCCTTTGCCGTGGCGAAGCAGTCGTCTCCGGCGCGCCCTTCGAGACGTCCGCGTTTCGTCGGCTCAACCTGACGAAGGACCATGTGCGGGATCTACCAGCGGTCGACGGCGCTGGTAACTCGGTCGGGGCCGGCCACGCCGCGGCCCGGTCTTAGGTCCCGGTCTGCAAGCGGGTCGCGCCGAGCCTCTCGCTGACGCATCTTGCGCGTCACCCCCCAGATCGCTCCTGCGGCGCTCTGGGAAGCAGGCGATGTCCGTCTACGACGGCGGTGGCGAGTCGATCAGCTTGCGGTTGTCGACTCGGGACTGCTCGCGCAGCATCTCGAACGCGCTTGTCTCGTCGATGCCGTGGCGCTCCATGAGTATCCCCTTGGCTCGCTCGGTCAGGGCGCGGCGCCCGAAGGCGCCCTGGAGATCCTGGTACTCGGCGAAACGCCTCAGCACAATGTCGATGGCGCTCTGCCAGTCCTCGACATCGGCATCGCTGATGTGCGCGAAAACGCCCCGCTTGGATGCCTCGTTGATGAACTCGGGGTCGCGGGCGTGGAGCAGGACGATCACCGGGCAGGCCGCTTCCCGGACGATCTTGTCGATCAGCGCAAGGGCGTGCTCTGAGCTGTCGCCCAGGCCCACGAGCGCGACGTCGGGGCGCTCCCTGGCGGTCACCGGGCCTACATCCTCGACGTCGATCTCGCGCGCGATCACCTCGTGGCCGAGGCCTACGACGATCGGGGCGACCAGCGCCAGTCGGTCCTTACGCTCATTGGCGATCAGGACTCGCAGATGCTTGGTTTCGCGGGAGCTAATGACGCGATGCGGGCGCGAACGCCCGGCTGGATCGGGGTGATACGATACTCGTTCGCTCGCCCCAAATCTCGGTGGGCTCCGCTTCCCCGGCTCCGACACTCGGCCGGCGTTCTGCAGACGACCTTAACGGTTGAACGCCGCTACGCACGCGTCAGGAGCCATCATCGCCAGTTTCAGCGAAGCACCCGATCAGGTTGTGGCCCGGCTTGTGCTGGATCGTGCGCCGGAGATGGCGCGGCAGATGACGGGGGCGCGGTATGCGGCCCTTGCGGTCATGAACGAGCGCGGTGACGGCCTGGAGCATTTCTTCACGGCGGGGGTGGATGAAGACGCTCGGCGGGGGATCGGGCACCTGCCGCGCGGACGCGGTGTCCTGGGCGAGCTGATTCTGGACGCGCGCCCGCTCCGTGTAGTCGACGTTCGCAGGCACCCGAGCAGCTACGGGGTCCCTTCAGGTCATCCCGTGATGCGCAGCTTCCTTGGTGTGCCGATCATGCTCGGGAGATTCGCGTGGGGCAGCCTGCATCTGGCCGAGAAGGCCGACGCTGAGTTCACCCAGGCCGATGAGGACGCGATGGTCTCCCTCGCAGAAGAAGCTGCCGACACGATCCGCTTTGAGCGTCGCTACCAAGGGAAGGCCACGGTGGCCTGAGGCCCTATGTCGCGCGGCCGCGCGAGGCGATGCTGCGGTTGCGCGACTCTGGAGGAGCAGCCCGTGACCGCAGACCTCGACAACCCCCTTGGGCACATCACCCGTCGACGGGCGAGATGTTCAACAACTTGGGCGGGTGACCGCAGTCCCTCTCGGTCAGCGCCTAAGACAGCGCGGAGGTCCCCCTCCTCACAGCGCGCAGCACAGGGTGCGGGAACATCCCCCGGTGTTCCCGCACCCGGTGGTTCGCTTGCCAGGCCGATCCCTCGGGCATCGAGGTAGCCCTTGCGTCAGCGGACTTACCAGCTGTTCGCCAGTAGCTGTCACGGATGGCCTTCGCAACATTTCCGCGTAGCGTCATAGGCATGGATCTGATCGTGCTTCTGCTGATCGTTCTGATCGTCTTGGCGTTGGTCGGAAGCCTCGCCGTAAGCCCGCTGCTATGGGGTGCTCGTCCTCATCTTGGTGCTCTTCGCCTTTTTTGGTCGAGGCCGGTACTACGGACGGAGATGAGACGCGCCCTTAGGCCGTCTTCGGGTGCCCGTCGTTTGCGGGCAACCGCAGTGAGCATCTACATCTTCGGCCCGGCTCCTCCTCGATTGGTCGATGAGACCGGGCTACAACGCACAGCAACCCCGGGAGGCCCATGATGGGCGAGCAAACCGACAAGATCAGCGGCCGCGCGAAGCAGGCCGTCGGCGCCGTGACCGGCGACGAGGAGACCAAGCGTGAGGGCGAGCGCCAGGAGGACAAGGGCAAGCTCAAGGGCAAACTCGACTCAGTCGTGCAGAAAGCGGAGCACGCCGTCGAGGACGTAAAGCACAAGATCGACCGGAGCTGAAGGACCATGAGCACACGCCGATATGACGCCCGTTCGGGTGTTCTGCTCTTGCCCGGCGGTAGGGCTGCAGCCTCGATGACAATGATCACGGGCGGTCCGGCTATTCGGCGCGAGGCCGAGAGCTCCGTGAGAACCTCCGGAACGGTGCGTCGGATTGTCGGGCTGCCATGACCGTTGGTAGCGCCCTGTTTCTGATCGCCGTCAGTGCCATCCTGCGCTATGCGGTGACGGCGAGCGTGTCGGGCATCTCGCTGGGGACGGTCGGGCTGATCTTGATGATCGTTGGCGGGGCGGGCCTCGTGATATCGCTCTTCTACCAAGCCACACGGAGCCCCCGCCGCAGCTAGCCGGCGAGCCCCACCAACCTGTGGACCGACAACGATCGATCAGTCGCACATTCGCAAAGATGAGACCAGGAGGCGCAACAGATGACCGAGGAACAGCAAGATGCCGCGCCGGCAGTACCAGAGCACGATGATGATCACGAGCAGGACGCCGAGCTGAATCCTGCCGAGCACCAGCAGGAGGCTGAGTGGAGCGTCGCCGAGTGGCACGGGAAGATGCTCATAGACCGCGACGGCGAGAAGATCGGCAAGCTCCAGGACGTCTACGTCGACGTCGAGACGGACGAGCCGCAGTTCGCGACCGTCAAGGAAGGATTCATCGGCCGCCACCTGACGTTTGTGCCGCTGGGTGGAGTCAAGGTCGGGCCGGACAGTCTCGAAGCGGCGGTCTCTCTGGCACAGGTAGAGGACGCGCCCGACATCGCACTGCACGGCGAGGAGCTCTCCCAGGCGGATGAGTCAACCCTCTACCACCACTACGAGCTCAACTACACCCCACCCGATACAGAGAGCGGCCGCCGGCTCGCCCGCCGCTGACACGGAAGTCTGTGCTGATCACCCCAACGAAGGGAGCCACGATGTGGATAGGAGCCGCACTCGCAGCGGCTGCGACGCTTGCGCTGTCGGGAACGGCACTCGCGGCGAGCGGCCAGCAGATAAGCGTCAACGGCACCGGCGGTGCTTCCGTGACCGATGGGGCCACCAACGGCCAGCAGCAGGCCGCTTACGACCAGGCGCTCACCGCTGCGATCAGCGACGCTCAAACGAAGGCGCAGATGGTCGCGCAGCAGCTCTCGTTGACGCTCGGCCCGGTGCAGGCCTTTACCGAGCAGAGTGACGACTACCTCGGCTTCTGCGGCGTCGGATTCCTCCCTGGAGTCGCGGCGACCGGCGTGTCGGGCAGCGTGAGCGCGCCGGCGACCGCTGGTGCTACGAGCGGCCAGCTGACACCGATCCCCGCAAAGCCCAAGAAACACAGAACCAAGAAGAAAGCCCACAAGGCACAGGCAAGCACCAACACCTGCCAGGTCGAGGCCGACGTGACGATGGTCTACTCGGCCAGCTGAGCGGTGACCCTCAAATAGGCGGCACTCGAGTCGCCAGCAGCGAAGCCCGGGTAGCGACGAACAGGACTACTGCTTCTGGTCACAAAGCAAGAGGCGAGGTCGCGGTCGCGCTTCCGCTGGGGACGAGCAGCCAAGCGTCTCGCTGCCGGTCAGCGAGAGATGCTCGCTTTGGGATCGCCGAGGCCGAAAGCGGTCGTGTGGGTCGCGCCCGACCAGACGCCTGCGTCTGACTCAGATCGGGGCATTAGTTTCCCGATCGCGGTTCGCCGGGATTGGCCGACTGGGTGGCGGTGTGGGAGGCTCTGTCTACGTTGAGTCAGGCCGAGCCACGAGATGCGATTGCACCCGGTTCAGATTCCGAGGTGCCGGTCGACGGCTCGGGCGGCCTGAGCTCCGCGGACGCGGCGGGGCTGCTTAAGCGGTTCGGCCCGAATGAGATCCCGGAGGAGCGGCGGAGTCTGCTGTTGGAGATCGGCCTGCGTTTTTGGGGGCCGATTCCGTGGATGATCGAGGCGGCGGTGGTGCTGACCGCGGTGATGGAGCGGTGGGCGGACTTTGCGGTCATCAGCGTGCTGCTGGTAATGAACGGGGTGGTCGGCTTCTGGGAGGAGCATCAGGCGGGTAACGCGATCGCCGCCCTCCGGGAGCAGCTTGCGGTCAAGGCGCGCGTGCGCCGCGATGGGAGTTGGCAGACGCTGGAGGCGCGTGTGCTCGTGCCCGGCGATCTCATTCATGTGGAGCTGGGCCAGATCGTCCCGGCCGACGGTCGCGTGATCTCCGGTTCGTGCCAGGTCGATGAGTCGGCGCTGACCGGTGAGTCGCTGCCATCGGGCGCGCAGGCCCGCCGCGGGTGTCGGGGAGAGCTGTGAAGCGGCCACGTTGGAGAGCTCGGTGAGGCCTCTAAAGCCAGCCTGCAGGATGTCGTTCGCTCCCGTGAGAGCGAGCACGTTGATGGTCACCTGTCCGGTCAGCGGGAACGCCGTTCGCAGTCCGACCAGGCCAAGCGCACTCCACGTGCCGGCGCAGCGGGTACATGTGAGCAGCTCTCCGACGGCCCTCCGCATCCCCCGCCCGGCCGGTTCAAGCGGGCGATGGTCGGCGCTCTCAACGACGAACGGCTCTCGAAGCCAGGTGGAGATGCGCTCCTTTGCGAGCACGTCGGCGAGCGCGAACGTCGCGAGCGCCAGCACCGGAAGCTCGGCGCGCGAGATGCCGGCTGCTCCTGTACGCCCCCGCCTCGCGGTCAGTGCGAATACGCCTGCGAGAGCCGACGAGAACACGGCCTCGAGAACCAGGTAGTCGACCGAGTTCGTTATCGCCTTGCGCTGGCCCCGGCGAGCCCTCATCTCGCGCCCGTTGTCCCGATCCGCGCCGTGGCCCGGTGCGCGTGTCTCGCTGCCCACCTCAGGCACGCCGTTCTCTGCCCCCAGCCGGAGACGCAGGAGCAGTTCCGACCCGTGCCACCCCGCGGGGCATGTCAAGCCTGACCGCCCGCGCGCCGAGGACACACAGGCACCGGCGCGCGGCATGTGGCCCCGGCGCGGGCGTCCGTCCTCGCACGCATTCCGGTCGCACCCGTTCGCGGCTGCGGCTCATGGGGTGACAACGATGTCGTTGACGACGCGCTCCATGCCCGGGGCCGACGCGGCGGCCCGGCCAGCCGTCCGCCACTGCGCGAGCGAGTGCACGCGGCCTCTCAGGTGGACGGTCCCGTCGGTGGATGTGACCCACACCGAGCGGGCATCGACATCGGCCATGCGTCCGATGGCCTCGTGCACGCTCTTTCGCACGTCGGAGACCCGCGGATGCGTCGATTTGACCGCGATCAGGTTGTTTATTCCTCGAATGCCCGCCAGGTAGCGAATCGCCCGTTCGGCCTCGATGCTCTGGAACGTCCACTCGACGGTCCCGCGCAGCGTGACGAGTCCATGGCTGACGTCAGCCTTTACCATGTCCGGGATCGCGCTGCTCCATCTCATGATGCGCGTTATCTCTTCGGAGATCTCCTCATCGTCGCGGGTGCTCGAGTCCGGGAGGTTGACCGCGATCTCGTCGGTCACCACGCGAACTCCGCACACGCGCTCGGCCGCGCGCACCGCCGCGAGACGCTCGCCGTAGCTGTGGACCCCGCCGGAGAGAGTGACCGCTCCGCCGTGCGCCTCAACGGCAACCGTGTGCCCAGAGATCTTCGGATCCCAGTCGAGCTCTTGTGTTACCGAGCGGCGCATCCTGTCGTCGCTCTCGTCACCGATCATGTTGTTCTCCTCTTGTGTGTTGAATGTCAAGGCTCGGCTTGGGGTCAAGCTGGGAGGCCAGACGACGGGGCACCGCTCCCGCGGCGGGCGCCCTCGTGCCCCACAGCCGCCCTGGCGGCCTGGGCCACAGCGGCGGGCGACGCCAGGCCGTCCGGCGTGCCCCACCGCACCGGGCCGGCGCTCGGCGCGCCGGAGAGCAATGCGGGCGGCTCAGACGCGCGGCTGCCCGCCGCGCGACGATCCGGCGCCCGACGGGGCATGAGATTCAGAGGGGGCGCCGTGACTCCTGACGGATGGACGTGTCCTCCATCGCCACTCATTGGTGCCGCCCGGCGTGGCCAGGATGCTCCGCGGCGTTCGGACGTCCCGTGAGATCGAGCCTGTCGCCATGTTGAAGAGCGACGGCTGTGCGCCGTTCCTTCTGATCAGCGTCGGCGGCAACGCGACATAGAGCCCAGGACGGCGTCACGATCGCCAGGACCACCGCTGCGGCGATAATCACCGCCATGCCGGCAGTTCCATCGCGCCGAACCGAGCAGCATCTCGGGAGCGCCGGCGCCCGCCCGTGCAGGCCAGCCTCTCTAGCTCGTCGAGCTTGACGGGCCGCCGGGTCTGCGGGTCGTCCTTCGCCAACTCGAAGACCTGGGTCAGGTGGATGCCGGGTCGTGTCTCACCGGCGATGAGGGTCCGGACGTCGCGCTCCCGATCGCGTCGGCACTCCACGGCGAAGCATGGTGATCCCCGATGGCCTCTCGCTTGACCCCGAGCAACGGGGGGACGCTGGTCCTGCCGCAGGGGGTCGGCGGCAGGACCAGCGCTGTGAGGGTCAGACGCCGGCGGCGCGAGGGGACGGGCGCTCGCCAGCCCACGGAGCGAGGGATGCCCCAGGGTGCCCGCCTGACCACATTGTTTGAGCGCCAACGGAGCACCGACGTCACCGCAATCGACGTCGTGCGCTGCGAGCGCCCGCGTCAAACGTCGCTGCTCCTCATGTTGGGTCACCGCGACCTCCAGGCTTGTTGAACAAGTGGAAGTCAGGCTGCGCTGCCGGGCCGTCTGGGCCGACGTCGCATGGGTGCCCTCCGTGAATGCATGCTACTCGCTTTCAGCTGCAACTAGCGGTGCGCGGTGATGATCGGGGCGAGCAGGGTGCCGGGACCCCACCCCGCAGATGACGCCCCTGAGCTTCGGTGCCGGCGTCGAGGGTTCCTTGGCCCGGCCCCTTCCACGGAGTGCCCAGTCGACAGAGCGGGCTGGGTGCCAGCCCAGGGGTCCTCACGACGCGGCGAAGTCCGTTCCCTCACCGAAGCCCGTGGTTGGGTGACGGTGGACGACAAGGCACGCGATCACGGTGGCCGCCGCCGCGATCGCTATCGCGATGTAAGGGAACAGGCTGTATGGAGCGGGCTGCCCCGGCTTGAACAGCTCCGCGAACGGGATGACCAGCACGAGCGCTCCGAGGGCTGGCATGAGGACATGCCGGACCGCCGAGAAGCGCTCGCGATGTCGACGCCACATGAAGAGCGGCAGCGAGAGCATCATCAGCACGTACACGAACAGGATCACGATCGTCCCCATGGTGGAGCACTCGGCATAGAGGCCGACGGGGTTCGTGGACCCGGTGTCCGCGCCGACGATGTGGGCCAGCCACCAGATCGCGATGATCGCCAGGCCGCCGCATGCCATCAGCAGCAGCGCGTTGACGGGCGTCTCAGATGGCTCTCGGACGCGGCCGAGCCACGCCGGGAGTAGCCCGGATCTGCCCCCATCGAACAGCATGCGCGCCTGCGAGTTCGCGCCCGCGATGAGGGTCGCCAGCACGGAGACCGTTCCCGTGAGCCACGCCAGGATGGCGGCCCCGCCGAGGTACCTGTCGGCCACGGCCAGAAACGGGATGGAGGATCGGCCGATCGAGGAGACGTCGTAGCCGAAGCCGGTCACGGTCGCGTAGGCGAACGTTACGAACAGGACGGCGCCGATCGCGACCGATATGTAGATGGCCCTCGGGATCGTGCGCTTCGGGTCGCGGGCCTCCTCCGCCAGGGCAGGGCCGTTTTCCCAGCCGATGAACATGAAGAGCGCGAGCGGGAACCCCGCGGACAGGCCGGCGAGGCCGCCGGTGAGATGAGAGGGCGAGAACGGCACCGCTGACAGGTTGGCGCTCTGGTCGATCAGAACGACGATGCAGACTGCGAGCATCACCACCACCTGCACCATGACCGCGAGGGCGACCGTCGCGGCGGCGAGCTTTACGCCGCGCGTCGTCAGCCAGATGGCGGCGATCGTGAGCGTGAGGCTGATCGGCTCCCAGGGCGGGTGAAGGGATGTGTAGTGGGCGAGGGTGAGCGCCACCATCCCGCCGGACATGGTGAACACGCCCGCGATGGCGACGGTGTAGCCCACCGCCACCAGCAGCGCCGTCACGACCCCGGCCCTCGAGCCCAGCGAGGTCTCGACATAGGTGATGAAGCTCCCGGCCGAGGGCTCGGCCTTGGTGAATTCCACAGCCGTGAAGGCGAGCAGCGCAACGGCCAGCGCTGCAGCCAGGATCGTCAGGGGAGCGGCAACGCCGGCCGTGACCGCGATCACCCCGAAGGCGAAGTAGAAGTTTTCCCCAAGCCCGATGTTGGCGACGGTCGACGCGGTCACCTCGCGTGGGCCGAGCTGGCCCGCCTTCAGGTGCTCCCCGTCACCGCTCAACGGGCTGGGGCGGTCCTGCCGCCTGCTCCTACGCTCGCGGCCGGAATCACGCCGCGCCCGTTACAGCATGAGCACTGCTGGGTTGCCCGGGCCACCGGGCAAGTATGCAGCGCTGGCGAAGCGGCAGGCTCCTCCCTGCTCCTGCGCCGCCCCCGCGGCGTGCCCGCGTGATCTCCGGGCCGAGCGCGCCCTGCGCTCAGCGCTCGTCCCGATCAGGCGGCGGCGGTCCCTGCGTGCGGCATCTGAGGCGGCGTGAGCATGAACAGCTCGATCTCCATGTCCGGCCCCACATGGTGGTTGGAGATGAACGCGAGGACGCCGCGTCCAGAGAGCCGCTCGACCTCCGCGATGAACCGCTGCTGCATGGCGTCCTGGAAGGTGCTCCTCGTTTCCTGGACGACGGTGCTCTGCTGCAGCTCGATCATCGTCTTCTCGACATCGGTGTAGACGCCGCCCATGACGCACGCGAGAAGGTCGCCGCCGAGCAGCAGCGTCTTCGCGGTTATGGGAGCGCGGTGGTGGTAGCGCTTATGCAGCGTCACCATCGAATCCGTCACGGCCTCGAGCAACTCATCGCCGGTCAGTGGAGCCGTCGGGACAGGCACGTTTGCCTTCTCTCTCGTCCTCCGGGGCTGGCTGCGCGCGCGAGGCGAAGGGCGCTGACCCGACGTGCGAACTGCCTCGATCCTAGCGCTCGCGCCAGCCGCTGCATTGTGCGGCAAATGTGAAGGCCGCGGCCGCTTCGGTGCGGTATCTTTGGGCGCGGAGGGCATTTCTGGTGGGGTCGGCCGATTGCACGCCGGCAACACTGCCTGACTTCCGAGTGTTCATCTGACACCGGAGGTCGTATGTCCCGCGAAGTGCTCCTCGCAGCTTCAACAGCGCGCCAAGCGCCGCCGTGTGGGGCGTCGGTCGGCCCGACGTTCCTGTGCTCGTGGACGGAGCGTCCACCTGACGCCTCCGGTCGCCGCCTGAGAACCGGTCCGGGAGCCGCGGGGAGCGCGCAGCCGCTGCAGGGAGAGCGCTGCGAGCTCGAGCTGAGGGCCTGCAGCATCGTGCTCGACATGCTCGCCCTCGCGCTGATCGAGCGGGCGGACGTCGAGGGGTTGGTGGCCACCGGTGTGCGCGCCCGGCGGGCACTTTCCCGCATCGGCCACACGCCGGCTGTTCCGCCCGTCGACGAGCCCGTAGCCACGCCGGCCCAGCTTCTCCTGGCGGTCGCCGAACGGGAGCTGGCCCGATGAGCGTCGCATCGGCCGCCGTCGCTGTTCCGGCCGTCGCGGCGTCACCTCTCGCCGATCCGCTTCCGGTGATCGCGAAGCGTAACTTCATCAGCTGGCGGACGATGATGTTCATGACGGTGGCGGTGGTGTGCAGCCTGCGCGCCGCGCCGACGATGGCCGTGTACGGCCTGGCGTCGATCGTCCTCTACGCCGTCCCGGCGATCGTTTTCATGATCCCGCAGACGCTGGTGTCCGCCGAGCTCGCGTCGGCGTGGCCTGGCGGCATCTACCGCTGGGTGACGGAGGCTTATGGCCCGAAACTTGGTCTGCTCGCGATCTGGTGCCAGTACGCGATGACGATCTTCTACTACCCGGCGATGCTCGCCTATGTGGCCAGCACGTTCGCGTATGTGATCAACCCGAACCTCGCCAGCAGCGGGCTCTTCACGGCGGTCGTGATCGTCAGCGTCTACTGGCTTGCCGTGCTCGTCTCCGGTCGCGGCATGAAGGCGGTGTCCGGGCTCTCGAGCGCGGGCGCCATCGTCGGCACTCTCATTCCCGGCATAGTGCTGGTTGGGATGGGTGCCGCGTATCTGATCGGCGGCCACGCCTCGGCCGCTCCGCTGCATGTGCACGACCTGCTGCCGGCGTGGGCAGGTGTCGCGAGCCTGGTGCTGATCGTCAACAACTTCCTCTCCTACTCCGGGATGGAGATGAACGCGGTGCACGTCTCCGAACTGAAGGACCCGAAACGTGAATTCCCGAAAGCGATGTTCGTCGCGGTCGGGATCATCATGCTCGTGTTCATCCTGCCCGCGCTGGCGGTGTCGTTCATCGTGCCCGCGAGCGATGTCAGCCTGACCGCCGGCGTGATGCAGGCCTTCACGTCCTTCTTCGGCTACTTCGGGGTCTCCTTCCTGGTCTCTCCCGTCGCGATCCTGATCATCCTGGCGATGCTCGGCGGAATGCTCGCTTGGCTTGCAGGCCCATCGACGGGCCTGCTGCTGATCGGCCGCGAGCAGGGATTCATCCCGCCCTACTTCCAGAAGCTGAACAAGCGCGGGATGCAGATGAACATCATGATCTGGCAGGGCGTCGTGACGTCGATCATCGCCTGCCTGTACGCGTTCATCCCGGCTGTCTCCAATGCGTACTGGATTTTTGAGGTGATGACGACGCAGATCTATCTGATCGTTTATCTGCTCATGTTCATGGCGGCCGTGAAGTTGCGCGCCGACCAGCCCGAGCGCCCTCGCGGGTATCTCACGCCGGCGCTGAGGTGGATGTGCGGGATGGGCTTCGTATCGACGATCGGCGCGTTCGCGATCGGCTTCGTGCCGCCTTCGCAGTTCCACAGCGGCGGCACCCTCGTCTACATCCTGCTCGTGGCGGGCGGCGTCGGGATCATGGGGCCGGGCATCCCGCTGCTGCTCGACAGGTACAAAAAACCGCACTGGAAAACCGCAGCGTCGAGCACCGGCACCGAAACCCGGGTGGCCACGACCATCGCCCCGAGCGGCACACAGGCGGTGTAGGCGATGCCCGCACAGGCCATCTCCAGCGTCCCGGTCGGTGAAAACCCGATCCCCGAGCGGCACGCCTTCCACCACGACAACCGTCCGCTGATGGCGATAATCACCGCGCTCGTGATCGCTCTCATCGCTGTCTGCCTGATCGCGTTCAACCAACCCAACGACAACGCCGCCGCCAGGGCGAAGGCCGTCAAGCTCGAGGCCCTGCTGCGCGCCGAGGGACTGCCGCTCCCAACCAGCCTGACCGTCTTCAGCAGCTCGCTGGGCACCAACGGCGGTGTCGTCTGCGCGGCCTCGGGCTACAACCTGACGGACGCGATCCTCAACCAGCAAAACAGCGCCAGCACCGGCGCGAAGACGGGCAGCGTGCTCCCAGTCGAGAAAGCGGTGCTCAACGGTCAGCTCGCGATCATCCAGGTGTACTGCCCGGCCAGGGCACCGGCTTTCATCAAGCACTTCGGCGGCTACAAGCTGTACGACCTGACCCCCTGATGAGCGCGACCGCCTCAAGACCGGCGGCGGTGAGCACCCGGGGTAAGAAGATCGGACTGATACCCGTCCTCGCGTTCGCGGTCGGCGCGATGATCGGCGGCGGCGTCTTCACACTCTCGGGCACCGCGATCAACCGCGCCGGGCCGGCAGCGCTCCTCAGCTACGCGATCGCCGGTGTCATCATGCTGCTCTCAGCGCTCTCGTCGGTCGCGATCGCGACGCGGGCAAAGCAGGGCGAGTCGGGTTTCGCCCCTGTGACCGACCTGCTGGGCCGCCCTTGGCGCTTCCTGGTGATGTGGGGCTTCTACCTAAACGCCTTGCTGATGGTCGCGTTTCTCGCGGACTCGTTCGGGGTCTACCTCCACAGCTACTTCCTCAGCGGGGTCGGCGCGACCGTGGCGGGCGTCCTGTGCATCGCGCTGCTCGTCGCGCTCAACCTCGGACCCGCTGTGTGGGTCGGGCGCGCCGAGAGCTGGGTCGTCGCGGTGAAGATCGGCCTGCTCCTGATCTTCATCGGCTGGGGCCTGGCGGCGCTCTCTTTGAGCCACTTCAAGCCGTTCGCGCCGCACGGCGCCGGCCCGGTCCTCTCGACCAGCGCGCTGCTGTTCACCGCCTACACGGGCTTCAACGTCGTGACCAACATTCTCCCGTCGGTGCGCGACCCCGTCAGGACGGTGCCGCGGGCGATCATCGGCGCCGTGCTGATCTCGATCGTCATGTACCTGCTGGTCGTGGTCGCGATGATCGACAGCGGCATCACGCACTTCGGCCTGGCGGGCGTGAGCCAGGCCGCCCAGGCGCTGATGGGCAACTGGGGCGGGCAGATGATCGCGTTCGCGGCTTGTCTCTCCACGCTCTCAGGCGCTAACGCCCTGCTGCTGGGCGGCAGCGAGATAGCACTGCGCCTCGTCGCCGACGAGGACATCCCCGCGGTCCTCGGCAAGACCACCAGGGCCGGCTTCCCCTGGATGAGCGTGGGCCTGATCGGCATCGTCGCCCTCATGCTCGTCCTGTTCACGAGCATCATCAGCGTGATCGTGCTCGGGAACATCACCGCGCTCGTGGCGATGCTGATCGTGAACGTCGCCGCCGCGGTGCTCGCCCGCCGCGGCTCCCCGGGGGTAGGGTTCCGGATACCCGGTGGTCCGGTGCTCCCGGTCATCGCCGTTCTCGCGTGCCTTACGCAGTTCGTCTCCTACGACCCCACCGACCTCCTCGCGGCCGCCACCTCGATGGGCCTCGGGCTCGCGCTCTACTACCAGCGCGGGCGCGGCAGGCACATGTTTCCAGATGATGCCCTCGACAGCATCAGGGAGGCGATCTACCAGCGCGAGACGCCTCTCGCTCGCGCGCTGCGCCACCCCTTCCACCGTCATCCACTCGAGCGCCAGCAGGCGCTCTCCCCTCAGACAGACAGGAGCAGCTGATGTCCTCCGAGACGCTTCGCAGCAAGATCACCGACCTGATGGGCCAGGCAAAGCGCGACCTGGGCGAACTCGTGTCCTGCCGCTCGGTGGCAGACCCGAAGCAGCAGCCGCCGGAGCAGTGCGCGATGGCCGCGGACTGGATCGTGAAGGCGTTCACCGACGTCGGCCTGCAGGAGGTGGCCAGGGCCACGACGCCCGACGGCAGCGACTGCGTGCACGGTCATGCTCCGGGCCCGGACGGCTCGCCCACGGTGCTGCTGTACTGCCACTACGACGTGCAGCCCGCCCTCGGCGCGGACGCCTGGCGCACACCGGTATGGAGTCTCACCGAAGGGCAGGACGGCCGCTGGTACGGCCGCGGAACCTCCGACTGCAAGGGCAACATCGTCGCCCACCTCACGGCGCTGCGCGCGCTGAAGGCGCTGGACGGAACCTTCCCCGTCAACCTCAAGCTGATCGTGGAGGGATCCGAGGAGCAGGGCACCGGAGGCCTGGAAAAGTTCGTGCCGGAGAACACCGAGCTGCTCAGGGCCGACACGATATGCATGGTCGACACCGGCAACGCCGCGGCCGGGCAGCCGACCCTTACCACATCCCTGCGCGGTATCACTAGCGTCGATGTCACGCTCGAGGCACTGGGCAACGCGATGCACTCCGGCATGTTCGGAGGTCCGGCGCCCGACCCCGTCGCCGCCATGATTCAGATCCTCGCCTCGCTGCACGACGCCGACGGGAACACCACCGTCGACGGACTGACCAACGACGGAACGTGGCAGGGCGCCGGCTACCCCGCCGACCAGTTCCGCGGCGACGCGCACGTGCTCGACGGCGTCTCGCTCGCCGGCAGCGGCTCGGTGGCGGACATGCTGTGGGCGCGCTTTGACGTGACCACGATCGGCATGGACATCCCTGGCGTCGACGAATCGGCCCCGGCGATACAGGCCTCCGCCCGGGCCCGTGTCTCGCTGCGCATGCCGCCGGGCACCAGGGCCGCCGACGCCCGAGCCGCGCTCAAGGAACACCTGCGCTCGCGGGTGCCCTGGAACCTGCGCTGCACGATGCAGGACCGGGAGAGCGGCGACCCGTTCACCGGCGCGCTGGCCGGGCCCGGCTACGACGCGCTCAAGCAGGGCCTTGAAGAGTCCTACGGCAAGCCGCTGGCAACCGAGGGCCAGGGCGGATCGATCCCGCTCTGCAACGTGCTGCAGAACACCTACCCGGACGCCGAGATCATGCTCTACGGCGTCGAGGAGCCCCGGTGCCTGATCCACGCCCCCAACGAGAGCGTCGACCCGGCCGAGATCGAACACATCGCCCTGGCAGAGGCGCTCTTCCTGCGCAACTACGGAGCAGACGGCGCCGGGCTGTGACACAGAAGCCCGCCGCACATACAAAGACGTTCAACGTGAGCGTGGCCCGGATGCCTCGGGCCACGCCACAGGAAAGGCAGAAGAAATGGTCGTATACGTGACCGCCGGACTTATCGTCGTCGCGCTCGTTCTCGTCGCCAGCTCGGTCCGCATCCTCAAGCAGTACGAACGTGCAGTCGTCTTTCATCTCGGCCGCGTCAGGGACGGCGCGCGCGGGCCGGGACTGATCCTGTTCGTGCCGTTCATCAACCTCGTTCACCGCGTCTCCCTGAGGATCGTGACGCTTCCGATCCAGTCTCAGGGGATCATCACCAGCGACAACGTCAGCATCAACGTCTCCGCCGTTGCCTACTACCGCGTCGCGGACCCCGTCCGCTCGGTGGTCGCCATCGAAAACGTCGAAGACGCGATCAGCCAGATCGCACAGACCACCCTGCGCTCGGTGGTGGGACGCCACACGCTGGACGAGACGCTCTCCGAGACCGACAAGATCAACACGAACATCCTGAGATCCTCGACGTGCAGACCGAGGAGTGGGGCATCAAGGTCACGACCGTCGAGCTGAAGGACATCCAGCTCCCGGACTCGATGAAGCGCGCGATGGCGCGCCAGGCCGAAGCCGAGCGCGAGAAGCGCGCCAAGATCATCGCCGCCCAGGGCGAGGCGCTCGCCGCGGGAGAGCTCGCGCGGGCCTCGGACGTGATGATGGAGCACCCGCTCGCTCTGCAGCTGCGCAACCTGCAGACCCTCGTGGAGATAGCCGTCGACAAGAACTCCACGGTCGTGTTCCCGGCACCGCTGATGAGCACGATCCAGGAGCTCGGCGCATTCCTGAAACGCGAGAGCCTCGCCGCCGGCGAGAGCCTCGCCCCGCCGATGCCGTTCGCGGCGCCCAACGGAGCCGTCACCGACTAGCCCTCCATCGCTACGATCAACCGATCGTCACATCGTCCGCAAACCTGCCGCCTGTGGATTGAGCCCGCAGGACGCCATCTCAGCTCCCCGCGCGCGCGGAGAGGTGCTGACCGCGATCTCGGACGGCATGGTCGCGCTGCTGAAGGAGTTCTACGGCCGCGGACCGACGCGGACCAAGTCCTACTACGAGGACGACCT
>Ga0182013_10004367_pt1 | contig 17056 bp, 13 predicted proteins | sample 612S2MmetaG_FD_120487 | JGI IMG/M metagenome (GOLD analysis project Ga0182013, IMG submission 120487) | Permafrost microbial communities from Stordalen Mire, Sweden - 612S2M metaG | ecosystem: Environmental > Terrestrial > Soil > Wetlands > Permafrost | place: Sweden: Stordalen | collected...
GTCGAAGAAGGCCGTATCGTATTCGTCGCCTTCCACAATGAAAGTGCGCGTGGGCCGCAACTGAAAGCTCGATCCAAAGTTCTCTGCTACTCCGCCGATCAGGAACGAGGGCTCCAAAGCCGGTGTTTCTGCCGCGGCCGTTTGATATATCCACGCCAACATGCTAGTGGTCGTGGTCTTGCCGTGGGTTCCGGCAACGACGAGCGACTCGCGGCCGATAAGGAACTCTTCCCGCAGCAGGGCGGCCATGGAGGTAAAGGGGATGCGCTCGTCGAGCACTCGCTCTACCTCAGGATTGCCGCGCGAAAGCGCATTGCCAATCACGACCAGATCCGGCTTTGGTTCGAGATTCGCTTCCGCGTAGGGCTCCAGCACCGGAATCCCAAGGCCATGCAGCAAATCGCTCATGGGCGGATAAGCGGCCTTGTCGGAGCCGGTGATGCGGTGCCCCTCCAACTTTAGTAGCCCGGCAAGTGACGCCATCGCCGTACCGCAAATTCCACTGAGATGGATGTGCCGGGGTGAAGTCGTCACCGCTTCACCGCCGCTTCAAGCAGATGCAATTCCGCCTCCGAGGCGGCCAACAACTCGGCCTGCACGCCGAAGGTCAGCGTCACGTTCCGGCGCGATACGTGTCCACTGCGCAGCCCGAAGGCGATGGGTCCATCGAAGCCGGCGAGCGCGCTAAGGATTGCCCGCTCCAGCAACTCCGGGGCTGCGCCCGGTGAAACGCAATCGAGCATCTCACCAAACACGATGCCGCGCACACCATCCAGCTTGCCTGCGTGGCGCAACTGCCACAACATGCGATCCACCTGGTAGGGCTTTGCGCCGACGTCTTCAATAAAGAGCAGCTTGTCCTCTGTCTGCGGTTCCCACTCCGTGCCCAGCAGCGCAACCAGAATGCTGAGGCAGCCGCCGTAGAGAATGCCTTCCGCTTTGCCGGGCTGCAACACGCGCAGCCCTTCAGCCGCGCCTACGCTGTAAAGCTCGCCTGCAAGCGCCGCCTTAAAACTCGGCAGGTGCACGCCGTCGTCCAGGTAGAAGTCCGCAGCCGCCATTGGCCCATGAAACGCGGGCAGGCCAAGTTCGTCCAGCAACCGCAGTTGCACGCCGGTGAGGTCACTGTAGGCAAGGAACGGCTTGGGATGCCTACGGATGAGACTCAGATCCATGTCGCCCAGCAGGTAGCCGGAGCCGTAGCCACCGCGCAGGCACATTACCGCGGAGGTTGTCTCGTCCGCAAAAGCCGCATGCAGATCGGCCAGGCGCTGCGCATCCGTTCCTGCAAAGTAAAGAGGCCCGCGTTCAAGAGCGGATGCGCCGAGTCGAGCGTCAAAACCTAGTGCGTTCAAAGACTGGAGCCCGCGCTGGACGCGGTCGGGCTGGGCAAACGAGGCAGGTGCGATCACGGTAATGCCTGCGCCGGGGTTTACGGCCGGCGGTTTTAGTAAATTTGCCGTCTGTGCAGGCATCTTTACCAGGCCTCGCCCCGCGCAATCAGACTGGCTGGGCCGGTCAGCCACAACTCTGTTCCCGGTCCGTCCCAGGAGACAGATTGCGCGCCTCCGGGGGCAACGACCGTGAGCGGCGAAATGCAGCCGCTCGACGCGAGGGCCGCCGCGGCCGAAGCTGAACTACCTGTCCCCGAAGAGGTTGTCGGCCCCACTCCACGTTCAAAGATACGGATCTCTATCTCGCGCTTATTCACGATGCGCACAAACTCGACGTTGGTCTGATGCGGAAAATCCTTGTGCGCGCAAATCTCCGCACCGATCTCGTGCCACTCCGCGTCATCTGGATCAAATGCGTCGATGTCCAGGACGATGACGAAATGTGGATTGCCGGTTGAGACTTCGAAGCCCGCAATGCTTATGCCGCTTGCGAGATTCACTGTCCGCGGCGCAAACCTGGGGACGCCCATACCGGTCGTTACTTCCACGGTATATTGGCCGTCGGTGTTGATCCCATTCAGATGGCACTTGCGCGCACCTGCGTCCGTAACAATCTCCAGGTGGTCTCCGAGTTGCAGATTCCGTTCATTTGCCATCCACGCCGCCACGCAGCGCGTGCCATTGCCGCTGATTTCGGCCACCGATCCATCGGCATTGTGCAAGCGAATGCGACCAGACCTTGGTCCTGTCCAGGCAAAAAACTCAATGCCGTCAGCACCCACGCCGGTGTTGCGCGCGCAGAGCCGTTTTGCGAGGTCAGCCCAATTATTGCCGAACGCCGCTTCTTCGGTCACGATGAGAAAGTCGTTGCCGCAGGCGTGAGCTTTGGTGAAGGGAATCAATCTGCCTCCCGATTGCGAAGTGCCTTGCCCGATGCTATCACTGTCACGGCCCTGTTGCTGATTGTGGATGAACCAGGGGAATCGGAGGTGTAGAGCGTTCCTGATGGCTGTCCCTTGGCGGTGAATCGGGCAATCGCCTTTAGTCCCTCGGGGTGAGTCTTGACCGCTCGATCGACCGCGTCGCCGTCGAACGCGAGCACGATAGCTGCATGTTGCGCCGGCGCCTTGAGCGCAGCGTCCCAAAGATCGAGGTCAGCCTCGTTGATTGTCTGACGCAAGGGGATTTCAGTAAGCGCTACGATCTCCGGATCGACAGAGGTCTCCATCAGAATCGTGGCGCCCGGCCGCTCGGCAAGTTGGGCACGCAATACCGGAGGAATCTGGATCTGATAGGGCAGGTGCGCCTCGATATTTTTTGTGCCTTCAACGTAGGCAAGCGGCCTCTCGCGAAGCACTTGCCAGGCATTTAGAGCAACCAACGCAAACAAAAAGCCCACTGCATATTTCACCCATTGCGGTTTGAAATCGTGGACAGCGCCGATGACAAAGCTGGCGACAAAGCCCATGCCCAGCGAAAGAGCCGGCAGCAATTCCAATCCGTAGCGCGTGTTGTACCAGGAGTGTGGCCACCAGGACGGCAAGAAAATTGGGACCGACCCGTAAGCCACCGAATAGGCATAGAAAGGAACCGGCAGCCATAGCAGCAGCGCCCATGTGAATGCGCGGCGGCGCGCGAAGAGCCACGCGCCCAGAGTGCCGAGCGAACTGAGGGCGAGCAGCGTGTTGCCCCAGGCAATGGCGGCTGCGTTCATCTCCGAGGCCTTCAAAAAAAACAGTAGCGAGACCCACGGATTGTGCCAGCCAGGGTGCGGCGGACCCGCGCCGTGCGAGGCCGTACGGAGTTCGATGGCCTTGGCCGAATAAGGTCCGCGCGCAAACTCGAGCCAGTCGCCAAAGGCCGCGGCGTTATATACGAACCAGGCGATAGGCGCGGCGACAACGAATGCGCTTGCCAGCCAGAAGGCGCGGGATCGCAATCGTCCGCGACGGAGCAACTCAACCCCAATCGCCGACCACGCCAGCAACGCCATTACCCAGCCGTCGTAGCGGGTGAAGACGGCCGCAACAAGTGCCGCAGCAATCCAGCCGAGCAGCCGGTCGGATCTGCGCGCGTCTTCATCCAGCAAGGTTCGCCACTCCACAAGCCAAACGACAATCCAGATCATCTCGCAAACAAAGAGCGGCTCGGTCATCGCCGTGGTTTGCAGATAAAGAAGATTGGGATTGATGGCAAAGAACGCCAGCGCGAGTGCGGCAGATGAAGGACGAAGCCAGCGCCGCGCCAACCGGTAGATGCCTGCGCATGCGGCGACGTAGGCCAGCGCCGAGGGAATGATGCCCGCAATCCCATTGGCCCACCAGCTATAAACCTGGACGAAGGGCAGCATGAGAATGTGCGGCAACGGGAGCCATACCGAGCCGAGTTGCGAAAGCCGCGGCTGGTGGCAATCGAATACCCGCCGCGCAATGTGCAAGTGGGCAACGGCGTCGCCCCAGTTCAGCAGCGCGCCGTGACGCCAGCTCCAAGCGATTGCGGCCAGCGAAGCCGCCGCCGAACAGGCCAAGACGACTGCGATCTCAGCGCGTGCAATGCCAGGGCGAGATTCAGCCAGGCGCGGGATTGCTTTTTCAGTCAAGGTGAGTCAACTCGCGGAATTCAAGGAAGCGGTCGTCAATCTCCTTCCGGGAGAGTTGCGCGATTCGTTCGGTGCCAAAGCGCTCGACGGCAAACGAGCCCATCACGCTGCCATAAAACATAGCGTGCCTGTAAACGGCCGGTGTCAGCTTGGGTTGCGAAGCCAGGTAGCCGAAGAACCCGCCGGCAAAGCTGTCGCCAGCGCCAGTGGGATCGACGACTTCTTCCAGCGGAAGCGCCGGCGCCTTGAACGTTTTTGATGTTTCGCCATCGGTTCCTTCGCGATGGAACAGTGTCGCGCCATACTCGCCATGCTTGATGACCAGCGAACTTGGGCCCATTGCCATCACTGCGCGTGCGGCAAGCACAATGTTGTCATTGCCGGCCAACATGCGCGCTTCGGTGTCGTTGATGAGCAGAATATCGAGTCCCTTGAGCACCTCAAGCAGCGCCGGCTTGTGATCCTTGATCCAGTAATTCATGGTGTCGCCGGCGACCAACTTTACGTCCGGCATGGCTTCCCGGACGCGGCGCTGCAATACAGGATCGATGTTGGCCAGGAACAGAAACTCAGAGTCGCGATAGGCGTCAGGAATCTTGGGCTCAAACGAGGCAAAGACATTCAGATCGGTTTGGTGGGTCTTGGCCTCATTCAGGTTTTCAAGATAAGAGCCCTCCCAGAAGAAGCTCTTGCCGGGGGCGCGTTCGATGCCGCGTATATCGATGTTGCGCTTATTGAAGACGGCTTCCTGCCGGGGACCGAAGTCCTCGCCGACTACGGCGATCACGCGCACATCGGTAAAAAAGCTGGCTGCCAGCGAAAAGTGGGTTGCCGCGCCGCCCAGGCAACGTTCCCGGCGTCCCGCCGGAGTTTCAATCGAATCGTACGCAACGCTGCCTACAACCGTAATCGCCATTCAGTTTTCTCTCCAGGATGCCTTTGCTTATTTGTTAAGAGCGAGCCGCGTTCACTGCGCCAACACTGCAAATTCCGCTTATTCGTCTACCAGCCGAGATACTTTCCGAACAGAAGCTTCAGCTTTTCCCTGGTTGCCGCGGGAATTACGTCGGGTTGGGTGAGCACCGCAAATTGTGCGGCGGTGGCGCAGGCGCATGTTCGCTCGCGCGGCATCGCAGCAACAGCGGCTTTTACTACCCTCGCCGCGTTATCGGCGTTCTTGTGCAGCACGGCTACAATCTCTTCGATGGTTACTGAATCGTGTCCCTCGCGCCAGCAGTCGTAGTCGGTGATCATGGCCACGGTCGCGTAGCAAATCTCCGCTTCGCGCGCCAGCTTGGCCTCTTGCAGATTGGTCATGCCAATCACGTCCGCGCCCCAACTGCGGTAGAGATGCGACTCGGCCTTGGTGGAGAACTGCGGCCCTTCCATGCACACATAAGTGCCGCCCAGTTTGCCGACTACGCCGGCTGCCGCACAGCCCTCACTCGCGGCCTTGGCTACCGTGGCGCAGACAGGATCGCCAAAGGCCACATGGCCGACAATGCCCTCGCCGAAAAATGTGGAGATGCGATGAAACGTGCGATCGATGAACTGGTCGGGCATGACAAAGTCGGTCGGTTTGTGCTCTTCCTTCAGAGAACCGACGGCAGAGACGGACAGAATCCGCTCGGCACCGAGTTTCTTGAACGCATAAATGTTGGCGCGAAAGTTCAGCTCCGAGGGGAGAATGCGATGGCCGCGTCCATGCCGGGCCAGAAATGCTACCTTGCGGCCCTCCAGTTCGCCGAGGACGAAGACATCAGACGGATCGCCGAAGGGTGTCGCCACGCGCTGCTCGCGCACATTCGTAAAGCCGGGCATTGAGTAAAGTCCGCTGCCTCCGATGATGCCAATCTCTACTTCAGCCAATTTCCGTTCCTCTTTCAGCGCGCTGGTCGCCGTTCAGCGTGCGCTCGATTCCAAATCAATACTTTCTGTTTCTTGCTTTTTCACCGCAGATCGATCAGCCGGATCGTTTCCAGAAACACGTCTCCGTCGATCGTGAGGCTCTTCGCGCTGATCTTGTCGAGAGTGTCCTGTGCGGTGTGGTGATAGCTGTTGCCCGGTCCGTAATCGAGGTCGATTACATCGATGGAAGGCACACCCCGCTCCACAAAGGGAAGGTGGTCGTCTTCCACGGCCATTTCCTGGTGGAAAAAATAGCGATCGTCGCCGAACTTCCTGGCCGCCTGGCCGACGAGCAGCACCAGCCAGCCGGTGGAGTTCGATTCGCGCTGAATGTCCAGATCCTTGTCGCCGATCATATCGGCCAGCATGAAGGCCTTGATCTGGCCCAGCGTTCCGTCTCTGCCCCATTTGGCGGCGAGGTGCCGGCTGCCGTAGGTCGAGTCGGAGCGCGACCATCGATTGATCGCCTCTTCACCGTCGAAGAAGACCAGCCAAACGGAGTAGCCGTCCAGCTTTTTTCCGCCTGCCGTATCGGCGTGGAGCCGGTCGCCGATGGCCATGAGCAGCCCCGTTGTTGCGGCGCCGTCGTTTGCGCCCACAAAGGGGATGTTTCTTAGCGGATAGTTTGTCTCGTAGTGCGAGCCCAGGACGATGACGCCGTTCTTTTTGCCGGGAAAACGCACGATGAAGTTGCGCATGGGTACCGGGCCAATCGGCGTGTCGGCAGTGAAGGTATCCTCTTCAAGCTGGTCGTGCGCGCGCTGGAAATGGCTGCGCAAGAACGCTTCGGCTTTCACGTGGCCAGTGCCGGTAGGCCAGCGCGGGCCAATGGCCACAAACTCGCGCGCATATTCGAGCGCTTTTTCGCCGTCGAAGTGCTGTTGAGCAAGACCGGTGGTTGGCATGGTCAGTGGGGCCACCAGAACCAGTCCCGCGGCAACCCTTTTCAAGGCTAGAGAGAAGGCCATCACGCGCTCTCCTTCGCTTTCTTGGCCTTGCGTCGCGATGGATGCACCCACCACGCCACACCGATGCCCACGATATAGAGCGCCAGCATGGGTACCGCATAAATGCACATAGTGCCAGGATCGGGGCTGGGACAGATGATGGCCGCGACCAGGAACACGGCCAGAATCGCGTAGCGGATGTTCTTCCACAGGAACCGAGGGCTCACGATTCCGAACAGGGCCAGGAAGAAAATGAGGATGGGCAACTCGAAGCTGATGCCCAGGCCCAGAATGATCGAGAGGAAGAAGCCGGTGTATTCCTCGATGGTGACGATGGGATTGAACTTGCTGCCGAATCCGAGGATAAGGATTTTCAGAGCGCCGGGCAGTACAAAGAAGTAGCCGAAGGCTGCGCCGGTAAGAAACAATCCTACGGTGGCAGCCATAAAAGGAATCACAAACCGCTTTTCCTTCTGGTAGAGGCCCGGCGCAATGAACAGCCACACTTGGTAAAGGATGAAAGGCGATGCCAGGATCGCTCCCCCGATCAGCGCCACCTGAAGATACAGGTTCAAGGGGTCCATCGGGTGCGTGTAGTTCAGCTTAATGCCGAGATGGTCCAGCGGAGCCTGTACAAGACCGTAGAGTCTCTCATGAAACGCGTACGCCACAAAAAAACCGACTGCCAGATATATCGCTGAGTGAACGATGCGTTTGCGCAGTTCCTCCAGGTGCTCCATCAGGCTCATGCCGGGCAGGTCAGCGCGCTGCGTTACGGCTGCCCGAGCTTTGCCGATTGCATCCGAGGCGTCAACCATTGTTCGCCGCCGGTTCTGTTGATTTGTTCGTGTCTTCAACTGCGGTTTCAATCACCGCATTTTCTTTCTCGACGGGAGTCTCTTCCGCAGTCGCAGTCGCGGCCGCACTTGCCACCTGCACAGGCTCGGTCTCGTATGTCTCGTTTGCAGGCCATGCAGCGGCGACCGGTTCGCCTGTCGCAGGTGGCTGAATTGTGGGATAGAGCGCTTCAGCCCTCCCCTGCGCTTCGTTTATTTCACTGTAGCTGCTGACATTGGGATAGGAACTTTCGATGGCAGGAGCTTCGGAAGGTGGTGTTACGGTGGCTTCAATCTGCGCAGGCGGGTTAGCCGCCAACTGGCGCTGCCGTTCCTCCTCATCCTTCTTCTGGCGGTCTGCCGCTTCGGCGTTGCGCAACTCCTCTTCCATCTGGAACTTGAAGTCGTTTGAGGCCTTGCGGAACTCGTACATCAGCTTGCCGATCTGACGGCCAATTTGCGGCAGCCGCCGAGGACCAAACGCCACGAGCGCTATGACCATGATGATCAGCGAATCCGCCATCCCGATATTGGCAACCTGAATTGTCGGAGGAATTCCCATGAAGGACAATGATACCTGCCTGTGCGTGGCGCTCACAAACGCGGCTACGGTACGGAGGCGCATTTCCGCGTAGGTTCGGCTGGCGAAGCCGAATCTGGTGTGAAGCCTCTGACGGCAACGCCGGAACCGAGCCCCCGACGAGAGCCATATTACGGATGCGTTAAAATGGGTGCAGATGGCGTGGCTTCGGATGTCTTGGCATTTCTGAAACTGCCGGCTTCAATTCGCGTCCAATTAAATGAGAGGGCTGCAACAACCCCGTGGGTGGGGAACCCCTGAAGGTGCCGGCCTAAGTGCCGATAACGGCAATAATGCCAATAACCTGAAGGAGCTCAGCGCATCCACTGCATGCCAGAAAGCTTTCAACAACTCCGCCCGCTTTCCCCTAGGGGATGTGCCGGGCTGAAGGCGGAATAGAGTGACCCTGGTTCTTGACGAAAAGACGGCGGCATCGCCGCAGACTGGCATTGTCCGAGACTCGGCAGACGCCTGTTCCCTTGAAAACTACCTCGCGCTTCCCGACCACTCCATGGATGACCGCATTGCGGCGGCGCGCGCCAAACTCGGCTCGACCACCATCCTGCTCGGCCACCATTACCAGCGCGACGAAGTCATTCGCTTTGCAGATTTCACGGGCGACAGCTACAAGCTTTCCAAAATAGCCTCGGAAACCGACGCGAAGTACATTGTTTTTTGCGGCGTTCACTTTATGGCGGAAAGTGCCGATGTGCTCGGCGCTGACGGCCAACAGGTCATCCTGCCGGACCTGAACGCCGGATGTTCGATGGCCGATATGGCCGAAATCTCACAGGTTGAAGCCTGCTGGGATGCGCTCACGGAGCTGGGCCTCGACGGCGAGACTATTCCGCTGACCTACATGAACTCCACTGCCGCGATCAAGGCCTTTTGCGGCGAACATGGCGGCCTGGTCTGCACGTCATCGAACGCTCGCACCGCCTTCGAATGGGCCTTTGCGCGCGGCAAGCGGATTCTCTTTCTCCCTGACCAACACCTGGGTCGCAACACCGGGCATTCCATGCAGATACCTTTGGATAAGATGGTCGTTTGGGATCCGTGGGCGATTCAGATCGGACAGGGCCAGGGAGGCCAGACGAAGCAGAACCTCGCTGCAAGCCGCGTGATCTTGTGGAAGGGGCATTGCGCCGTGCACCAGCGCTTTCTTCCCGGCCATGTCGACCAGGTCCGCGCCAAATACCCTGGCATCCAGGTCATCGTGCATCCCGAGTGCCGCTTGGAGGTTTGCCAGAAAGCAGACGCGATGGGCTCGACAGAGCGGCTCATTGCCCTTGTGGAACAGGCTCCGCAGGGCGCCATCTTTGCCATAGGGACCGAGATTCACCTTGTAAATCGCCTCGCCCGCCGTTTTGCGCCGGAAGGGAAAAGGATCATTACCCTGGACGACACGGGCTGCCTGTGCACAACCATGTTCCGCATTACTCCCCAGCACCTGGCCTGGGCTTTGGAAAACCTGGTGGAAGGCCGCGTCGTCAACCGCATCCAGGTGCGCCCTGACGTGAAGCACTGGGCCAAAGTGGCGCTGGACCGGATGCTGGAAGTGGGGTAAGGGCAGGCGCCAGGTATCAGTTGTCAAGTGTCCGGTTGTGGCGTTCTCTCCTGCTCAAAGCTCGTGGGCTGCGTTTTTTTTCATCCTGTTCTCTGAGCAACGCCTGACCGCTGATAACTGAAAACCGTTTTCTTGGTATCCTGTAGTCAGGACATTTCCCAATGAAGACGTTCACCATCGACGAGGCTCAGTCCTTGCTTCCGGTACTTGAATCGCTGCTCAAGCGCGCGATCGAGGGCAAGCAGGCTGCCGAGCAGGTGGAGTCCAGCCTGTCCGAACTGGCGCGCCGCATTTACGTTTCCGGCGGCATGAAGGTGGATACGGCCAGCGTGATGAAGCAGCGGGCGGAGATGGAAGCTCACCTGAAACTGGCCCGGGAAAGCGTCGCGGAGATCGATGCAATTGGCGTTCAGGTCAAAGACCTCGAGACTGGCCTGCTTGATTTTCCGTGCCGTCTTGATGACCAGGTGGTGCTGCTGTGCTGGCGCATGGGCGAGACTTCCATCGAGCATTGGCACACGGTCGAATCCGGCTTCCAGGGACGGCAACCCTTGGACGAGCGCTTCCGTCGCCGGTCGACTTCAGGTGGATCTGGTTCAGGCGGCTCAGGTTTGGGCGGTCAGGGCTCTGATGGATCGAGCAACCGTCCAAACTGAATCCAAGGACCGGGCCGCATGTATATCCCTGAGCAAGAAGTCCGCGCTGTGCTGACCTTCGAAGCGCTTATTCCCTCCATTTCTTCCGGTTGTTAAAGTGAGCGAAATCAAGCCTGTCTGCGTCATTCGTTGGTAGTGATGAGCTTCCTTCCTGCGCTCAATCTCCATCGGCAAGACTTTTCAAGCAATGCCACGCCGGGGCCTGAAGCGATACCCTTAAGGCGGCGCATCAAACGAAATAGAAGAGGAGCGGTAATGAAAATTGGAAAGTGGGCATGGGTGCTGCTGGGGGCCGCTCCGCTGCTGGCCGGATGCAAAGGCTTCTGGGATGCGCCGAGCAGCACAAGTTTCACTCTTTCCAACGGCGGCAACATGACCGTGATCCCGGGCGCGACGGGTACATCCACTATTACCGTGACGCCGGCGAGTTCGTTCACTGGGACCGTTGCGCTTACGTGCTCGGTTACGAGCTCGCCCACCGGCGCAACAAGCCCCACAACTTGCAGCCTTTCCCCGGCTTCGGTCACCATCAGCAGCACGACGGCCCAGACCTCCGCATTGAGCGCGACCACGACTTCCTCAACGACAGCCGGAGCATACCAGATAACAGTTACGGGCACCTCTGGCAGTGCTTCGCAGACTACCAGTCTGTGTGCCGAAGTGTCGTCGTCCTCGGGTAGCTGCACCGCCTCATCGGGCAGCGCTGGCGGAGTGTTCTACGTGCTCAACCAGGGAACCAAACAGATTGTGGCATATTCCATCAGCTCCGGCGCGATCACCCAAATTGGAAATCCATACTCGCTCTCTGCCGCGCCCTATTCCATCGCCATCGCCCCCAACAACAGCTTTCTCTACGTGGGCACGGCCACAGGCATCTTCCTGTTTGATATTGGCTCCAACGGTGCGCTAACCCTGGGCAACAGCTCCAACGTCATCTCGCAGGACATTGCCACTACCATGCAGGTGGACACAACCGGCTCGTGGCTGGTGGAGGCTGGACCCAACCTGGCCGAGCTTCTGGCCATTCCCATCAACTCATCCACCGGAGTGCCCACCTCCACCATCGAGCAAAACACCTTGCTGCCGGCAGCGACCGTACAGCAGCTCACAATCTCGCCTGACAATGCGCACGTCTTTGTGGCGCTTGGTTCCGCGGGCACTGAGGATGTTACCTTTGCCGCCGGCATCACCACTCCTTTCGGTTCCGTCGCCAACCTTCCGGTGCTCAACTCAGCAGGTGCGGCTCTTTCAGTAGCCGTGGACCCCAGCAGCCGCTTGCTCTACATTGGCGAGACCGCGGCAATTTCCGGTTCGAACACCGGGGGATTGCGGGTCATCAACTACGGCACACTTCAAGAGGTCACCGGCTCGCCCTTCGCGACCGGCGGTCTCGCGCCCGTCGCCATCGCTCCCACGCGCTACGGAGCTAACGCAGGGAACTATGTTTATGTCGCCAACCGCAGCGTCAGCGGCAGCTCCACCGGCAACATCGCGGGTTTTGCCGTCACGACTTCGGGAAGCACTTCAACGCTCACCGCGCTCGGCTCCATCGCGTCCGCAGGAATCACGCCGCTGGGGTTGGCACAGGACAATACTGGAAACTACATGCTGGTGGTGAACTCAGGCGGAAGCCCGGACCTGGGAACCTACACGTTCGACTCAACCACCGCCGGCAAGCTCGATTCCGCGCTCACGAGCGCTACAGGTACCGATCCCGTGCAAGCAAGCGCCATCGCGGCGGCGCCGTAAGAGCAGCGGTTAGTGACTAGTCGTTAGTTTTGTGTGCTGTGGGAGCAGCGAATCAAGTCACAGCCGAGCCGTGGGGAAAGATCGATCTTCTTTAGCAACCGTTGATGGTCGCACTGAAGCGGATTGCGAGGCAGCAGGCAGCTCCTCGGGTGGTCACCCACTAACCACTAATCCCTAACCACCACCCACTGCACCAGTGTTATTCTCAAGGTGATCGCCACAGGCTGTGTTCACGCAAACTCCAATACTTATCGTCCCATTCCCCCGGCGCTTCCGAGTTGCAGTGTTCTCGATGCTTCCGGTTTTTCTGCTTTTTGTCGTGGGTCTTTTAGGGCTTGTCTCCGGATGCGGTCGCTTCCGACACCAGGAATATGAAACCGTCTACGTTTCTGCGCGGCAGATGTATCTCCACGACCGCGTAGCGGCAGTTTCCGAGCGAGTTGCCGAGGTGGTGAATGGGCAACCGCTTCAGGTTCTGGAGCGCAGCCGCCGCTTCCTCAAGGTAAAGACAGAAAAGAACCAGATCGGCTGGATTGAAGAACGCGCCGTCATCGACAGCAACACATACAACGGATTCGTCAAGATGGCCGAAGAGCACAAAGACGACCCCGCAGCCGCAACGGCCACCCTGCGTGACGATCTCTACATGCACATTCTCCCCGGCCGCAAGACAGAGAGCTTCTATCTGCTGCCGGGCAATGCCAAGGTTCAGCTACTGGCTCGCGCCTCGGTGCCAAAGGTATCCAGTCCGAGCCCGGCGCCGGTGGCAAAGCCCGACTCATCTAAATCGCCTAAGCCTGGAAAGACTTCCTCGCCGGCGCTCGGTTCGCATCCCAAAGGATCTCAGGCTCCCATTCCCAACCAGCCTGAATCCCCGTCTGCTCCAGTTATGGAAGACTGGTGGCTTGCGCGCGACGCGCAGGGCCGCACCGGCTGGCTGCTAGGCAACCGTCTGGATGTCGACGTACCGATGGAGATTGCTCAATATGGTGAGGGACAGCGTTTCATCGGCGCATGGGTGCTAACCAAGGTGACCGACCCTGGCGCCGACACCCCCGACCATGAGGAGTATCTCACCGTAACGGCTCCACTGCGCTCCGGGCTGCCCTTCGACTTCGACGAAGTGCGCGTCTTCACCTGGAGCCTCCGCCATCACCGCTACGAGACCGCATTCATGCTTCATCCAATCCAGGGCTTTTTGCCGGTGAGAGTTGGAAGCCAGGCGCCCGCTCAACCGGCAGGCAAGGGGAAGGACAAAGGCTCCAGCCGCGCTGCGCCGGAAGGCAGCGTGCCTACCTTCAGTTTCATTATCGCGGGAGGCCAGAATATCTCCACCGATCCAGAAACCGGCATCACCAGGCCGGAAAATCCGCGAACGATTCGCTACGAGATGATCGATACGCGCGTGCTGCGCGTCGGCCCAGACATGGCGTCCATTCCCGTGGTGCACGAACCGGGCGCAGAGAAACAGGCAAAGGATAAGAAGGCCGCGAAGAAGAAGCACAAATAGCCGGAGGAGAGGTTGTCAGTGGCGAGGGCCGTCCAGCGCGGGTTTGACTGGGTTGCGCTGTTTCATGGGTATTGACTCCGATGTCAGCGCCGGCCTGGCTTGCTTCTTGTCCTCGGGAATATCTACGACCACCTTGACGGCCTGATTGGCGCCCGGCGAATTTCCATTTGCGGCCAACGAAGGGCTCGCATTGGTCCGGGTTGCAGTTGCAGGCTTCAGCGGACGAGCGGTGGGCGCCGGTGCAGGTTGTGAACTCCCCGGCTTTGCAGGAAGGGCCGCCGCGGCGTTCAGCATCTGGCTATCTGGCCCGTTTCCGGGGAACTGCTCGTCGGGCTTGCCGGCGATGGCAGCTTTCATAAACGTCATCCAGATGGGCAATGCGGCGCGGGCGCCGGTTTCCTTTTCGCCAAGAGATTGGCGGCTGTCGAAGCCGACCCAAACTCCGCATGTAACCGAGGGAGAGAAGCCGAGAAACCACGCGTCTGTAAAGTCGCTGGTGGTGCCTGTCTTGCCGCCCAGCGGATGGTTCATCTGCGCAACCGCCGCACCGGTGCCGCGTGCGGTCACCGCCTGCAGAAGCATCATCATGGTGCGGGCCGTCTGTTGGTCGATGACCTGGTTGACTTCGGGGCGATCTTCCCAGAGCGTGATTCCATCTGCGTTGGAGACCTTGCGGATAAGGTGCGGCGTGATCCGGATGCCATCGTTGGGGAAGACGGAATAGGAAGCGACCTGCTCCTGGAGAGAAATCTCAACTGCACCCAGTGCCACCGGCAGATAGGCGGGGATGTTCGACGTGACGCCGAACCGGTGGGCCATGTCGATGACTTTGTGGATGCCAACATGCGCGGCCAGCTTGAGTGCAGGAATATTTCGCGACTCGGCGAAGGCGTTGACTATGGTCATGCGCCCTTTGTAGTCGTTCTCGTAGTTGTGCGGCGTGTAGTCGCCGAAGCGCACCGGCCCATCGACGATGGTGTCGTCAGGCTTGACCCCGTCTTCAATGGCGGCTGTGTAGACATAGGGCTTGAAGCTGGAGCCGGTTTGCCTCTCCGCCTGGGTCGCACGATTGAACTCGGAGAGCGCGAAGTCGCGCCCCCCGACCATAGCCAGCACGTCGCCGCTGGTGTTGTCGACGGCCATCAATGAGCCCTGTGCTCCGGAGTCCTGTTCGAGTGTGGCGCGGCGGGCAGCGCCTTCCGCGGTGGCGGCGAGATGAACGTAAATGATGTCGCCTGGCTTGACGAGGGCATCGCCGGAGCGCTGGCTGGTCCACTGCCAGTCGGGTTGAAGCAAGATGACCTCAGCGCCCTGCTCGCCGGGGGCTCCGATGCGAGCGTGGATCTCCAGGGGTAGGACGCGAGTGACGAGGGCGTGAACGTAGTCGCCAGGTCCGGCGACCACAGCCCAGTCGGGATGACGATAGTCCTTCAGCGTGGTGTTGGCGTTTGCCCCTGTAGCGAAACCATTATCGATTACGTTTTCCAGGCGACCTTTCCATCCGTGGCGGCGCTCGTAAGCAGCCAGGCCATCGACAACCGCGCGATTGGCGACTTGCTGCAGGTCCAGATCCAGTGTGGTGTCGACGCGCAGGCCGGCTTCGTGGACCTGCTCGGCGCCAAAGCGCTTCTCCAGTTCCTGTCGCACCTCTTCCTGGAACCACGGCGCAACCGAGCCTTGCGGTTGAGCGACATGGAGACCGAGTGGCGCGCTGCGCGCCTGTTCGGCCTGTGCATGGGTGATGACGCCGTCTGACTCCATCTCCGAAATCACCAGGTTGCGCCGGCGAAGCGCCTTCTCAGGATTGACCAGGGGCGAGTAGGCATACGGAGCCTTGGGCAGACCGGCCAACATCGCCGCCTCAGTCAGTGACAAATCTTTGGCGTGCTTTGAGAAGTAAAACTCCGAAGCGGCTTCAAAGCCGTACATGCCGCTTCCGAGGTATATCTGATTGCCATAGAGCGTGAAGATCTGTTGTTTGGTGAAGGTTCGCTCAATCTGGATGGCGAGGTAGGCTTCCTGGAGTTTACGGGCAAAGTGACGGTCGGCGGAGAGAAAGAGGTTGCGCGCCAACTGCATGGTGAGGGTCGAGGCGCCCTGAGAGCGATCGTGGGTGCGCAGGTCGTGCACAATTGCGCCGCCGATGCGCAGTACGTTGACCCCCCAATGAGATTCAAAGCTCTTGTCTTCAATGGAGATAACTGCTTGCCTGAGGACGGGGGCAAAGCCGTCGTAGCCGACCACTTCGCGGCGCTCCAGCGCAAAGGAGCCAATGACTCGCCCCTTGCGATCGTAAAGATCGGTCAGTGTCGAGGGGCGGTAATGCTCCAACTCATCGATCTGAGGCAGATCAACCGAGTAGACGAGGGTGAGCCCAGCCAGGGAGCCGGTGACCACGGCGAGCACAAGCAACACTGCAAGCGCAGAGCGACCGGCGAGCTTGCGGCGCTGCTGCATGGGAGTCCGCGCCCCACGGAGCGTACGGCTCCGGTCGGGTACGCGCAACTCCACCGGCTGATCGGGGGTGACAGCCAAGGGATTCAGGCCTCGTATGCATTTCTCCAACATGCAGGAGAAAAAGTGCTTCAGCTCAAGGCTAGCATTTTAGCGAAGTCCGGGGGGAGCCTTAGAACGGTTCAGCTGTACCACTAAGGTGCAAGACGGGAAAATGAGGGCGGCAAATGGGAGGGGCGCAGCGGAAAGCTGCGCCCCGATTTAAATCGCCATTTATTGCTTCAGGCGCTTTTGGCCTTCAGCAGATCGAGCGCTTTGTTCAACATATCGTCGCCCTTCGGGGCGGGAGCGCCTTCTTCCTCGTCGTCGATGGGCGAGGCCACCACCACATTGGGCGTTACCGCATTGTCCTGAATCTTGTTGCCCGAGGGGCTTTGAAACTTAGCCACTGTAAGCAGGAGATCAGCGCCGTCGGGCAATTCGATGGATTTCTGGAATGAGCCTTCGCCGAAGGTGCGCTCGCCGACCACATCGCCGCGTTTCAGATCCAGAACTGCATTGGCAGCCAGTTCCGGACCGCCATAGGTGCCTCGGTTAACCAGCACTGCGAGGGGTGCGGCGGTAAGGAACTTCGCCGGATCGGCAGTGAATGTCTGTGTTGTGAATTGCTGACCTTGAAGCGTGGCCAGAATTCCTTCCTTGATGAAGAAGTTGGCCAGCCGCACTCCCTGAGACGCATCGCCGGTGGTATCGCGCAGATCGAGCAGGATCTTGTTCCCCTTGGGCGCGGCCTTGATCTTCGCCGCAATTTCATCCACGCGGTCTGCGGTCAGTGCGCCGGGCTTCAGGTATAGGA
>Ga0182013_10004368_pt1 | contig 17056 bp, 18 predicted proteins | sample 612S2MmetaG_FD_120487 | JGI IMG/M metagenome (GOLD analysis project Ga0182013, IMG submission 120487) | Permafrost microbial communities from Stordalen Mire, Sweden - 612S2M metaG | ecosystem: Environmental > Terrestrial > Soil > Wetlands > Permafrost | place: Sweden: Stordalen | collected...
CCCCGCGAGCGTAAGCGCACTGCGAATGTCGTCGGGCCGGAAATCGCAGCCCGCTTACGCTTGCGGCCAAAGGGATGGCAAGGGCCAAGCCGTTGACGACGAGAGGCACGTTGGAGTAAGCATAAAATAGCTAAATAGTTGTTTCATTAACGGACGTGGGCAGGTGGCGAAGAATCACTGTCGGCGCTCTGCACAAGGGGTGAGCACATGGATCCAAGTCCCGACTATGACGTGAGCGACGAGGTCGAATTCATCTTGAAGTATATCCCCTGGGGTCTGCGCGGCGTCTACCCGCCGCCGGCATATCCACCCAACTAAACCGTTCGGCCCGACGGCATGACGTGGGTCGAGCAGCTATGCGCCATCCACGAACACAGTGGACGTCCGGCGGTTATCGACGAGACCGGCTCCGTCACCGGCCGCGAACTCGTCGGTAAGGCCGTCGGCGCAGCCGAACTATTGGCCGGCCTGGACGTGGCTGCGGGACAGCCGATCCCCGCATTGCTCACCACCAACGCGGACGCGCTCGCATTGCTGCTTGGCGGTGCCGCCGCGAACAGACCGCTCGCTCCACTCGGGCCGCGGCAGACGCCCACGGAGCTGGCCGAGATGGTCCGCCGGAGCGGATCGCCGGTCATGCTCACCGAGTCCCAGTTCGCCGAGACCGCCAGGCAGGTGGCCGAGATGGCCGGGATCCGGGCGTTGACCATCCCGTCGTTGCCGGTGTCGAGCCGTCCCCTCCATCGTGAATCGGGTGCAGCGGCCATCTACCTGCACACCGCGGGAACGACGGGGGTTCCCAAGCGAGTCCCCTTGACCGAGCAGGTGCTCGACGCCCGCGCCGAGGTTCTGAGCGGCCTGATCTGCTTGGGCCCCGACGATCGCTATGCCACCGGATCGCCCGTGCACCACATGGGCGGTCTGGGCAACGCCCTGGTAGCGCTGACGGTCGGAGCGGCGGTCATCTCGACCACGAATTTCTCATTCGACTGGTGGTGCAACCTCAAGGCTCTTGATGCCACCCATTGTCAACTTGTCCCCACCATGATCGAGATGTTGGTCCGCAAAGGGCTTCTCGATGCGGTTCCGCTGAAAGTCCTGATCTACGGTGCTTCACCTATCGCCGCCGACACGTTGCGACAAGTTCTCGAGATGCTGCCCGATGTGGCGCTGGTCAGCCTTTACGGCCAGACCGAGGGCAGCCCGATCACCAGCCTGCGGCCCGACGACCATCGACGTGCTTCAGCCGGGGATCCGGATCTGCTGCGCACCGTCGGGCAGCCGGTCAGGGGTCTTCGTCTGCGGATCCACGAACCCGACGCGACTGGAGCCGGCGAAGTTCTTGCCGCTGCCGAACACCTTTCGGTCCGGGCCTCGGGTGGATGGCTGCACACCGGTGATCTCGGCGTGCTCGATCACGACGGATATCTGCGTCTGTGCGGACGCCGGCACGACATGGTCGTTCGTGGGGGAGAGAACGTCTATCCGCTAGAAATCGAGAATGTGCTGATCACCCACCCTTTGGTGGCGGCGGTCGGAGTCGTGGGCGTGCCGGACGCGCGGCTCGGCGAGACCCTGGCGGCGTTCGTGGTACCCGCGAATTCGGCGCATCCGCCACCGCACGAGGAGCTGCGCTCCTTCGCCCGTGGGGCTGTTGCCGGATTCAAGGTTCCGCAATACTGGTACACCGTCGACGAGCTCCCGCTCAACAGCGCCGGCAAAGTAATACGTACTGAATTGCGAACTTCACACCTAGAAAGTGTGCGTAATGGCTAACCCTACAACCGGATGGGATGTCAGCTAATGATGCTTCGTAGGTCGCTGGTCGCCTTCGTCGTCGCGATGGCTGCCATCGGAGGAACTGCACAGGCGCTACCACCGCGGGCGCATGCCGCTCCGGCACCCGAGGTGGAGTACCTATACAACGTTGCGGCGCGACGACATTACGCCTTTCCAGGCAATGACGCGGTCGGCTATGGCTACGGAATCTGTGACAAGGTCACTCAGGGCGAGAGCTACGCGCAGGTCATGGGTGATGTGAAAAGGGACGTGACTCCAAACGACGAATTTGCGGCCAACTACCTGGTGTCCTACGCGGTCAATCTGCTTTGCCCTGCTCAGATTTGGCAGCTGCGGAATTCGGCGGCGCACTACCAACCACCGGCGGGCTAGTCGCAGATAACCTTCGGACGCAGTGTGGCAGTTTCCTCCAGGGATCGGACTTCATGTCGGGCCGCAGTATCGGCGTCGACGCTGCCCACGGCCGGATCGCCGCCGAGCGGCTCACCGATCAGGCGCCTGCCTGCCTGCGTGCTCGTTAAGCATCCCGAGACGCTGGACGACGCCCCGCTAGCCACGGTGTGGTCTGATGGCTTGGTGCCGAACAACACTCCCGATTCGGACGTGGATGCTGTGGCAGCGCAGGCCCGCGACAAACTCGTTGCTGCCGCCGAAGAATGCATCGACCGCGGCGAGATTGGCCGGGCAACGGTCGGCGCACTCGCGGAGTCTGCGGGGATCCATCGAGTCACGTTCTACCGCCATTTTCCGGATAAGGAATCCCTCGTCATCGAGGTTCTACAGCGGCGGGCTGCGCCGGTCTTGGAGCGCGCAGCGCAAACTTATCAAGCCGGTGACTTCTTTCCCGACGGACTGATCGAGGGTATGGCCACGGCGATTTCGGAGGTGCGGACCACGCCGGGCCTGATGGCTGCTCTCGGGTTGTATCCCACCGATGACGCGCTGCACTCGGCTGGGACGTCGGACCGTTTCCTCAGGAGCGCCATCGAGATCACCGGGCCACATCTTGCGGCAGCGCAAAGTGCGGGCCTGCTCCGGAGTGACATCCCGGTTGACGACATTGTGGAGTGGTTGATGCAGGTGTGCTTGGCGAATTTGCTGCTCAAGCCAGAGGGCTCCATCGAGGAGACACGGTTACAGCTCATCCGGTTCGTCGTGCCTGCGATTCGGGCAAGTTAGAGGCCAGCAGCTTCAAAATTTTGACGCCAGACTTCTCCGACGGGTCGACGAGGTTTTAGCGGCGGGCCTCGCGAGGCTGCACCCTTAACGCCTGCGATTCCAGACCAACAAACCTGGCTACGGATCATCACCGCGGCGTCCTTCCAGGCCTTTAGTGAGGGCGCGTAGCGCGCCGGCTCGAAGTACGCTACATATTGCGTTTTTGTAGCATTGGAGGATAGTTTTGGTGTGCCCGAGATCACTAGCTCGTGATGGCGAACGCCTCCTTGGAGACTAAGGACCAACATGAAACCTAATGAAAGCTCTCGCTTCGACAGTCAATTGGAGCGGCTGGGGGCATGGTCGGGAATCGCGTGGGTGGTCGTCTGCGGAGGAGGATTCGGCGTAACTGGACTCCTGCCGGTGCAGGCCGCCTCGAGCCGTCCCGCCGAACTCGCTGCACAGCTAAGCGAGATCAAGTACCAAATCCTGATCGGGATGATGTTGGTACTCATCGGGGGCCTCACCTTCCTCATAACGTGGTCGATCACCATGGCCTACCAAGTGAGGAAGTACGCCAACCCGTCGCCGTTGGCCTTCTACGGCATGGTCGCTGTCGGCTTGACTGGTGCCATCATCGGCATGCTGTGCGCAGTGATCGGCTCTGCTATGGCTTTCAGAGTGGACACGCTGGCACCGGACACGACCCAGCTCCTGTACGACCTCATCTGGTTCCTGTTCCTGATCCCTTGGCCGCCATTCATGTTGTGGCAACTTCTCGCGGGTTTCGCGATCCTGAGTGATCAGAACACCGGCGTGATGTTCCCGCGCTGGCTCGGGTACTTCTCGCTGTGGGCTTCGGCGCTCGAAGTTTTCTCGGCACTGAGTGTGTTCTTCTACGACGGTCCGTTCAGTTACAACGGCCTAGTGACGTTCTGGGTCCCTGGTGCATCGTTCTTCATCTGGGTTCTCGTCTTCGCCGTCGTCCAAATACGAGCGTGGAAGACCGTCAAGGACGGCCTGCCTCAAGTGACGGCAGCTCAGCCCGCGTTGGAGGCACATGACGATGCCGGCCTGGTGCTCATCCCAGAGTCAGCCGGAATCTGAACATGGTCGCGTCTCAAGGCACGGGCCGATCCAAGGACGTCACCACAGCACGCGGGCGTATCCCCGCCGAGCCAGGGATTTGGGTCTTCATTCTGCTCGACATGTCGATCTTCGCCGAGATGTTCGGCATCTACGCCTGGTATCGCGCCGTGGACCACGACCTCTTCCGCTCGTCACAGAACGCGGTTAACCCGCTATACGGTCTGATCTACACGCTGCTGCTGCTAACGAGTTCGTGGTGTGTGGTCATGGCGGTCAGCGCAGCTCGGCAACGGTTAATCGAGCTGTCCTCCAAGCTCGTGCTGTGGGGATTCGCGCTCGGTGCGGCGTTCGCCGCGATCAAGATCGTTGAGTACTGCGCAAAGTTTAGTGCCGGGATTACACCGCTAACCAACAATTTCTTCATGTTCTACTTCGTCATGACACTCGTCCATCTCCTGCACGCATCGGTGGGGCTGGGCGTGCTGGTGTACATGCGGAGACAGGTCAGCCACTTGGCGCAGTCAACTGTTGGAACCGATGGCCGTCGGATGCGGATGATTGAGGTCGCAGCCGTCTACTGGCACATGGTCGACCTTCTCTGGATCGTGTTGTTCGCGCTTTTCTATCTGAGGGGATGAGCCATGAAAGAACTGGTTTATCAGCGAGCGACCGTCATCTTCGCGCTGCTGTTGTTGGTCACCGGCATTTCCTTCTGGCTAACGGTCGGGCACGGAGCCGCCAACTTTCACGAGGCGAAGTCAGTCATATGGACGCAGGTCATCATTCTGGCCTTCGTCAAGGTGAGGTGGGTTCTGTTGGACTTTATGGAACTGAGGTCAGCACCGATGAAGCTGAGGGTTTTATTCGAGGCATGGGTGACAGGCGTCGCCGCTTTCCTGGTACTTACCGACTGGCTCGTCGCGTAGCGCGCCCGTGCAGGCGACCATCAACTTGATGCCCCGCCATGCGGGGTGGAGGCGGCCCTCGCCGTTGGGCATCGCCGCCTCGTACCGCCAGCGCCGTCTCGCTGTCCGGGGAATCTGATCCGACCAGCCGTCCGCAGTCCGTCCGCAGTAGCTTCGGCGGCGCTCCGCACCTGTCTTTTCCGCGGGCTCCTACTCGACCGGTTCGAAGTCGCCTCGAGAACGACTAATCGTCAGTCTTCGTGTGATGCCGACTCGGGAGCGAGGACATTCTTGCCGTCGCGGACCTGACGCATCACGATGAAGTCCCCTTTGTAGCCACGGTGGTCGTACGGTCCGAACGAGATGTGGTTACCCGGTCCTCCGGCCGCCGCGTCGAGCCGTCGTACCTTTTCGAGGCCACGCCGCAAGCCGTCGCGAGAATGCGGTCGGGCACGGGCCAGGCCGTGTGCGACCGCATTGCCCATGTCATAGCCCTGCGCGGTGTAGCAATGCACGGGGCGCCGCCCGAACCGCTTCTCGAAGCGGTCGAGCATGGACGTGAACGTCTCGTTGCGTTCGTCGAACTGGTCGACTCCGACCCATCCCTCGAAATTGTTGATCAGCCCGGCGTAGGGCGTCAGCCCCTCGATGGTGCCCATGAAGATGGACATGGTGATCCGGGCCGCGTCATACCCTTCCGCGGCCATCTTCTGCGAGGCGCCAAGTATCACGAATGCGTTGGCGCCGAACCCGACGTACATGTAGGCCTGCGCGCCTGCCTCCCGCATCGCGCCCACGGCGGCCAGCCCGGCGTCGGCGTCGATGAACGATCCGACCGCGACGTCGGCGACGACGGAGACGCCCCGCGCGTGGGCACGGCTTTTGATGTATGAGGTGTACTCGTCGCCGAGGAGGTTGTCCTCGCGGATCACGCCGATCCGGGTGGCACCGGACACGTCGACGGCGTGGTCGACCATGCGGATGGCCTCGTCGGCAAACGTTCCGTTCGGAGTCAGGAACGTCCAGGGCCCTGCGAGATCTAACCCGCCGCACATGGCGATGAACGGGATGCCGGCCCGCTCGGCGTACGGATTGATGACCGGCACGTTCTCGGAAGTGTGCGGCCCGATGATCGCGATGGGTTGAAACTCCCGTACGACGGTGTCGACCGCGTCGAGCACGGTGGTCGCCCTCGCGTACGGCAACCCCTCGATCTCGATGACCTTTAACTCGACGGGGCGGTCGAGCAGGCCGGACTCGGTAGCCTCGTCGAAGGCCAGCTGCGTCGCGTCGTACTGGTCGTAGAGCGGTTGCAGGCCGACGCCTCAGTCCTGAATGATCGCCACTCGATGTGGTTCGCGTATGCCAGACGTGGCCGGCGGAAGCGAGTTGGAGATCGCCTCTGGGTAATCGGCCACGGCTGCTCCTCTGCGGGGTCGGGCTATCCGCTCGTCTGATGTTCTTTCCGAACGATGCCGTGAACCGTACGCTATGGACGATTCGACTCACTTGTCAAGTATTTGGTGAACGCGAGGAACAGTGTCGCCTCAACTCGCTGACAAGCGTTGGTGAAGAATGGTTTTCGCGTGTCCGCGGGCTAAAATTGACGTGATCGAATCCGGCGGCAGGTTCAACACTCGGAACGGCGACATGAGGGTCCCGCCCGTGCCGAGTGCGCCGCCGCGACGGGCGCGGTCTCGATATTCTTGACAAGTGTGTCGGGTCGCACATACCTTAATCAAACGCCGTCTACATCAAACGAACTCGGCGCAATTTCGAATGCACCGTGACGCCAGGGCGAACCGAACGAGTTGAAGGACACGAACATGGGCAAGCTGGACGGCAAGGTCGCCTTCATCACCGGTGCGGGCAGAGGCCAAGGACGCGCACACGCGGTACGCCTGGCCGAGGAAGGTGCCGACATCATCGCCGTCGACATCTGCGCCGATCTGCCCACGGTGCCCTATTCCCTTTCGACGCCCGATGACCTCGAACACACCGCTAAACTCGTCGGCGACACGGGGGCTCGGATCGTCACGAAGATCGCCGACGTCCGCGACATCAACGCGCTGCGCACCGCCTTCAATGACGGTGTCGCAGAGCTGGGTGGCCGTATCGACATCGTAGTGGCCAACGCCGGGATCATGCACTTCGGCAACGTCGACGAGAACCACGAGGACGACGACGCGTCCTGGGAGCTCGCGGTCGCGGTCTTGCTGGGAGGCGTTCGCAACACGATCAAGGTCAGCCGGCAGGCGCTGGTCGACGGGGGTCGCGGTGGGTCGATCATCATCATCAGTTCCGCGGCGGGCCTCAAGGGCATGTCCGACGGCAACGGTGGACCCGATGGGTATGTCGCATCCAAGCACGGAGTGGTCGGGTTGATGAGGACATACGCTAATATTCTTGCCCCCCATAGCATTCGAGTGAACACCATCCATCCCACGGGTGTGATGACGCCGATGATCATGAACGAGGCATTCATCGGGTGGGTCGGTGAACACCCGGAGATCGCCGATCGCATGACCAACCCGATGCCAGTGCCGGCGCTCGATCCGACGGACGTCAGCCACACGGTGGCGTTCCTGGCTTCCGACGAGGCGAAGTACATCACGGGCGTCACAATGCCTGTCGATGCCGGCTTCAACGTGCGACTTTAAGCTTTTCACGGACCTTTGAGGCGCCCAGCTGGCTTGCTGGGCGCCTCAATCAGTTCCGCACCATAGGGTCTAGACCAGCGACGCGAAGCCCGGTGCGTCCGCATCGACTTCAACGCCCTTGATCATGCCGACTAGACGGTTGATGGCGCGCCCCGAGGATTCGGCGTACTCGATACCGCACAGCGCATTGAAGTTGCAGATCATCACGTCGGTGACGAAGCCGGAATCGAGATACGGCGCGAGCCGCTTCATCACCTGTTCTGGGGTACCGACGAAGTTGACCTTGTCGACCGCCTCCCGGGGCACCTTGTTGCAAGCGTCGAGCACGTACTCCCTGTCGTACCAAGGGCACATAGCGTCACGGGAGAAGATCCAGTCGTAACCCCAGGGGTGCTCGAGCCCCCACTTCTTGAACGTAGCCGTAGTCGGCGTATAGGCCAGGGTGTTCCACCGGATGAACGGATGGTCGCGCAGCTTGTCGCACGTCGCCTCGTCGTCGTCGACCACGAGGAACACCAGCAGCGCGATCGCGAGCGAGTCGGGATCGCGGCCCGCGCGCTCGGCGTGCCCGCGGACGATGTGCACCTTGTCGATGAACGACTGCGGGTCGTCCTCGGTATGGCCCGGTGCGGCGGTGATCCAGCCGTCGGCAACGGCGCCGGCGAGGTACAGGTTGTCCGGGCTCCCGCCCGCCACCCAGAACGGCGGTGGTTCGGCGCCGTAGGGGCCGAGATCGAACTTCGCCCGCCGCATCTTCCACACCCGGCCGTCGTAATCGACCTCGCCGTTGGTGTCCAGAAACTTGCGCATGATGTGCGCTGCGTCCCACAGCTTGTCGTTGGCACCCTTCCTGGCGATGCCGTAGGGCTTCATCTGCTTGTTCTCGCCGTTAGCGAGCACCATCATGGTTCGGCCCTGGGTGGCGTGGTCGAGCGTCAGCAGGGTCTGCGCCAAAACGTTGGGTGCCCGCCGGACGACATCCACGGGGCCGTAGAAGAACTTGATGCGCGAGGTCTTCGGGGCGGCGGCGGTGATGAGCGTGCCCGGCTCAAAGAACGCGTCGAAGGACGGAATGTATTCGGCGGCCGTGGTGATGTCGGGCGTCCAGAGGCATATCGGGTGACTGAAGCACATCTGGTCGCCGTAGATGACCCAGTCCATTCCCGCTGCCTCCGCTTGCACCGCGCTCTCGATACAGCGATCGAATGGCGGATACATCGCTCCGTAGGCTCCGACGCGCATGTTTGACCTCTCTTCGTCGAGAATTATGTACGGTGTACTTAATATACGACCTACCAAGCCTCTGCGGTGAACATTTTGTTGTTTAAATTGCACCTCGAGTGCACCTTCGAGCGTCGGAAGTGGCTGGTCCGCTGCGATCCACAGGTAGGTTGAGTCGGTGACACCAGCGGCCAACCATCCATCAGGCAGCGCAACCGAGTCGCCGCGGCGGCGGGGTCGACCGACACTGCGCAGCGGCGTCGCCGACCTCACCCGCGCAGAAATAGTCCAGGCATCGCTGGACTGTGTGCGCAACGACGGCTTGAAGGCATTGACGGTGCGCAAAGTCGCTACCGCGCTGCGGGTTTCGCCGATGGCGCTGTACCAACACTTCCCTGACAAGAAGCGGTTGATCGAGGCTGTGGTTGATGCGGCGCTCGGAGATGTTCGGCAGCAGCCACGCGGAGACGGGCCATGGACCGATTGGATGGTGGCGCAAGCGCTCGAGTCGATGCGCGTCTTTCAGGCCTATCCCGGCATTGCCGCGCACATTCTGGATCAGGGGATCTTCGGTTACGGCCACCAGTCTCTGCGATTGGCCGACCAGATTTTCGCCGTGCTGCTTGATGCCGGCTTCGATCAACGGGGTGCGCTGAAGATATATACGACCTGCTTCTGCTTCGTTGCGGGCTTGGTCCACACCAGCGTTGAATTGCCAATTGGCCTCTCGGTAGAGGAGTTTCCGGCGATTGGGGCGCTCACCGCGAGCGCGGTGAGGGGACTGGAGGTCGAGGGCATCGCGCAGTACGGCTTGGGGTGTCTATTGGCCGGCGTGGTCGCCTCGATCGAACGTCCCTGAGCGGTCTATCCCTCCGTCAAGCTCGCCGTCATCACCGTGGTGGTAGCCCACTGACCGGAGGTCATGGCACCGTCGATCGTAAGAATCTGACCGTTGACATAGGCCGCACCGTCACTGCACAGGTATGACACGGCGGAGGCGATGTCGTGTTCGTTGCCGAGTCGGGCGGCAGGGATGATGCGCCCGACATCGGCCAGCAGGCCAGCCGGGAGCAGTTCGAAGGTCTTGCCCATGTCGGTGATGCCCGACGCGATGCTGTTCACCCGCACGCCGCTGCCGGCAAGTTCCATTGCGGCAGTTCGTGACACCATGTCCAACGCGGCCTTGCTGGCCGAGTAGGTGGCCAGGAACGGAGCGGGTTGACTGCCTCCGATGCTGCTCATGTTCACCACGACGCCGTACCCACGTTCCGCCATGCCCGGCGCGAAGGCCTTGATGAGCCGCACCGCGGCGAACACGTTGACGTCGAAGATGGTCTTCCACGCCGCGATGTCGGCAGCCACGATCGGAGCCCACTGTTCCTCGGCGGCAGCGTTGTTCACCAGGATGTCGATCGGGCCCGCCTCGCGCAGCCGTTCGATGTCGGCGTCATTGGACACGTCCGCGATGATCACCTTCGCCTGCCCGCCCGCCGCGGCGATCTCGGCGGCCACCGCCTCGAGTGCATCGCGGCCTCGGCCGACGAGGACCGTGGCGGCTCCTTCGGCGGCCAGCCGGCACGCCGAAGCGCGACCCAGACCGCGCCCGGCTCCGGTCACCAACGCGGCCCGGCCGTGGTGGGGTCGCCCCGATCCGTTCGTCACGGCACGTATGCGCTGTGGTGGAGGAAAAGGATGCGACCGATCACGAGAATGAGCGGCTGAGCGATGAAGATCGCGACGTTCATCGTCGCGATCCACACGGCGAGCCGGGCGAATTCACGCTTCATTCCGGGTGCCAGCGTGTGCACGCGGAAGAACTTCTCGTTCGGGTAGTTCCCATCGGCGTCTGCCCGCAGCGTCAACGTGATGAACACCGCGAACAGCAGAAAGGGAATCGCGGGCCAGACGAAGGAGATTGACCCACGATCCGAGGTCCAGGCCAAACCGACCGGCTCCACGTAGGTGTACCAGCCCGCCAAGGTCATCAAGCGCTCGCCGAGGATGTCCACCGCATAGAACACCACGATGCACGATGCGATGAGCAGAGCGGTGGGCGCGACCTTCGGCAGCAGGCGCTGCATGGCTGCGCGCAGCTTGGGAACGACCTTGAGCAGGATGACGCACTCGACGGCGAAGAAAACGCCATAGCCGAAGACGACGTTGACCGGCTTCCAATAAGTCTGAAACCAGGTCGACGTCCAGCCGGTGAAGTTCCAGAAGTCTCGGTTGTAAACCAGGTACGAACCCCAGTCAGCGGGCCATTCGATCCAGAACATCGTTGTGCCGGCAAGGAACAACAACGCGGGCATGGAGAAGGTGCGCTTGCGTACCGTCTGGACGGCGAACGAAATGAACAGCACCACCCACGCGGCGGGGAACACATAGGCCCACAGCCACGGCAGCCGCGCTTGTAACTGGCTCGATGGGTACGCGGGTTCGGTGATCGTCCCGGAGTTGTCGGTGATCACCAGCGTGAGTATGACGATCGCTGCGAGCAGCGCAACGACGATCCAGGTCAACCACGCCGCAGTCGCCGAAGGCCGCTCCGTCAATTGCGTTCTTGGTCCAGCCTTACTCGATGAATCTATGGACATCGTTGAACTTTCGTGCACTTCGCGGGAACGCGTTACCAGGCAACAGCTTTGGCTGCGGAACGACCGATAACCCCCGCGTCGCGCAGGCTGCGGTATTCCGCTTCGGAGAGGCCGACTTGCGTCAGCCATACGTCGTCGTCGTGCTCGCCGAGCATCGGGGCAGGCCCGGCCAGCACCGGTCCGGTGAGTGTCGACCATCGCACCGGAATGCTGGCGTGCGTGTTGAGACCGGTCTTGGGGTGTTCGATCCGTTCGAAGAAACCACGGTGCTCGAGCTGCTCCAACTCTGGCACCAGGTGGCCCAACATGACCTCACCGACCGGTATGCCATGCATCGACAACGCCTCGACGACCTGAGCGACCGTGCTGCGCGACGTCCACTCGCTGATCGCCACATCGATCTCGTCGTGCCGTTCGTGCCGTTGTCGCTCGGACCACTCCGTCCAGGTCGTCCGATCGATCAGCGAGCACAGCGCCTGCCAGCCCGCGTCGTCGATGACGGAGAGCGCCACCCATCGGCGGTCGCCCAATCCCACCTGGTCGGGTTCCGACGTGGGATAGATGCCCTGCGGTGCAATCACGTTCGACCGGTTACCCATGCGCTGACGGTCGGCGCCGTAGGCGCTCTGTTCGATCACCACCTCCGCGGCGACGCTGAGCGCCGCGGAAATCATCGCAGCCTCAACCAAGACGCCTTCCCCGCCTGCGGCCACCCGCTCGAGTGCCAGGATCAGCCCCAACGTGGCGTGACTGCCGGCAATCGGATCACACGGCCCGTTCGGGATCTCCGGTGTCGCGTCGGGCCAGCCCGTCGCACACGCCATTCCGGACGTCATCTCCATGGTCTGTGCGTAGCCACCGCGATCGCGCCACGGCCCGTCCAGCCCGTATGCGGGCATCCGCACCATCACCGCGCGCGGATTCACCTTGTGCACTTGGTCCCAGCCCAGTCCCCAGGACTCCATCACGTGCGGGCTGTAGTTCTCCACGACGACGTCACAGGTGGCAACGAGCCGGCGCGCGAGATCGCGTCCTTCATCTGTGCTCATGTCGACGGTCACCGAGCGCTTCCCGGTGTTGGTGCCCGCGAAGATGCCCGAGAATTCCGGCCAATCCGCGTCGGTCATCGGCTTGCAGGTGTTGTTGCGGATGGCGTCGGGCCGCTTACCGCCCTCGACGTGGATGACTTCTGCCCCGAGCGTGGCGAGCAGATGGCCGACGATCGGTCCAGCCCAGTTCGCGGTGAAGTCGGCGACCCGAATTCCTTCGAACGCCCTGCCGCGTTTCTCCTTGGGTTGCGCCGGCGACCATTCGGGCAAGCGGTCGGCGCCCAGTGCGGGGGCGGGACCGCGGCTGGGTTGTTCGACTCCGTGCATGCGCCACGGCAGCGCGGGCTGCAGGAAGCCGCCGGATGCGTTGGTCTCGAACGCCTTTCGCGCGACGAGGTGTTCCAAGTGCGGGATCGTGGCGCCAGTACCCACGATTGCAGCGGGAACGCGCAGCAGATCGGCCGTCTCGAGGATCTCCGCGCAGGTGCGCTCGCAGGTCCACTCGTCGATCGCGCCCATCAGTTCGTGGCGGCGCCTGAACCGGGTGGCCATGATCCCCAGCTCCGCGTCCTCCATCCAGTCGCTACGGTCGACGAGCGAGCAGAAGTCCAGCCATTGTTGGCCGGTCACCACCATGAAACCGATGTAGCCGTCCTTGGTGGGATGGATGTCGGGCAGGTTGCGCGCTCGGATTGGCCGCATCGGGGTGCCTGCGATGGTGAACCACGAGACCGGATGCACAGTGGTAGTCAGGATTAACGATTCCAAGATGGATAGGTCGAGCAGTTCAGCGCCCCCGCCGTACAACGCGGCCGCCGCGTGGACGGCCGCCAACATTCCCGCAGTCCACTCGCCAAGTCGGCCGCCGGCCATCAGCGGCGGCCGCTCGGGCGCCCCGCGTTGGCCGGGCCCTCCGGACATGGCCTGCAGGGTGAGCTCGGTCGCAAGTCTGTCGGCCCAAGGGCCGTCGAGGCCGAAATTCGTGATCGCAGTGACCACGGCATTCGGGTTCAGTGCCCTGAGCTGATTGGGCGGCAACGAGCGAGCGATTGAACTGTGCGGTGACCACACAATGACGTCGGCCGACTTGATCGTCGCGGTGAGCTCGGCTGGGTCGGTTACCACCACGGACTTCGACCCGGCAGCAAGGAATTGGAATAGTGCGCCATCGCCCCGCGTCAGACCCGAATGTGACCACGCGCGAAGCGGATCGCCCGACGGGTCTTCGGCCCGCACGATCTCGGCCCCGCCGTCGGCGAGCAGTCGGGCGCAGTAACCGCCCGCGACGTCACCCGCCAAACTGAGCACCTTGGCGCCGCTAACAGCAGATGCCGTCACTCGCGTCGACCCTCCTGAAATCCCGCGCGCCAGGCGCATTGACCACAAATCCATCGAACAGCGCTGCCGTCGAGGACAATTGGTCGACGACGCAGTTGAACCCAGTGCCACATCGTCTTGCGCTGCGCACAAAAGCGACGGTATTGTCGATTCTAAAGCAATGTGACGCGCACCTCAATAGGCCCTCAATAAGTGAAGCCGCGCAACGTGCCCTGTAGTCAACGTGGAGGAATTTTCATGCTCAAGCTTTTCAGTGTCGACGACCACATCGTCGAGCCGGCGGACGTGTGGTCCAAACGCCTGCCGAAGAAGTTCCAGGAAAAGGGGCCTCACGTCATCGAGGCCGAAGGTCGCCAGTTCTGGGTCTACGAGGACCAGCGGTCTGCCACGATGGGCCTCAATGCCGTTGCCGGCAAGGCCCCGGAGGACTGGGGTACCGATCCGGTGCGGTTCACCGACCTCATCCCGGGTTGCTACGACGCGGCTGCCCGCGCCGATGACTTCCGTGCCGACGGCATCGTTGGAAGCGTCCTGTTCCCGTCGCTGCCCGGTTTCGGCGGCCGGGTTTTTTTCCAGATGAAGGACAAGGAACTCGCCGACCTGTGCGTCCGCGCGTACAACGACTTCGTGATCGACGAGTGGTGTGCGGCGGCACCGGACATCTTCGTTCCGACGATCATCCTGCAACTGTGGGATCCCGAACTCGCGGCGGCCGAGATACGCCGATGCGCCGAGCGGGGTGCCCGTGCGGTGTCGTTTCCGGAGAATCCGTCCTACCTCAAGCAGCCGTCGCTGCACACCGACCACTGGGACCCGGTATTCCATGCGTTCGAGGAGACGGGTCTGGTGTGCTCGATGCATCTGGGCTCGAGCGGGCACATCCCGATGCCGACCCCCGACTCGCACTTCAGCGTCGCCATCACGGGGGCGCCCGCGATCGTCGGTATCGAAACCATCACCGACATGCTGTTTGGGACGTTGCCCCGACGCTTCCCCGACGTGCAGTTCGTCATGACCGAGGGCGGCGTGGGCTATATCCCCTACGTCTTGGAGCGCGCCGACTTCGTGTGGGGCAAGCACCGGTTCTGGGCGCCGTTCGGAGACGTCAAGCCGTCGGAGATCTTCCATCGCCAGTTCGCCGTCTGCGCGGTCAACGAGACCTTCGGGCTGAGCCAGGACGCGATCGACCTGATCGGCATCGACAACATCCTGTGGGAGTCGGACTACCCGCACTCCGAGACGACGTGGCCGGCCAGCCAGTCGGAGGCTGCTCGGGTGCTTGGCCATCTGTCGGCCGAGCAGGTCGACAAGATCACCTACAAGAACGCCGAACGCATCTTCAACTTCCCGGTTAGCGAAGCCGGCGGCGCGGGCGGCACCCATTCACGGCCGAAGAACGTCTACGGCAACGGCGAGCGCCCACAAGCGATCAAGGCCTATCCGTTGCCCGTGCAATCCGACGACGACACCGGGCCGGACGTGACCGCCATCGTCGCCGGAACACAATCGGTGAACTGATTCGCCAGTCAGTTCAGTGGCGGTTGCGTGCGTTGGCCGCGCAACCTGTCTGCAACCCGTTTCAGCGCGTCCAAGCGCCCTTGCTGCGCCGCGATCTCAGCGTGGTCGATGGGATCGGTAGCTTGGAGTCGCTCGACCAGTGCTTTGGTCCGTGCAAGTTCCTTGTACAGCCGGGCGTCCGCCTCCTGGAAGGTGATCAGATCCATCTCTTCCGCCAACGGATCATGCTCGGGCGCAGCGTCTTCAGTGCTCATCGATGATCTCCTCGTCGCCGGCCATCTCTTTCAAGATTTCCTCGGTGTGCTCGCCCGGCGCAGGTGCGTGCCGTCTGACGGCGAACGGCTGTCCGTCCACGACGGCCGCAGAACCGACGTAGGAGATCGGTCCGGCGACGGGATGCACGCCTTCGACGAACACGTTGCGTCCCGCGATGTGTGGATCGGCAGCGACCTCGTCGACACTCTGATGCGCCGCGCCTAGCGCGAATCCGTGCTCAGCGGCCAGCTGGAGCCATTCGTGTAGCGGTTTGGTGGCGATGATGTCGGCGATGAGGTGTCGCTCGGCGTCATCCCCCCAGTCGACCGTGGCGTTCGACGCATCGGCCTGCCGCCCCACCAGATCCGCACGGCCCGCGGCCGCTGCCCACTTGTCCCAGAATCGCTGCTCGATACAGCCGAACAGCACCACCCGGCCATCGGCGGTTTCGTAGAACTGGTATCGCGAGCCGGTCATTTCCCCGTCGGATCTGGCGGCCATTCCGGATCGGTCGGAGATGCGCGCGGCGTTGCGCTGGATTGCAATCGGCAGCCACGCCGTCAACGCTGTCGCATCCGATCCCGCAACGTCGATGTATGCGCCGTTGCCGGTTTCGCGAGCCCGGACCAGCGCTGCTAGCGCATGCAGCGCGGCGTGCAGAGCGCCGACGCTGGTGGCTTCGCCGCCCAGATTGGCGCCGTCCTCGTCGAAGGTGCCGCGGCGCAGCAGTCCGTCGTCCCCACGTTGCACTGCGTGTGCACCGACGAGCGCGTTCATCAACATTCCGTGAGTCGGGATGTTCGCGTATGGCCCCTGGGCGCCGAAACCGGTGTGTTGCACGTAGACGATCGAGGGCTTGCGTCGGCGCATCTCATCAGGTCCCACGCCGAGCCGATCGCACACTCCGGGACGATTGCCGTCGATGAAGATGTCGGCCGTGCCGATCAGCCGCCAGAATGTCTCGCGGTCGGCGTCCGCACCCAAATCCAACAATACGGATCGCTTGTTTCGGTTCACCTGGGCGTGCGCCACGCTCACTCCAGGAACGATCTGACCGAGGAAGTACCGCAGGTAGTCGCCGCCTGGGGGAGCCTCAACCTTGATTACATCGGCGCCGAGATCGCCGAGCAGCATGCCGACGGTGTCGCCGTTGAGCAGTACCGCCGATTCCACGACCCGCACACCGTCGAGCAGGTTCGCCATCAGTCCTCCAAGGTTCGTTGGGTCCGCCGCTCAGCGGAGTCGCAGGCCGGCACCCGCCCTGCGATGCTGCGGTGCGCCGAAGACTGGGGCCAGCAGGTGTCCTGGCGGCGCCGCGATGACACCGGGTATCGCGTTGACGAATGCTGCCACGGACGTCCACGACTGCGAATCCATCCAGTGTTCGCCGCCCGGATCGCTGATGTGTCCGCCATGTCGGACACCGTCTGCGAACGATAGGCCTCGCGCGTAGCGGATCTGCAGTGAGG
>Ga0182013_10004374_pt1 | contig 17044 bp, 17 predicted proteins | sample 612S2MmetaG_FD_120487 | JGI IMG/M metagenome (GOLD analysis project Ga0182013, IMG submission 120487) | Permafrost microbial communities from Stordalen Mire, Sweden - 612S2M metaG | ecosystem: Environmental > Terrestrial > Soil > Wetlands > Permafrost | place: Sweden: Stordalen | collected...
ATGAACACCACATCCGTATCGGAAGACCCCCTCTCTCTGCATTCCGCGATGCGTTCGTTCATCGCGGACGCGATCACGCCGATTAGTGCGTTCCTCGCCCTGGCTCAGCCGGGGCGTTCGTGTTTGTTGGAGTCGGTCGAAGGCACGGACCGCATCTCGCGCTACTCGTTCATCGGGATCGACTATCTCGAGTCGCGCGTGTTCGACGACGATCCGGCGATGCTCGACGGCATTCGCGCGCTGATCGGCAAGTACGAGCTCGACACCTCGGCGCTGCCGTTCCCGGGCGGCGCGGTCGCGGTGTTCACCTACGATGCGGCGCGGCAGTTCGAAAAGATCGGGCCGAAGCCGCCGTCGGACATTCCGTTTTCCGATGCGCTCGTGGTCGTGCCGGGCACGTGGGTCGTGTTCGACCACTTCACGCACCGCGTCACGCTGATCGGGTTTGCGCGGAATGCGGCCGAACTGCCCGGCGTTGAAGCGCGGCTGGCCGACTACGAGCTGCGGCTGCTGACCGCACGCGCCAGCGTGCCGAACGAGATTCGCGTCCGCGGCGCGGTGGCGGCATCGCTGGACCGTCCGGCATTTCTCGATCGCGTCGCGACCGCAAAGCACCACATCTACGAAGGCGACATCTACCAGCTGCAAGTCGGCATCCGTTTCTCGGCCGAGATCGAAGGCGGTTCGGCGTTCGACTTCTACCGCCAGATCCGCACGCGCAATCCTTCGCCCTACATGTTCTATATCGAGCACGGCGGTGAGGCCGTGTTCGGCGCCTCGCCGGAGTTTCTCGTGCGGCTCGACGGCAGCAAGGCGCGGATGCGTCCGCTCGCCGGCACTCGTTCGCGCGGCGCCGATCCCGCGCAAGACGCCGCGATCGCGACCGAATTGCTGGCCAACGAAAAAGAGTGCGCCGAGCACGTGATGCTGGTCGACCTCGGCCGCAACGACTTGGGCGCCGTCGCGACGACGGGCAGCGTTCACGTCGACGAACTGATGATCATCGAACGCTTCTCGCACGTGATGCACATCGTCTCCAACGTCGTCGCCGAACTGCGGCCCGACAAAGATGCGCTCGATCTGTTCGCCGCGACGTTTCCGGCCGGCACGGTGACCGGCGCGCCGAAGATCCGCGCGATGCAAATCATCGACACGCTCGAGCCCGTCGCGCGCAACTTTTACGCCGGCAGCATCGCGCACTTTCACTTCGACGGCGATATGGATTCGTGCATTACGCTGCGCTGCGTCGCGGTCGCCGGCGGCAAGGCCTATTGGCAGGCCTCGGCCGGCATCGTTGCCGACAGCGAGCCCGCCGCCGAATATGACGAGATCCTGCACAAGACCGGCATCGTGCGCGCCGTTTTAGGTCTCCCGGCATGAAGCTGCTGCTCGTGGACAACTACGATTCGTTCACCTACAACCTCGCGCACCTCTTCGGGGGCGCCGGTGCGGAGGTGGACGTGATCCGCAACGATGACGCGCGTTTGGTCGACGGCCTGCTCGCGCAGTATGACGCGACCGTCGTGGGGCCGGGCCCCGGACGCCCCGAAGATGCGGGCCGTATGTACGCGATACTGCGTGAAGCGGCGGCGACGAAGCATCCGCTGCTCGGCGTATGCCTCGGCGCGCAGGGCATCGGTGCGGTCTTCGGCGGCGACGTGATCCACGCGCCGCACCTGATGCACGGCAAGACCTCGGAGATCACGCACGACGGCTCGGGCATCTTCGCCGGCCTGCCGTCGCCGTTCACCGCGACGCGCTATCATTCGCTCTGCATCTCGCACGAGCACTTCCCGGCATCGCTGCGCGCCATTGCCGCCAGCGGCGACGGCGTCATCCAAGCCGTCGCCCATCGCGAGTTGCCGATCTGGGGCGTGCAGTTTCATCCGGAGTCGATCCTCACACCCGAGGGCGCGCACCTCGCGCGCAACTTCCTCGCGAGTGCGCGCGCATGACCGATTTTCCGCACCTGCTGCGCACGGTTTTAGCCGGCAAGAATCTCTCGGCGGAGGATGCTGCGCGCGTCATCGGCGGCATCATGGACGAGACGATCTCGCCCGTGCGCACGGCTGCGCTGTTCGCGGCGCTGGCGGCGAAGGGTGAGTCGGCGGACGAGATCGTCGGCGCCGCGCGGGCTATGCGCGAGCGCTGCGTTCGCGTCGAACACGGCTTACCGCTCGTGCTCGACATCGTCGGCACCGGCGGCGACGGCATCGGGACGATCAACATTTCGACCGCAGCGGCCCTCGTGGTCGCCGGCTGCGGCATACCCGTGGCGAAACACGGCAACCGGGCCGCGTCGAGCAAGTGCGGCAGCGCCGACGTGCTCGAAGCGCTGGGCGTTGAAATCGAACGCGGCCCCGAGGAATCGGCCCGGCTGCTGCGCGAGTCGAACATCGCGTTCTTGTACGCGCGCCGCCACCATCCGGCCACGCGTGCCGTCGGCCCGGTGCGCAGCGAACTCGGCGTGCGGACGATCTTCAACGTCCTCGGTCCGCTGACGAACCCCGCCGGGGCGAACCGTCAGGTCGTAGGCGTTGCAGAAGAACGCCACTTGGTCTTGCTGGCCGAAGCGCTGCAAGAACTGGGCGGCGATGCGGCGGCTGTCGTGCATTCGGCGAGCGGTCTCGATGAGATTGCCGGCGAGGGTCCGACCTACGTCGTGCAATTCGATGCGAGCGGCATGCGGCGCTGGACGCTGCATCCGGCGGACTACGGCGTGCATGCCCCGCTCGAAGCGATTGCGGGCGGCGATGCGGCGTTCAACGCCCACGCGCTGACCGAGATCCTCGCGGGCGAACGTTCGCCGCGCGCCGATCTGGTCGCGCTCAATGCGGCGCTCGCATTGGTCGTCGCGGGTGCGGCGGCCGACATCAACGATGGAATGGAACGCGCACGCGCCGCAATAGCCGGCGGCGCAGCACGCGGTGCCCTCGACGCGCTACGCGCCGAGAGCGTCAAGGAGGTCGCAACGTGAACGACATGCTCGATAAACTCTATGCCGCGACCGCCAAAGTGCGCGCCGCCGACGAAGCGCGCGAGTCGCTCGAGGTGCTGCGCGCGCGCGCCGTTACCCGAGCGAGCGAACGGCGCCCGTTCCGCGCAGCGCTCCTGGCGGGCGAGGGTCCGGCAATCATTGCCGAGATCAAGCGCGCCTCGCCTTCGGTCGGGCTGATCGTACGCGAACTTGATCCCGCAGCAATCGCGCGCGCCTACGAAGTCGCCGGCGCCAACGCGATCAGCGTGCTCACCGAGGGAGATCACTTCCTCGGCGACCTGGCCTATCTCGATGTTGCGCGCAGCGCTTGTAAGCTGCCGCTCTTACGCAAGGATTTCATGCGCACGCGTTACGATGTCGCGCAATCCGCGGCGTACGGGGCCGACTGCGTGCTGGCGATCGTCGCCGGCCTCGACGACGACGAACTTGCCGCGATGTTCGATGAGGCCTCCCGCTACGCCCTCGACGTGCTTGTCGAAGTACATGACGAGACCGAACTCGCGCGCGCGATTGCCCTCGGAGCAACGCTGCTCGGGATCAACAACCGCGATCTGCGCACGTTCGAAACGAACCTGGCCGTGACAGCCGAACTGCTTCCGCTGGTTCCCTCATCGATCGTCGTCATCTCGGAGAGCGGCGTGCGCTCCCGCGAAGACGTGCAGCCGCTCTATGCGGCCGGCGCGCGCGGCTTCCTCATCGGCGAATCGCTGATGCGGACGAGCGAGAAGTCGGAGATGATTCGCACGCTGCGCGGCGGAGGCGTGCCCGCATAGCCGAACGTACGCGCGTCAAGATCTGTGGTTGCACGAGTATCGGCGATGTCGAAGGCGCGGTCGATGCCGGCGCCGATGCCGTCGGTGTCATCTTCGCGGAGTCTCCGCGGCGGGTGACGCTTGCCGATGCGCGCGCCGTCGTGCGCAGCGTGCCCCCGTTCGTCTCGGTCGTCGGCGTTTTGGTGAATCCGGGGCCGGCACTCGTGGCCGAAATTTTGGCGCTCGGCTGCGTGCCGCAGTTCTCGGGCGATGAGACGCCGGAGTTCTGCACCGCCGTATCCCATGGCCGCTACGTCAAAGCGCTGCACTTCGAACGCGGTACGACCTACACGGCTGCCGCTGCGGAGGGCATGGCCGCCCGCTACCCCGATGCCGACTTGCTTTTCGACTCGCGTGCGGGCGCGCTGTACGGCGGCACCGGCACGTCGTTTAGCTGGCCGCTGGTGGAAGCGATCGCGCGCCGCCGGCGCGTCATCGTGAGCGGGGGCCTCGGGCCGGAGAACGTTGCCGCGGCTGTCGCGAGCGTGCGCCCGTTTGCCGTCGACGTGCGGAGCGGCGTGGAACGCGACGGCGTCAAAGATCGATCGATGATGCGCGCGTTCGTACGCGCGGTCCGGGAAACTGACGAAGGGACATCGCTTGCAAAAACCTGATTCGCGCGGCTATTTCGGCAAATTCGGCGGAATGTTCGTTCCGGAAGTGCTCGTCGGTGCGGTCACCGAGCTCGAGCATGCAATGAACGATGCCTTCGCCGACCCGTCGTTCTGGCGCGAGTATCACGACGTGCTGCACGATTACGTCGGTCGCCCCTCGCCGGTGTACCGCGCCGAACGCCTCGCCGGCCCGAACGCGGCGACGCTGCTCTTCAAGCGCGAAGATCTCAACCACACCGGTGCGCACAAAATCAACAATACGGTCGGCCAAGCGCTGCTCGCGCGGCGCATGGGCAAGACCCGATTCATTGCCGAGACCGGCGCCGGCCAACATGGCGTGGCGACCGCCACGGTCGGCGCGAAGTTCGGCGTGCCGGTCGAAGTGTTCATGGGCGCGGTCGACGTGGAACGTCAAGCGCTCAACGTCTATGTCATGAAACTGCTCGGCGCTACCGTCCATTCCGTAGAGAGTGGTACGCGTACGCTCAAGGACGCCACCAACGAGGCGTTTCGCGATTGGGCCGGCCGCGTTGCCGATACGTTCTACATCATCGGCAGTGTGGTCGGCGCGCATCCGTATCCCTACATGGTGCGCGAGTTCCAGAAGGTGATCGGCATCGAAGCGCGCGCCCAGGTGCTCGAACGCTACGGCCGCTTGCCGACCGACGTCGTCGCTTGCGTCGGCGGCGGCAGCAACGCGATGGGCATCTTCGCCGGCTTCGTCGATGATGCGGCCGTGAAGCTCTGGGGCGTGGAAGCGTCGGGGCACGGCATTGCCTCGATCGATACCGCCGCGTCGATCAACGCGGGTTCGGTCGGCATCTTGCACGGCTCGCGCTCGTACGTGCTGCAGACACCCGAGGGACAAGTGCGCGATACGCACTCGATCAGCGCGGGCCTCGACTATCCCGGCGTTGGCCCCGAGCACGCGTTCCTCAGCGACTCAGGCCGCGCGACGTATGTGTCGGCGACGGATGAAGAAGCGGTTGCCGCCTATCACCTCATGGCGCGCAGCGAGGGCATCGTGCCGGCGCTCGAGAGCGCGCACGCGATTGCGTACGCGTGCAAGCTCGCGCGCGAGATCGGGCCCGACGGCTTGATCCTGGTGAATTTGAGCGGCCGCGGCGATAAGGACACGCGCACGATCGCCGCGCTCGACGCGGCCGCATCGGCCGCGGTACTCGCGTGATCGCCGCGCACGACCGCCTCGCCGGTGTGTTCGAGCGCGCGCGCGCCGAAAAGCGCGCCGCGCTGATCATCTATCTCGTCGCCGGCGATCCGGATGCGGAAACAACCGCCGCGGTGATCGACGCGATCTCGCCGTTCGTGGACTTGATCGAGCTCGGCATCCCCTACGGCGATCCGCTCGCCGACGGTCCTACCATCGCTGCGGCCGGGCAACGGGCTCTCGCGAACGGCATGACGCTCGACGGTGCACTCGCGCTGGCGCGCGGCGCGCGCGACCGCGGCAACGCTCCGATCCTGTTCTTCAGCTACGTCAACCCGATCGTGCAGTACGGCGCGGCCCGCTTTGCCGCGGCCGCGCGCGATGCCGGTGCGCTCGGTGCGATCGTGCCCGACGTTCCGCTCGAAGAGTTGGACGCGTTCGCCCCGGCTTTCCACGCGGCGGACCTGGCGGTTCCGCTCTTGGTCGCGCCGACGACGCCGCCCGAGCGCGCCGCCCGCATCGCGGCTGCCGGTGACGGCTTCGTCTATATCGTATCGCGGCTCGGTGTAACGAGCGCGGGCCGGGAACCCGACGTCGCTTGGATTCGTACCGCCGTCGAGGCGCTGCGAGCCACAACGAAGCAGCCGTTGGCGATCGGCTTCGGCATCTCGACGCCAGCGCACGTCGCGGCCATCGGCAAGATCGCCGACGGTGTGATCATCGGGAGCGCCTTCGTCGATGCGACGGCCGGCCGGACCGGCGCCGCTGCGGCGGCCGCGGCGCGGGCCTACGTCGAGCCCCTGCGCGCAGCGCTGGGCTGACCGGAAACCCGCGTTCGGCAAGCTGCAGTGAAGGAATCCGCCCGGGCAAAGCGGATTCGGACGAATAATTATTCGCGCTCTCGGAGGGTCGAGATGGGTTTGCTTCGCTTTGGCGGTCTTTTAGCACTCACGGTTGCGGGCTCGCTCGCTTTCACGACGGCCGTTCCGGCGCCGGCTGCCGCTGCCGACGATACGATCGTCTTCGGTGCCGCGCTCGCCGCAACGGGTTCGACGGCTCGCGAAGGCGAGTTGACCAAAGAAGGCTACGAGTTCTGGAAAGACTACATCAACGCACACGGCGGCATCAAGGTCGGCGGTAAGACCTACAAGGTCGACATCAAGTACGCCGACGATGAGTCCAACCCGCAGACTGCGGCCCGTCTGGTCGAGAAGTTCGTCTCCGAAGACAAAGTGAATTTCATCCTCGGGCCGTACGGCTCGGCGAATTCCGCCACGGCCGCTGCGGTCGTCGAACGGCTCAAGGTTCCGATGGTCGAAGGCAACGGCGCAGCCCAGAGCATTTTCAGCCAGGGCTTTAAGTATACGTTCGCCGTCCTTGCGCCGGGCACGAAGTATTTGCAAGGCATCCTCGAGATGGCGCAAACGCTGAAGCCGAAGCCGAAAACGGTCGCGATTGCGACGGCCAATGACGCATTCTCCGTCGAAGTCGGCGGCGGCGCCGCCGCGTACGCGACCGCGCACGGGATGACCGTCATCTACAACAACAAGTATCCCGCCAGCACGACCGACGTCTCCGCTGTCGTCAGCGCGATCAAAGCCGTGAACCCGGACATCATTCTCAACGGCGGACACCTTGACGAAGCGCTGCTGCTGCAGCGGACGTTCAAAGAGCAGAACGTCAACGCGAAGATTTTCGGGTACTCGGTCGGACCGGATACGCCGGACTTCCGCAAGACACTCGGCAAAGACGCGAACTGGGTCTTCGGCGGCACGCAGTGGTCGCCGACGGCGAAGTATCAGGGCGCGGCCGGGTTCATCAGCGATTCGAAAGTCTATGCCGCGGAGTTCAACAAGAAGTACGGCCACGTGCCGGATTATCACAACGCGGAGTCGACCGCGGCGTGCTTGGCGTTCCAGTACGCGATCGAGAAAGCCGGTTCGCTCGATCCGCTCAAGGTGCGCGATGCGCTGCAGGCGCTCGACGTCGTGACGTTCTACGGCATCCTGAAATTCGACAGCCGCGGCATCAACATGTACAAACCGATGGCCGTCAACCAGATCCAGAACGGCAACTTGATGACCGTCTGGCCGCTCGGCGTCCAAAACGCCAAGCCGATGTACCCGACGCCCGCGTGGGACAAGCGCTGATCGCCGCTTCGGTTCTTTTAGCCTAGCATGCAGCTCTTCTGGCAAGATCTCGTCAACGGACTTCTCGTTGGCGGGATTTTCGCCGTTGTGGCGCTCGGGTTCAGCCTCGTCTGGGGCATCATGAACATCATCAACTTGGCGCACGGCTCGTTCGTCATGTTGGGAGCGTACCTATCGTACGTGCTGTTCTCGACCTGGCACGTCGACCCGTTTCTGAGCATCCCGATCGGCTTTGTGGTGCTCTTCGTGTTCGGGTATTGCATCCAGCGCTTCGTCATCAACTTCGTCGTGCGCGCGCCGATTCTCACGACGTTCTTGCTGACGTTCGGACTTTCGCTATTGATCGTCAATTTTGCGCTGCTCGTTTTTCACGGCGACGTCAAGGGCATCACGACGCAATACAGCGGTTCGAACTTCTCGATCGGCGGCGTCACCATCGCCTGGGTCAAGCTGTGGACGCTGATCGTCGCACTCGTCATTACGGCATTGATGCAGCTCTGGCTTACGCGCAGTAAAACCGGCCGCGCCATTCGCGCGATGGCGATGGACATCGATGCCGCGCAGCTCTCCGGCGTGCGGGTTGCGCACTTATACGCGATCGTGTTCGGACTCGGTGCCGGACTCGCGGGCGCGGCAGGCGTGCTGATCAGCCTCTCGTATAGCCTGCAACCGTCGATGGGCGATCCGTTCGTGATCACCGCGTTCGTGGTGTGCGTGCTCGGCGGTCTGGGCTCCGTGCAAGGCGCCCTGCTCGGCGGTCTGATCTTCGGCATACTCGAAGCGTTCGGCTCGCAGTATATCGGTACCGGACTGCAAGATGCTGTCGCCCTCGTGGTGTTGCTGATCGTGCTGATCGTACGTCCGCGCGGTCTGCTCGGAAAGGCCACGGCCTAGTGGCGGCTGCGCCGCCGAGCCGGGCCCTCGGCGGAATCACCGGCAACGCGACCGCGCTGCGCGTGACGGCCGGCATTCTCATCGTGATGGCGTTCGTGCCGCTGCTCCACAGCGGGTACTACGAGAACCTCGGCCGCAGCGTGTTGATGTTTGCCACGCTGAGCCTTGGCTGGAATATCATCGGCGGCTACGCCGGGTATGTCAGCTTCGGCAATGTCGTGTTCTTCGGCCTCGGGTCGTACGTGACGGCCGCCTTGTGGCAGCATTGGCACCAGCAGAGCATCGTGCTGGCGATCCTCTGCGCGATGGTCGTCGGCGTCGCATTCGCGCTCGTGCTCGGCATGCCGATCTTGCGCTTGCGCGGCCATTATTTCGGCATCGCCACACTCGGCATTGCATTGGCGACCCAAGAGATCGTCTCGAACATCGACTGGCTCGGTGCGGGCAGCGGCTTGACGGTCCGTCCCGTCGACGCGTATTCGACCTATTACTATGCGATGTGGATCGTGTGTGCGGCGAGCATGCTCGCAACGTATCTGATCGCGCGTTCCAAGCTCGGCTACGCGTTCGTCGCGATTCGTGAGAACGAAGAAGCGGCGGCCGTGCTCGGGGTCGATCCGACGCGCTACAAGGTCGTGGCGTGGGCGATCAGCGCGGCAATGGCCGCGGCCGCCGGCGCGGTCTTCGCCGGGGCCAACGGCTTCATGGATCCGCCGACGGCGTTCGCGCTCGATAACAACGTGTTTCCGATCGTCATGGCGATTCTGGGGGGCGTCGGCACCGTTGCGGGTCCGCTCGTCGGCGCGCTGATCCTCACCGCGATCAACGAGACGCTGTGGAGTCATTTCCCGCAGATCCACACGCTGTTCTTCGGCGCCGTGATCGTCGTGGTCGTCGTGTTTTTGCCGCGCGGCCTGCTGTGGCTGTTCAACACACGCGGCGGCTGGAAGGGCATCGTCGGCTCGCTCGGAGCCTACCGCGTATGAGCGAAGCGTTTCTTTCTATCCAAAACGTAGCGATGCACTTCGGCGGGCTGCGCGCGCTCGACGACGTGTCGTTCGACGTGGAGCGCGGATCGGTGCTCGGCCTGATCGGTCCCAACGGTAGCGGTAAGACGACCCTAATGAACATCGTCTCCGGGGTCTACAAGCCGACGCACGGCAGCGTGTACTTCAACGGCAAGCGCATCGCCGACGTGCCGACCTATGCCGTGTGCCGCCTGGGCATCGCGCGGACGTTTCAGGTGGTCAAGCCGTTCGCGAACCTCTCGGTGCGGGAGAACGTTGCGGTCGGCGCGATGTACGGGCGCAACGGCAGCAAGCGGAATGCGGCGGCCTCGTTCGAGCGCGCGCAAGAACTGCTCGAGATCGTCGGACTGGCGCGCGTCGCGGACCGGCATGCAAGCGATTTGACGATTCCCGACCGCAAGCGCCTCGAAGTCGCCAAGGCCCTGGCGCTCGATCCGGAAGTGCTGCTGCTCGATGAGGTCATGGCCGGCCTCAACGCGACCGAAGTTGACGAAGCGCTCGAACTGCTTCGCACCGTGAATGCGCGCGGCGTGACGCTCATCGTCGTCGAGCATCTGATGAAAGCGATCGTCTCGATTTCGACGGCGATCGTCGTGCTGGCCGAAGGGCAGAAGATCGCGGAGGGCGCGCCGGCGGAAGTGCTCGCATCGCCACGCGTGATCGAAGCGTACCTGGGCACGCGCTACGCCGAACGCCAGCGGCAGCGGCAGGCGCAGTCATGACGGCAACGGCGCACGCGACGGGCGAAGCCCTGCGCGTCGAGCATCTGAGCGCCGGTTACGGCGACACCCAAGTGCTGTGGGATATTTCGTTCGACATTGCGCCCGGCGAGATCGTCGCGATCATCGGCTCGAACGGTGCGGGAAAATCGACGCTGCTCGGTGCGATTAGCGGTCTGGTCAAGACCTGGTCCGGCTCAGTCACGTACGCCGGCAACGACCTGACCGGACGTCACGCCGACCGGATCGTGTCGGCCGGCATCGTGCAAGTGCCGCAAGGCCGGCGTTTGTTCGGTTCGATGACCGTCGAAGAGAACTTGCTCATGGGCGCGTATCTCCGCCGCGACAACGAAGTAAAGAGCGACGTCGCGAAGATGCTCGTGCTGTTGCCGCGCTTGCGGGAACGCTTCAGTTTTCTCGCCGGACATCTCTCGGGCGGCGAGCAGCAGCAAGTCGCGATCGCGCGCGCGCTGATGTCGCGCCCCAAAGTGCTGCTGATCGACGAAATGTCACTCGGTCTCGCGCCGGTGCTGGTCGACCAGTTACTCGAGATCATCAAAGCCATCCACGCCACCGGCGTTGCGATCCTCATGGTGGAGCAAGACGTCCAGACGGCGCTCGAAATATCCTCACGTGCCTACGTTCTCGAGACGGGCCACTTCACACTCGCCGGCCCATCGAGCGAACTGCTCGACGATCCGAAGGTGAAGAAAGCCTACCTCGGCGTGTAGGCGAAACACCCGCGATGCTGAAAGTCAACGTCGACGACGTTCCGTGGGAAACATATGCCTCCCCCAAAGGCTCGTGTCGCGGGAGCTACAAAGACGTCTCGCTCGCGCTCGGCGCCGCGCGGCACGCGAATCAATTCAACGGGGGACATCCGTTTGATCTCGCAATCGCTCGAGCGGCGAGAACCATCCAGTAAAAACGGGCGATGTCATCATGCATCCGCCCGGCGACGCGCATCAAATCATCAATACCGGTGAGACGGACCTGACGTATATTCTCATCGCGGACAATCCGCCGCTCGACGTGTGCCGCTATCCGGATTCGAACAAGGCCGGCGTCTTCGCGGGAACGTCGCGCCGCGAGCTATTCCGGATGACCGACGTCGACTACTGGGACGGCGAAGAATAGCCCGGTTTAGATGAAAACGCCGATCAGGACGCCGAGGATAAGCAGTGTGCCGAAGAGGGCGTGGAAGCGGGCGGTCTTCACGACGATCATGCGGTCGATGTCGGGCGCGCCAAAGGCGTGAACGGCACGGCTCAGTTTGATCGCGGCCGGCAAGCTGAGAAACACGACCAGCGTCCAGGGCGAGAGCAGCGAAAGCGCGATCAAGCCGATGGTCGCGACGTACGCGCCGATGACGTAGACGTCGTGCAAGCGCTTCGCGCCGCCTTCGCCCAGCGCGATTGCGATTGTGGTGATGCCGGCTGCGCGGTCCGGGACGCTGTCGCGCAGATTGTTGACATGGAGGATGTCGACCACGAGCAAGCCGATCGGCAGCGAAGCGATCACGGGCAGCCACGAAAGCGTCTTAGCCTGCACGTAGAACGCGCCGAATACCATCAGTAGCGCGAACGAAAGCATGACCTGCACGTCGCCGAAACCGCGATTCTTGAACGCGAAAGGCGGCGCGGTGTAGAAGTACGCCGAAAGCGCGCCGAACACGATCAGTGCGACGAGCGGCCAGAGCGCGTCGCCGGTTTGTAGAACGAGGTAGAGCCCGCACAGCGCGGCGACGCCGAAGACGACCGCCGCTTCGATCGACATCTGCTGCGGGGTCATCAACTTGCGAACGAGTACGTTGACCGCGCCGAAGTTGTCCGGCCGATCGACGCCGGAGCGATAGTCGAAGAAGTCGTTCACGAGATTCGACGCCGAATGAATCGCGACGCACCCCACGATCGTTACAACAAAGCTGAAGCCGTCGAAGCGGAAGTCGGGGATACCGGCATGGCCGCGCAATGCGAGGGCGATCAAGCCCCCGAAAACGGCCGGCACGATGGAAGCCGTGAACGAAAAGGGCCGCAGTGCGAGCAGCCAAACGTGCGGCGCGGGATGGGAGGCGTTCACGCGCGGGCAGGTACCTTCGCCGGAACGAGACGTTCGAGGACTTCATCGGTCGTCATCACGTCGCCGAAATTTTGCACCATTGTGGTCAGCGTCGCGTTGTGCTGTTCGTCGGTCCACGTGGCATTGGCATCGGAAACGAGGACGACGTTATAGTTCAGCATCATTGCATCGCGGGCCGTCGACTCGCAGCAGACGTTCGTCAACGTGCCGGTTACGACGATCGTATCGATACCGGCCGTGCGTAGCAGTCCGTCGATCGGCGACGAGCCGGCGATGAACGCGCTGTAGCGCTTCTTGTCGATGACGTCGTCGCCGGCAAGAACGTCGAGTTCCTTATAGAGCGGATAGCCCACACCGCCCGGCGCCAGCGCGACGAGTTGCCGTTCCGCAACCTCGGCCGGAAAGCGGCGGAAGAAGGCGCTCCACGAATCGCGTTCGCCCTCAACGTTCATGCGCACCCACACCACGCGGCCGCCGGCGGCGCGAAACGCCGCCGCGAGCCGATTCACGTTCGGCACGATGGCCCGCGCCGCGGCCACTTCCAGCGGCACGCCAGGCAGCATGAAGCCGTCTTGCAGATCGATGACGACGAGCGCGCACGTCGCGGCCTCGAGCCGCTCGTTGATGTGGCGCCGTCCGCGACGCTCGACCAGGCGCGCCAGGATCTCAGCCGGGATCATGCTCTCGTGCATCGCTCAGCTCTTTTTCGGCACGGTCGGAAGCTGGTCGTGACTCCATTCCATCCACGAACCGTCGTAGACGGCGACGTTACTGAAGCCCGCCTCGCACAGCGCAAGGTACGCGCCGGATGCCCCGACGCCGCTGCCGCACGAAACGATCGTACGCTTGGACTTATCCAGCCCCGCTTGGCTGATGAGTTCGTCGAGCCGCGCGCGTGCGGCGATCCGTCCGCCGTGCGCGTCTTCGAGCAGGTCGCTCGCCGAGAGCCGCACGGCGTTTGGAATATCGCGGTCACGCTGAGCGTAGGTTCCGTCGCGCTGCGTCTCGAGGAACTGCACGCCGCTGCGGCCTTGCGCGATAGCGATGACGTCTTCGCGGGATGCGCGCAGGGCGGGGCGTTCGCGCGGCGTGAATGCCGCGCGGGGAAAGCGTGGAACGTCGGTCGTCAGCGTACCGCCGGATGCCGTCCATGCCGGTAGTCCGCCGGCGAGGATCGCGACGTCGTCGTGACCGTAGTACCGCATCATCCATACGAGCCGCGCTCCGTACGAAACGTTGCCTTCATCGTAGGCGATGACGAGCGTGCCGTCGCCGATGCCGTTTTCGCTCATGACCGCCGCGAAGCGTTCCGGCGGTGCGACGCGCGCCGCGTAGGGCGTCGCGAGATCGTGCAGATCCTCGGCATAGTCGAGGTGAATCGCGCCCGGTATGTGGCCACCGGCATATTGCTCGCGGCCTTCGGGCGCGGCGCTTGCGGCGCCGTGCGGCTTACTGCGCGTGTCGACGATGCGCACGCGCGGATCGTCGAGGTGTTCGGCCAGCCATTTGGCCTCTACAAAGGGTGCACTCATATTAAACCGCCACTGCGAGGGTGCCGAGGTCGAAGCGCTTTTCTGCGTCGTCCGCGATATAGTTGCCAATTGCCAGCGACGACGTCGCCGCGGGAGAGGGGGCGTTGCGCACGTGCACCACGCCTTCGCTGCCTTCAAAAACGAAGTCATCGACCATCGAACCGTCGGAGGCCATCGCTTGCGCGCGCACGCCGGACGGACCGGGAAGCGTGTCTTCGGGCGTCAGCGAGGGAATGTAGCGCTGCAGCGCCTGCACGTAGGCGCTGCGCACGAGATCGCGATACATTTCGCCCGCGCCGACTTGCCAATACTTGCGCGCCAGCTTAAAGAATCCGGGATAGGTTAGCGCATCCCATAATTCGGGCGCGTTGATGTCCCAGAAGTTGTAGCCTTCGCGCGCGAACGCGAGCACGGCGTTGGGGCCGAGCCAAATCGTACCGTCCATGCGCGGCGTGAAGTGCACGCCGAGGAATGGAAACTCGGGATCGGGGACCGGATAGATGTTGCCGCGCACGAGATGTTCTTTGCCGGGCTTGAGGATCAAGTAGTCGCCACGGAACGGCACGATCTTCGGATCTTGCGCGCCGCGCGTCATGTGCGCGAGTTTGTCGGAGTACAGGCCGCCGCACGTCACCACGTACTTCGCCTGGATTTCGCCTTGGCTCGTCGCGAGTTTGGTCACGCCGCTACGGCGCTCGATCGAACGCACTTCGTGCCCCAAATACATGTCGGCGCCGGCTTCGCGCACGTCTTCTGCGTAATGGCCCGCAACGACGCCCCAGTCGACGATCCCCGTCACCGGCGAGAAGATCGCGCGCACGCCGCGGCAATACGGCTCGCGCTCTTCGATCTGCCCGGCATCGAGAATTTCGAGATCTGCGATGCCGTTCTGCCGGCCCCGTTCGTAGAGATCTTGCAGCCGGCCGAGTTCCGATTCGTCCGTCGCGACGATCAGCTTGCCGACCATCTTGTAGGGGATGCTCTTCTCATCGCAATAGGCACGCGCGAGCGTTCGGCCCTCGACGCATAACTTCGCCTTGAGCGAACCCGGCTTGTAGTAGATACCCGAGTGGATGACGCCGCTGTTGTGGCCCGTCTGATGTTTGTTGTACGACGCCTCTTTCTCGACGTTGGCGAGTTTGAGGCGCGGGTGGCGCCGCAGCAGCTCGCGGGAAGCCGCGAGCCCGACGATGCCGCCGCCGACGACGGCGATGTCATAAACCATGGCGAATCGGATTCCCATGCCCCGTCTTGCCCCCTCCATCGAGCCGTTCCGGAACGAACCGGTCCGTACGTTTGCGGATGGGGCTTCGCGCGCCGGCATGATGGCCGCCCTGAGCCGCGCGCACGGCACGTTCGGGCTGACCTATCCACTGGTCATCGGCGGCGAGCGTATCACGGGTCCCGGAACCATCCCCTCGCTGAACCCCGCGCAGCCGGCCGAGATCGTCGGTGACGTGGTGGCGGCGACGCCACAGGACGTTCACGACGCGCTCGACGTCGCGACCGAGGCGTTCGCTTCATGGTCGCGCACGCCCGTAACCGAGCGGGCCGGCCTGCTCTTCCGGGCCGCGGCCGAAGTGCGCAAGCGCAAGGACTGGTTCAACGCGCTGATGATCTACGAGGTCGGCAAGACCTGGGTCGAGGCGGACGCCGACACTGCCGAGGCGATCGACTTCCTCGAATTTTACGGCCGCGAAGCGCTGCGGCTCGCCGAGCCCGCGCCGCTCGTGCCGAGCCCGTATCCCGAAGACAACTTTTTGCGCTACCTGCCGCTCGGCGTCGGGGCGATCATCCCGCCCTGGAACTTCGCGCTGGCGATTATGGCCGGCATGACGGCCGCCGCCATCGTCACCGGCAACACCGTCGTGCTGAAGCCCTCGCCGGATGCGGCGGTCACCGCGGCCCACTTCGTCGACCTCTTGCTCGAACTTGGGCTGCCGGCAGGCGTGGTGAACTATCTCCCGGGCGACGCCCTCACGGTCGGCGAGACCCTCGTCGCCGACCGGCGGACCCGTTTCGTCTCATTCACCGGCTCGAAGGCCGTCGGTCTCCGTATCAATGAGGTCGCAGCGGCGACGGCGCCCGGGCAGAGGTGGATCAAGCGCGTGATCGCGGAGATGGGCGGCAAGGACGCGATCGTGGTCGCGGACGACGCGGACCTCGAAGCGGCGGCCGCCGGCGTGGTCGCCTCGGCCTTCGGCTTTGCCGGGCAGAAGTGCTCGGCGTGTTCGCGCGCCATCGTCGATGCGGCGGTCTACGATCGCTTCTTAGAAGAAGTGGTCCGGCGGACCAGGGCGCTGCGGGTCGGCGATCCCCAGGATCCGGCGGTCGACGTCGGGCCGGTGATCAACGCGCGGGCCTTCGAGCGGATCTTCGACTACCTCGAAAGCGGCCGGGCGGAAGGCCGCCTGCTCACCGGCGGGGGGCCCGCGCCCGGTGATGGGTATTTCGTTGAACCGACGATCATCGCGGACGTCGATCCGGCGGCCCGCATCGCCCAGGAAGAGATCTTCGGGCCGGTGCTCGCCGTGATCCGGGTCGCCGGCTTCGACGACGCGCTGGCAATCGCCAACGGAACCGAATTCGGCCTCACCGGAGCCGTATACACCCGCGACCCGGCGCGCATCGAGCAGGCGCTTGCCGAGTTCTTTGTCGGCAATCTCTACATCAACCGCAAGTGCACGGGCGCGCTCGTCGGCGTGCATCCGTTCGGCGGCTTCAACATGAGCGGAACCGACTCCAAGGCCGGCGGTCCCGACTACCTGCTGCAGTTCTTGCAGGCCAAATCAATCGCGGTTGCTCGGTTGGGCATAACATGTGGATAAGAATCGGCGCTCCAGGCCTTGACTTCGCTTGACGTTATTTGGTATTCTAACCCTCGTTGACTCTGACGCCTAGCCACTCCGGTGCGGTCAGTGATCCGGTCCGAAAAGGGCTGGGCGGTAGCGTCGGTTCCTTGAAAACTGAACAGTACAGTAGCGCATAAGTCTGTGGGTCTCTAAACCTTTTCAGGCATAAGCGGCGCAAGCCGTTTTTTGTTTGGATCG
>Ga0182013_10004375_pt1 | contig 17041 bp, 17 predicted proteins | sample 612S2MmetaG_FD_120487 | JGI IMG/M metagenome (GOLD analysis project Ga0182013, IMG submission 120487) | Permafrost microbial communities from Stordalen Mire, Sweden - 612S2M metaG | ecosystem: Environmental > Terrestrial > Soil > Wetlands > Permafrost | place: Sweden: Stordalen | collected...
AACGGCGTGTTTGAACCAGGTCGGGTCGGCGGGCAGCGCGGCGGCATTGACGAAATCCTCGGCATTCGGGTGCTCGACCACACCGCCTTCGACGTGGCTGCCTCCCGCGGGAGGGTGCTCGGCAGCGGCCGTTGCGTCGTTCATCAGTTCCACGATGCCACGGGTACCCGGGGCGTGTCGCCCGGAATCACGGCCCCCAGCAAACGAATTGACTGGTCGGCCGGCATTATCCGGACAGATATCAGGCCGGCGGTCCGTCCGCCAAGGTCACGGTCAGGGTGCGGTCGCCGCCCGAAGCGGAATGCCAGGACAACGTGACGTTGTCCCCGGGGTGGTGCGGGACGAGCACATCGGTCATTGCAGTGGGCCCGTTGATGGGCACGCCGTCGAGCGAGAAGATGACGTCGCCGGCGGCGATCCCGGCCGCGGCAGCGGGACCGCTACCGACCACCCGTTCCACTCGCGCGCCGTTGCCGTTGTGGTCCGTAACGCCCAGCCCGATGAAGGCCGTCGGACCGACGTGGACTGTGCCCCCGCCGGCACCGGCCCGGATGGCGCCGGCCACCCCCAACGCCGTACCGATCGGAATGGCGAAGCCCTGCCCGCCGGACATCTTGTAGCTGTCCGTGGCGGCGGTGTTCATGCCAACCACCTGCCCGCTGCTGTTGAGCAAGGGCCCACCGGAGTTGCCGGGCCGGATCGCGGTGTCGGCCTGGATCAGGCCGCCCAGGTTCTCTGCGGCACCGGTCAACGTGTCAGTTGCCGAAACGGCCTGGTTGAGCGCGACGACGTGGCCGGCCACCGCGCTCGGCGTTCCGCCCTCGCCGCCGGCGTTGCCCAGCGCGACGACGGGCTGGCCGACCGCAACCCCGCCGCCGATTGCGGCGGTGGGCAGGCCACCGGCGCCACGAAGCTGCAGCACCGCGACATCCTGGGTGCGGTCGTAGCCGATCACGTCAGCGGCGTAAGTCTGACCGGTCCCGATGGAGAATGCGCTGATATCGGTCGCGCCCGCGATCACGTGGTTGTTGGTCATCACGACACCGGCCGGATCGATGATGATGCCGGTGCCGGCCCCTATCGCGTTGCTGTAGCCGAATTGGGTATTGATGTTGACCACTTGCGGCCCAACCTGGCCGACCATTGCCGAGGGGTCCAGCGGCGGCATTGGCCGGGCGGACGCCGGCACCGAGGTCAGCCCCAGCCCCAATCCGACCACGGCCAGCACACTGACTAACCATGACCACCAGACGGAGCGGTGGTGCAATTTGCTCATCCCGATACCTCCTGCGTCACGATGGTTTAACTCACCGTAGTCCAGATAACTATCGGGGACAGTTCGCAGGCTCGGCTGTGGCATTCGACCGGGAGCAGTACTCGAGCCGTCGAGTGTTGTGGTGTGGGTGGCAAAAACGCCTCTTGAATTCCCGCCGTGACCGCACACACAAATCCCAGAATGCACACTGGCCCGATTTGGGCCCGGCTTAAGCTGACACCGTGGGCGGATTCGACCCGAGGGGTAGCTTCACCCGGTCCCCGATCGCGCGACTGGCCACAATCACGCCCGACGGTGTGCCGCATCTGGTGCCGGTGGTATTCGCGGTTCATGGTGACGTCATCTACACGGCTGTCGACGCGAAGCCCAAAACCACCCAACGGTTACGTCGCCTCACCAACATCGAGAGCAATCCACACGTCAGCCTGCTGGTCGACCACTACGCCGATGATTGGACGCAGCTGTGGTGGGTCCGAGTCGACGGAGTCGCCGCGATTCATCGAGACGGTGCCGTGCTACACACCGGGCATCGGCGGCTGCGAGCTAAATACCCTCAGTACCAAACGGTTCCGTTGGACGGTCCGGTGATTGCGGTGACGGTGGCCCGCTGGTCAAGCTGGCACACCTGACCGGAACGCATGCCGGAAGATCGCCATCTGATTCAGTGGACCCATGTCGACCGTTAACGGACTTCCCGCTCACATCCTGCTCAACCACTTCATCGTTGTCCTGGGTCCGCTGACAGCGGTCCTGGCGATCCTCTGTGCGCTCTGGCCCGCGGCACGACAAAAGCTGATCTGGCTGGTTCTGCTGCTGGCCTTGATCACGCTGGTGTTGACCCCCGTGACCGCCGGCGCGGGCGAGTGGTTGGGCGGTCGGGTGGGCACTACCTCGCCCGTGCTAGCCAACCACGAGCAACTCGGCGAAACCCTCGTCTACATCGTGGCGGCACAGCTGGCCGCGATCGCGCTGCTGGCCGCGGTCCACGTCCGCCAGGCACGCGGACGTACGGTCAAATTCGCCATGCATGCATTGGTCGGGGTGCTTGTCATCGCCGCCGGCATAGCCACGGTGGTACAGACCTATCGCATCGGCGATTCGGGTGCGCGCGCCGCTTGGGGAAACGTGGCGTCAGCTCAACAGGACCCCCTTCGGGCCAACCAATCCAGTGTCTCCGACAGGTCTTGAACGTGCGCCCCGATAGCGCGGCATTCGTCGATACCTCTGTCGTACAAGCCAGATATCGCGTCGGAGACCATGACAATTCTGTAGTCGCGTTCCGAAGCCTGGTAAATCGATGTCCGAGGGCAGTTCGGGAAGTTGCAGCCCGCGAAAACAACTGTATTGCTGCCAGATTCACGCAGATGCCGGTCGAGTTCGGTGCGGTAGAAGGCACCCCTGGGCCTTTTGCAAGGCTTGTATATCAACATGCTCAGCCGGCCCCAGCTGTTGCAGGCCGCCGTCTACCAGCAATTCATGTTCCAGCTCAACAACATTGGGTAACAGCTCGGGGGCGATCTGGGATCCGGCGCTGCCCGGCGCGGCGATTCGCGCACCCTGCTCTACCGATTGCCGTCGCACCAGGTCGACGTTCGAACCGTCCGGGCGGTACAACCGGACGACATGCACGATCGGGAGCCGAAATTCACGGAAGGCTCTCGCCAACTTCGCCATTGCCGGAATTGCCGCACGTGTTCCCGCAATGCGCGTCGGAGAATCGTCGGCATAAAAGTCATGCTGCACGTCGATTAGCACCAATGCTGCCGATCCCGCAATTGGACGCGTATAGCGATCTTCGAGCGTCACGGCCGCTCGCCGGGATCGAACTCGAGCGATGATCTGGTCGTTACCATGACGACGGGGTCGAACCTCTCAAGACGTGGTGATTTGCTGAAACGCGCAATGGGTAAACCACCCACTAGAATATCGATGTGTTGATCGCACGATCTCGAAGGGCAGACGGAATGCGCCGAGCGGTTCGTTATCTATTCGTTATGGTTGGGATCTCGGTGTTGGGCTTCATGGGATCGGGCAGCCGCGCCGTGGCAGCGGTCCCGGCGCCCGAGCCGCTTCCCGGCGTAGCGTCGATTTTGCCAGCTGATGGTGCCGTCGTGGGCGTTGCGCACCCGGTGGTGGTGACGTTCACCGCGCCGGTCATCGACCGTGTCGGCGCCGAGCGGTCCATCCGGGTCAGCTCGCCGAGCAACATGACCGGACACTTCGACTGGGTCGACGACAACGCAGTGCAGTGGGTTCCAGACCACTATTGGCCCGCCCACAGTCACGTTTCGGTGGGGGTGCAGGCGCTGACGACGGGCTTTGGTACCGGTGACGCGTTGGTCGGCGTTGCGAGCATCTCCGCGCACACGTTCACAGTCAGCAGGGGCGGCGAAGTCCTCCGCACCATGCCCGCGTCAATGGGCAAGCCCACCCGCCCGACACCGATCGGCAACTTCACCGCCCTGGAGAAGGAGCGCAGCGTGGTGATGGACTCACGGACCATCGGCATACCGCTGAGTTCACCTGAGGGATACAAGATCACGGCTCAGTACGCGGTCCGGGTGACCTGGAGCGGCGTCTATGTGCACTCGGCCCCATGGTCGGTAGACCAGCAGGGCAGTTCGAACGTCAGCCATGGCTGCATCAACCTCAGCCCGGACAACGCAGCTTGGTACTTCGACAACGTCAACGTCGGCGATCCCATCAACGTCGTGGCCTAACGCTTACCTGGTGCGACCGGAGTCACACCACCCGGATGGAAGGCCCGCACCCGGTGGGCTTCGCGAGCCACGAGTATCTGACCATCGATCTGGTATCCGGCTATCTCGGACTGGTCGCGGTGCCGTTGCGGCACAACGCCGCGGCATCCGGGTTACAACCGATCATCGCCGAGATCGAGCCACGGGTAATCGCAACCGGCGCAGGATATCTCGACCTTGCCGTCGATACCGCCCTGGGCAGCACATCGTTGCGGCAGTGCAGATAAAGACATTCCGCACCTTTCGGCTGCTCTGATCGACAAATACGTCACCGATCTGCAATTACGGGGTCTGCTTTAACCGGTGCAGCGATACCGCGGTGGTGACCGCGTGAAGTAGCGCGGCGAGTTGCTCGGCGCTGTTGATGGTGCGGTCGCCGGACACCAGCCGCGTGAACACGCCCGCGATGAAGGTGGTCACGGCCGTGGTCTGCGCCGCGAGCAGGGCAGGGTCATCGGTGCCCGGCTGCAGGTGGGCGATAGCGTCGCGGGTCATCGTGTTGATCCGGCCAACGAAATCTTGTGACATCTCGGCCAGATCGGGGTCACGCGCGGCCCCCAACAGCAGTTCATGGCGGGCCCTGTTCAGCATGAGCCCGGGTCCGTCGGCTTGCATCATGGTGAGCTCCGCCAGGTGCGCGAATGGCGATCGGGGATCGAGCGGCTCGTCGATCACCGAGCGCAGGTTGGCCACGTCGATTTCACCGACGCGCTTGCCGACGCCCCGTAGCAGGGCCGACCGGGTGCGGTAGTAATACGACGTCGTGCCTTCGGGGACTCCCGCGTAGCGGTCGACTTGTCCGTGCGTCAGTCCCCGGGATCCGTGCTCGGCCAGGACTTCGATTGCCGCGTCGCACAGTTCGCGCCGGCGTTCGTCGCCGTCGCGTTTGCGTGGTGTGGTGGTGGCCATGGCTGTATCCAGGTGCGTTAGCGGAGAACGGTGCCGCCGTCGATGTTGATGACTTGGCCGTTGATCCACTCGCCTTCCTCGGAGAGCAGGAAGGCGACCAGCGCGGCGATGTCGCCGGGTTCGCCGACGCGGGTTCCGCGTATGCGTTTGAGCGCACCGGCCTCCAGTTCCGGCCATTGCGGAACCGAGCGAATGAGTCCTGTCGCGGTGAATCCCGGCGCGACCGCATTACACCGGATACCTTCTTTTCCCCACCGCGACGCGACGTGCCGGGTGAGGGCGCCGATACCGGCTTTCGCGGTGGCGTAGGCCGGTCGCGCGGGCTCGCCCTGGAACGCCGCCGCCGAGGACATGTTGACGATCGCTCCGCCGCCCCGACCAAGCATGGCGGGGATGGCGTATTTCATGGCGGCCACGTATCCGCGCAGGTTCACCGCCATCACGCGGTCCCATACGTCGAAATCGATATCGACCACATCCGTATCGGCCCGGAGCGTGCTCATGTCGGCGCCGACGTTGAACAGCAGGTCGACTCCGTCGTGGGTAAGTACAGTCGTGTCGATCAGGTCTGCGACCGACGCGGTGTCAGACAGGTCGAAGGCGATGTGAGTCGCGGTTCCGCCCGCCGCCACGATGCGCTGAACGGTCTGCTCCGCGGCGTCCACGGCGACGTCGCCGATAATCACCCGGCAGCCTTCCTCGGCGAGGCGAGCGGCTGTCGCGGCGCCGATGCCGGTGGCGCCGCCGACCACGACCGCAACCCTGTCGGCAAGACCGCGAAGTCCCATGGAAACCCCTTCGGCGACAGAAGATATTGACTTTACCTCTAGAACTATAGAGGATCGCCTCGAGCGTTCTAGAGGATCACGTGTGCCGTTCAAGAGGAAGGGCGTCGTCATGGCGGGGATTCATCGGGAGCGTCCCGGAGCTGCCGACCTCGCGACGGCGACCGACACTCCCGCGACACCCCTGGGCAACGACGTCTGGATGTCGCCCGGCGTGTCCAATTCCTACGCGGTAGCAACCGGCGACGGGCGAGTCATTGTCAACGGCGGGCTGGTGTTCGAAGGCTCGTTGCACCGCAAGGCTTTTGCCGACGTGCCAGGCCCGACGCGGGCCATCATCGTCACCCAGGGGCACGCCGACCACTGGGGCGGGGTCAACTCGGTGCGCGACGCGGACACCGACATCGTGATGCACCGCAACTACAGGTACTGGCGCGACGACAACGATCTGCTGATGGGCTACCGCGTGCCCAAGACGTCGTTTGCTTTCCAGAAGTTCTCCGACGCGGTGCTCGAGCATTTCAAGACCATCGATCCCGCAACGATCGACTTCTCGTTTCCCGAACCGACCACCACATTCGACCGCCGCCACGACATGAAGGTGGGCGGGCGCGCCTTCGAGCTGACGTGGACACCGGGCGGTGAGACCACCGACGCGCTGGTGGTGTGGCTACCGGAAGATCGAATCCTTTTCAGCGGCAACCTGTTCGGGCCACTGTTCGGCCACGTTCCAAACCTCATGACCATCCGCGGCGATCGGTATCGCGATCCGCTTCTCTACATCGAGTCGCTCAACGCCGTGCTGGCATACGCACCGCAGCGGCTGATCACGGGCCACTTCGCTCCGATCGAGTGCGCCGACCGCATCGCCGAAGAGGTCACCGCGATGCGTGACGCCATGCAGGCCGTACACGATCACACAGCCGAGCTGATGAATTCCGGGGTTGACTTCTATACAGCGATGCGCGAAGTCCGAGTACCCGAACATCTCGATGTCGGTGAGGGTTACGGCAAGACCGCCTGGAATGTGCGGGCCATCTGGGAGATGTACACCGGTTGGTTCCATCACCGCTCCACCACCGAGCTCTACGGTGTGGCACCGGCGTCCGTCGCCGCCGACGTGGTTCGCGCGGCCGGAGCCGACGCGCTCGTCGACGCTGCCCGTGCACAGCTGGCGAGTGGGCGGCCGGTAGAGGCGCTACACCTCACCGATCTGGTCCTCACCGCCGAGCCCGGCCACCCGGGTGCGCAAGTGGCGGCCGCCGACGCGCACGAGGCGCTGCTGGGCGAAACCGAGAATTTCTGGGAAAAGGCCTGGCTCACCAAATCCATTAACGATCTGAGATCCATCGACGAATTGAGGACCGCCGAATGAACACCGTCAACTTCGACTTCACCGGCGCCAACGTCTTGGTCACCGGCGGCACCAGCGGCATCGGTAACGGCATCGCCGCCGCCTTCGCGCAGGCCGGTGCGGCGGTCACGATCACCGGAACGCGCGCCGCGCCAACCGATTACGATGACGATCTCAGCGCCTTCACCTACCGGCAGTGCCGGATCGAAAATCCGGACTCCGTCGACGCTTTGGTGAATTCGCTGGGCGAACTGGACATTTTGGTCAACAATGCGGGCGGCCCCTACCCGGCGGGCGACGAATACGACCCCGATGGCTACATCGCGTCGGTAACGCAGAACATGTTCGGTCCCATGCGGCTGACGATGCGCTGCTATGACCGGCTCAAGGCAAGTAAAACCCCCGGCGGGGCCAGCGTCGTCAACATCGTCTCGATGTCCGCGTTCCGCTCGGCGGTCTTCGTCCCCGGATACGCCTCATCGAAGATGGGCCTCATCGCGTTGACGATGAACCTGTCCCGCCGCTGGGCCAACGACGGAATTCGTGTCAACGCCGTCGCTCCGGGCCTCATCGACACCCGAATGACACACCCGGCGATGGGCATCCCGCAGATCATGGACGTCGAGATCGGCTTCCACACTCCCCTGGGCAGACCCGGAACACCTCAGGACTGTGCCGGCGCGGCATTGTTCCTGTGCACCGACGCCGCGTCGTACATCACCGGGAGCAGCATCGCCGTCGACGGCGGATACCTGACGGTCTAGGCGGAATCATGAGCGAATACGACAACATCGCGACCACCGACGATGTCCTCAAGCTGGCCGCCCAACGCACCGGCCTCACCGAGACCGAATCCGACTCCTGGCGTGAGGGATTGGCCCTCATCCTCGACGACCTCAACAACTCGCCGGCGTTCACGCCGTACGGCCGGGAACGCATTCTCGACGACGCCGCGGGCGCGTTGGGTCGGCGTCTGCAGATTCACGCCTACATCCAGGCTCATCCCGAGGTGCTCGAGGCACCCGTGCAGCGACCGCTGATCGTGCTGGGTATGCCACGCACCGGCACGACGGTCATCAGCTACCTGCTGGACCAGGACCCGGCACGACGGTCGCTGCTGCACTGGCAGTGCGTCGACCCGATACCTCCGGCCAGCACCGAGACGCTGCGCACCGACCCGCGGTGCGTGGGCCTGCTGGAGGAACAGCGCAAGATCCTGGAGATGGTCAAGCAGGCGAATGTGCCGCTGCCGCACTGGGAGGACGCCGACGGCCCCACCGAGGACATGTTCATCCACAACCAGGACTTCAAGGGCCTGTCCTGGGACTCTTTCCTGTCGACTTCGCGCTACTACAAATGGCTGTTCGACGAGACGGACATGACCAGCACCTACGAGTACCAGAAGCGCTACCTGCAGGTCCTGCAGTCAAGGGCGCCGGGCACCTGGAGCCTGAAGATGCCGTCGCACTCGGTGCACATTGATGCGTTGCTCAAGGTGTTCCCCGACGCCCGGTTGGTGTGGGCGCATCGCGACCCCTACAAGGCGACGGGATCGTTGGCCAACCTGTGGAAACTTCCCAAAGGGATGGTGCTGCAGCCGGACGCCATCGACCTGGAGGCGATGGGGCGCGACGCGGCGGCACAGATGCGGTACCACGTCGAACGGCCGCTGCGGGTGCGTGATCGCATCGGCGACGAGCGCTTCTTTCACATGTATTACCACGAGATGATGCGTGACCCGATGGATGTCATGCGTCGCATCTACGAATGGGCCGACGACCCGCTTACCGCTGAAACCGAAGCCTCCATGCGGAATTGGCTCGCCGCGCACCCCCAGGACCGGTTCGCCCTCAACACCTACAGCCTCGACCAATACGGCCTGACCGTGAAACAACTCGAACCGATCTTCGCCGAATACCTCGACGCCTTTGACATCGAACTGGAAGGCACACCGTGAAAGTGTCCATGGTCACGGGCCCGGGCAAGGCCGAGGTCGTCGCCGCCGACCGTCCCGAGGTGGGCCCGCACGACGTCCTCGTGCGAATGCGCGCCTGCGGCATCTGCGGCTCGGACACGTTCTACATCACCATCGGCGGTGTCCCGCCGCGCCAGGGCCACACGCCGCTTGGACACGAACCCGCCGGCGAAGTCGCCGCGGTCGGCGCCGAGGTGGCCGGCATCGATGTGGGCGATCACGTTGTCATCAACCCGATGGCCGCCCCCAGCGGCATCATCGGCAACGGCGGAGCCACCGGGGCACTGGCCGACTACCTGCTCATCGAGAACGCCATCCGTGGAACCAGCCTGGAAGTCATCCCCGACCACATCCCGTGGGAGGTGGCCGCGCTGAACGAACCGATGGCCGTCGCGCGCCATGGCGTCAACCGCTGCAAACCCAAACCGTCGGACAAAGTCGTCGTATTCGGCGCCGGGCCGATCGGACTGGGCGCGACGCTGGCTTTCAAATCCCTTGGCGTGCAACATCTGGTGGTCGTTGACCTGATCGGCTCCCGTCTGGACAAGGCTTTGCAGATCGGCGCCGACGCCGTCATCAATTCCGCCGACGAAGACGTCGTAACGCGCCTCATCGCGCTGCACGGCAAGGGCGAGAGCAGGTTTCCCGGCAAGGCCGGCACCGACATCTACCTCGACGCCGCCGGTGTGCCCGCCGTGGTGAACACCGCTTTGGCGGCTGCCAAGATGGGCGCCACACTGGCAATCGTCGGCCTCCACAAAGAGCCCGTTCCGGTCGAGCTGGTCAACGTGATGAGCAACGAGATCACCATCATCGGATCCATGGGATACCCCGACGAGATCTTTGAGGTGACCAAGGATCTCGTCGCGAACTGGGAGAAGTACGCGCTCATCGTCAGCCACACCATCCCCTTCGACAAGGTTGGCGAAGCGCTCGAACTGGCCAGCACGCCCGGCGCCGCAGACAAGGTCGTGGTCGCCTTCCCGTGAGCCCGGGCGGAAACTCCCCGATGCGCCGAACGTGAACTCACGGTGAGATTTGAGCGAAATTCTCACCGTGAGTTCACGTTCGGCGGGCGCGAAAGCCGGCTAGCTGGGCAACCCGTTCTTGATCGCGGCATCCTGCTTGCGGCCGATGTCCGTCGCCACACCAGGATCGACCGGATCGTTTGCCGCGCCAGCGAATTCCAGCTTGACCAGCGCCTTGCCCTCGGCGAACGAGAGCACCGTCATCGCCTGAGATTTGTCCGGCGACGTGCCGGAAATCATTGAACCGTTGGAGCCGACGGCGGCCGGCTGCCAGGTACCGGTGACCTTGCTCGCGTAACTGCTCTTGGTGTTGTCGAGTGCAGCCACCGCCGCGGCCGGATCGGCAAAGATCGAGATGGTATCCCCGATGCGGCGGCTGTTATCGGGGTTGGCGAACAGCACCTCAACGCCCGCGGCGCCGTTGGGATTCTGCACCGGCGGCTGAGATGCGTTGAAATCGCCGCCGATATCACTCGGCTTGATCAGCAACGCACCGTAACCCGAGGGTTGCGAATTCGAGAAAGCGGCCGAAGACGACATTGGGGCTTTGTGCTCGTTGCCGCAGCCGGTGGCAATCCCACCAACGATAGTGGCGGCAACCGCCCAGTTAACAAGAGTTTTGCGAGCAAGCTTCACGGGCATTCCTTCGAGATCTATCAGGTCCACCAGCCGCCGGCGCCTGACGCTACTGCGAAAAGCTGACCGGAACAAGCCGCCCACGCTCCCGCGTTGCACTGTGAAAGCTTCGCCTACCTGCTAAGGAGATCGCATGACGGGTCCGGTGGCACGCGCCGTACGGTTCGACCGCTACGGCGGACGTGAAGTGTTGTATGTGGCGGACATCGAGATGCCGTCGGCTGGCCCGGGCGAGGTGGTGGTGCAGGTTCGTGCCGCCGGCATCAATCCCGGCGAGGCCGGCATTCGGAGCGGGGCCATGCACGAGGCGTTCCCGGCCACGTTTCCGTCCGGCGAGGGCAGCGACCTGGCCGGCGTCGTTACCGCGGTGGGACCCGGTGTCAGCGAGTTCTCGGTCGGCGACGAAGTTTTGGGATTCAGCTTCCGCAGATCGAGCCACGCCACCCACACCGCCGTCCCGGTGGATCAACTGATCCGCAAACCTGCCCAGTTGAGTTGGGAGGTAGCGGGCTCGTTGTACGTGGTCGGTGCGACGGCGTACGCCGCCGTCCGCGCGGTCGCGCCGCAATCGGGCGAGACCGTCGCCGTATCGGCAGCCGCGGGCGGGGTCGGCAGCCTCGTCGTCCAATTGTTGGCACTGCGCAAGGCGGCGGTGCTTGGCATCGCAGGCCCAGACAACGCTGACTGGTTGCGCGAACATGGCGTCACCCCGATCGCCTACGGGGACGGGCTGGCGAAGCGACTACGCGAAGCGGCTCCCGATAGCATCGACGCTTTCATCGACTTGTTCGGCCCGGACTACGTCCAGCTCGCCGTGGATCTCGGCGTAGCGCCCGACCGGATAGACACCATCATCTCGTTTCAAAAAGCGGGCGAAGTCGGCGCGAAGACCGAGGGCAGCGGCGAGGCGTCGACGCGGGAGGTGCTCGCCGAGATCGCCGATCTGGTCGTCACCGGCGCCGTCGATTTCGACGTAGCGGCCACCTACCCGTTGGACCAGGTCGCCGATGCCTACGAAGAACTCGAGAAGCGGCACACCCACGGCAAAATCGTTTTGCTGCCCAACGGGTCGCCGTAATCGGCGGTCAGCGGCCCGACGATTGACCGTTTGGCTGGTGCGCTGGTGCCGCGAGCACCCCGATTGGCATCCGCGAAACGTAAAGGTCGGCTCGGTCGTCCGAAGTCGGGATGCGCAGCGCGCTCAACTTGCTGGTCACTCGCCGAGCCGCACGCCCGAACGCCATTTCAAAACCGCTAACGCGTTTGGTAACAACAAAAGCCATGATCTTCTCCTTTTGGGAGACCCGATCGGGAATCTTCCAGAAACCCCCGAGGATGAGCCACTATGATCCCGTGAGAAACACACGGGCCGAACAATATTCAGATAGCTCAGGCGGGAAGAACGCCGGAACCGGATCGGGACAAGACGGATTTGGGATGGGGACTGTCGCCTGGACTACGGTCACTCATCTCGCCCTCACCTCCTCGCAGCCGGGACACACGGGGGTGTCGCCATATTCACCTGTACGGAAGAGGCACGACGGCCCAACGAAAACCGTCGGACACACCCCTCTCGTCGGAGCTTTGGCACTGCACGGCGTATCCGGACTTTCGCCTGGAAGCCACTTGGGCTCAACCCTTGGGTCCGGGAAGAGCTGTCCTGACCCGGGGCGTCTCTCGACGTTCGGGGTCAGTGGCCTGTGTCCGTGCAGACGCCTCACCTACCGAGGTGCTTGCATCCTCCAGCTTGCACCGCCACGCGCCGTTCGTCAAACGTTTACCTGTTATTCGTTTGGCGTGGGTGGCCGGCATCCGAGCCGGCCGGCAATCTTTGCGGCCTATTCTCGTTGGTATGCCTACAACGTTGCAGGATCCTAAAGTCGAGTCGCTGCTCGACCGGATGTATGCCGAGTCGAAAACTCAGATGTCGCGGTTGCGCGGGATGCACGGTCAGTTGGATCGGCCGATGACCACACAGGAACGCACCGAGGCGATGAGCGAGTTCTACATCCCGGTGACCCCCGAGGCCGGTCGGTTGCTGTACGCGCTGATCCGGGCGACCCGACCGAAGACGGTGGTCGAATTCGGCATGTCTTTCGGCATCTCCGCGGTCCATTTGGCGGCGGCGGTGCGCGACAACGGCAGCGGCCGGGTGGTAACCACCGAGCTCAGTACCACCAAGATCGCCGCCGCAAAGAAGACATTCGCCGAGACCGCGCTCGATGACGTGATCACCATTCTCGAAGGCGATGCACTGAACACGCTCGAAGGTTTGGACGGGCCGGCCGATTTCGTTCTGCTCGACGGCTGGAAAGATCTGTACCTGCCGGTGATCAAGCTGCTCGAACCGCGTCTGCCGACCGGGGCACTGGTCATCGCCGACAACGCCAGTGCCGCCGACATGAAGCCCTACCTGGACTACGTGCGCAACCCCGGCAACGGCTACATCAGCTTCAACTTCCTCGCCCGAGAAAGCGACAGCATGGAGATCAGCTGCCGCACCAACGATTGAGTCCTACTTCAGCGATTCCTCAAGCCACGGTGTCAGCCACTTCACGCCCTCCGGCGTGAGGTGGACACCGTCGCTGCGCACTTTGATGCCGTCGACCTTGGCGGTGTAAACGCCGTCGGGGCACAGCTTTTTGTTCAGGTCGAGAATCTGGGCGCCGCTGTGGTGGCCAACCGTGTTGCGCAGCATGGTGTTCCACTGGTTGACCCGATCCGGTTGATCCTCAGGGTATAGGCGACCGTCCGGCCTTTCGCCGTCCCGGCTGTAGGGCACGCTGGCGACCACCACTCGAACCCCGGTTGAACCCGCGATAGTCAGAGCCCGCTCGAGTTCCGCGTTGAGGTATGCATCGAAAGTCGGGTCTCCGATATGGGTCCACTGTCCCTCGTTGACCCGATCTACGGTCTCCCAGCGGCCGATAACCAGCAGCGCGACGTCCGGCTGGTCTTGGCTGACCTGCGTCGACCACCTGCTCGGCCAGGTATCGCATTCGGGCCGCTGCTCAAGGGTTTGGCCGATATACCGATACGGGGTGCCCCGCACCAGGCTGCAGCCGACGACGGTGTGGTCGAGGAAGGAGAACCCCGGCGTCGGGGGAAGGTAATGCATCCAGGTCCAGCCGATCGAATCGCCGAATACCGATACGGTGAACGGCCGCTTCGGATCCCGCGGTCTCGGGTGGCTGTTGCCGGGCGGCGAGGGCGAAACCGCGGCGACAGCCGAGAGGCCGGGCGGCAGACCGGTTTCTCGTAAGCCGGGTCCAGTATTCACCGGAATCACCATCAATGTCACCGCGGCAGCACTGGCTACGGTGGCCGCCGCCAGCGGCAACAACGGGACCCCCGACGGCCGCCAGCGCCGGATGGGTTGTTCGATCAGCCACCATGATGCGGCCGCCACTGCCAGCGTGGCTCCGCACCGAGCCGCGAACAGCGAGAGCCCGGACAACCCGGTGTGTTCGCCGCTGAGCGCCAGAAAGATTGGCCAGTGCCACAGATAGACGCCGTAAGAGATGGCGCCCAGCCAGACCAGTGGGGGTAGCGCCAGGATGCGGGCGATCGCCCCGCGCTGTTCCAATGTCACCGGGGCGACCACGAGCACTGCCGCGACCGCGACCGCAATCAGCAGGCCGTGGCGGAACTCGCCGGCGCTGCCCGTCGCGTAGTGCGTCGCCGCCGCCAAGCCCGCCAGGCCGATGACCGGCAGCGCGCGGGCGACCCGTCGCCCCCACCGAGACCGGATCAGACACCACCCGCGGTTCAGCGAGGGCCAATCCCGAACCAGCAGGGCCGATGCCGCGGAACCGATCAGCAAAGCCTCCACACGGGTATCGGTGCCGAAATATACGCGGTCGCGGTTCGCATCGGAGGCAAGGACGACGGCCAGCACGGCGGAAGCCAGCGTCCCCAGCGTGGCAATCACGAATATCGTGAACCGCACCCCACCCACGGTGGCCCGTCTGAAGTAGCGCTTCGCTCGCGCCGCCAAAAGTAGAGTCACCCCGATCAGCAGGATCGGCCAGACGAAGTAGTACTGCTCCTCAACCCCGAGCGACCAAGCGTGCTGCAGCGGCGATGCCGGAGCGCCTTGCGTGAAATAGTCGGTCTTCTGGGCCACAAACCGCCAGTTCGCCACCCACAGGAATGCGGCAAGCGCGTCATCCCGTAACCCGGTAAGCGTCTGGGCAGGCAGAAGTTCGCGGGCCGCACCCACGGCCAGCACCATCAACACCAGCGCCGGCAGCAGGCGGCGCGCACGGCGAATCCAGAACCCGGTCAAGTCGATACGCCCGGCTCGGCCGAGTTCGTCGAGCAACAGCGACGTGATCAGGAATCCACTGAGCACAAAGAAGACGTCGACGCCCAGGAACCCGCCCCCCATGCCGGGGATGCCGCCATGCTGGGCGAGCACCAGCACAACCGCTATCGCGCGTAGGCCGTCCAGAGCGGGAATGCCACCGCGTCGGTCCGGTTTGTCCCAAATCGCCAGCCGGCCGACACGCCGGACGGGAGCTACCCATCGGCGCCGCCGAACCGAATCGGCCGGTGCGGGATCAGTCCCGCCCGGCTCAGCGCTAGTTGTTAGCGCGCCAGGACCACCCTCTGGTCCGGCGCCATCGTTGCTGCCGATGCGTCGCTGCCCCTCCTCGTGATCTGAGCAAGCCTAGAGGCGGCCATGCCGAGATTCACCGAAGACACGCGCCCCGCGTCGAACTAGCGCGCGGTCTAGTTGGGCGCATAGCCCAAGGTGCTCTTGACCTCCAGATACTCGTGGAACGCGTATCCGCTCCACTCTCGCCCGTTGCCGCTGCGCTTGTAGCCGCCGAACGGCGCGTTCAGGTCGAACGCGTGGTTGATCGCTACCGAGCCGGCGCGTATCCGGCGGGCCACCGCGCGGGCATGGTCGAGGTCGACTCCCGAGACATAACCGGCGAGGCCGTAATCGGTGTCGTTGGCGATCTCGACGGCCTGGTCGATGTCGTCATAGCCGAGGATGCACAACACCGGCCCGAAGATCTCCTCGCGCGCGATCTGCATGTCGTTGCTGACGTCGGCGAAGACCGTCGGCTGGACGTAATACCCCTTCTCCAGCCCCGCCGGCCGACCGGTTCCGCCGGCGACGACGGACGCACCCGCGTCGATGCCGCTCTGGATCAGGCGCTGGATCCTGTCGAACTGTGTCTTGGACACCACCGGCCCGATCGCGGTCTTGTCTTCGGGGTCGCCGACCTTGACCTGTTCGGCGACCGCGCGCGCGACGGCGACGGCCTCGTCCATCCGGGAATTCGGGACCAGCATGCGTGACGGTGCGTTACAGCTCTGCCCGGAATTCGGCATCATGCCGGCCACCCCGGCGCGCACGCTGTCAGCGAATCCCGCATCGTCGAGGATGATGTTGGGGCTCTTGCCGCCCAACTCCTGAGTCACCCGCTTCACTGTCGTGGCGGCGAGCCGGGCTACTTCGACGCCGGCGCGCGTGGACCCGGTGAACGACACCATGTCGATGTCGGGATGGCTGGCCAGGGCCGCGCCCACGCCCGGACCGTCGCCGTTGACCAGGTTGTACACGCCGGCCGGGACGCCCGCGGCATCAAGGATCTCGGTGAATATGTAGGCCGAAAAAGGTGCGATCTCAGACGGTTTCAGAACCATCGTGCAACCCGTCGCCAGAGCCGGGTACACCTTGACGGCGACCTGGTTGAGCGGCCAGTTCCACGGTGTGATCAGCCCGCAAACACCGATCGGCTCCCTGGCGACCAGCGTCGCGCCTTGCTGCTCCTCGAACTGAAAGTTCTTCAGCGCGTCGATCGCCGTCGTCAGGTGACCGATGCCGAGGAACACCTGCGGCCCCGCCGCCAGCGACGGCGGCGCGCCGATTTCCTCGGTGACGGCGTCGGCGAGGTCGCCCGCCCGCTTCTGGTACTCGGCCAGGATGGCCTGCAACAGATCCAGCCGCTCTTCGCGACTGCTCTGCGACCAGCCGGCGAAGGCACGCCGGGCCGCGGCGACTGCCACGTCGACGTCGTCGGCCGAGCCGAGGGAGATCTTCCCGGCGACCTGCTCTGTCGCCGGGTTCTCGACATCGCAGGTTTTGGGCTGTAGCGGGTCAACCCACTTGCCGTCGATGTAGAAGTTCAAGTAGTCGCGCATGGCTGCTCCTTTTCGCGGTCCTTCTACTTACTGAGTGCCTTCGGCATACCAGGTGCGGAATCGGTCGTACTTTGGCATCTCCTCGGAATTCGCCTTGGGATCGATGCACACGTGCACTACACCGACTTTGCCACTGGCGTAGGCGCGAGCGATCGCCGGG
>Ga0182013_10004376_pt1 | contig 17032 bp, 19 predicted proteins | sample 612S2MmetaG_FD_120487 | JGI IMG/M metagenome (GOLD analysis project Ga0182013, IMG submission 120487) | Permafrost microbial communities from Stordalen Mire, Sweden - 612S2M metaG | ecosystem: Environmental > Terrestrial > Soil > Wetlands > Permafrost | place: Sweden: Stordalen | collected...
AATTAAGTAAGAAAATACGTCCTGATTAATTCCTTTCAGACTATTTGCTTCCTGTAAAGTAGTATAGCTTTACGTCATTGCTATTGGTAGTATTAACCGCCTGTCCGGAAATCGTCAACGCATTACCGGACAGTATACCCGAACCACTAAAGTTATAAAGCCCCGTATCTCCATAAATATTTCCGGTTTCATTAATATTTATAGAGGTAGCACTGGTAAGTTTTGCGTTCTGAATCGTGGCAAGCGTGTAAAACGCATTATTATATTTACCCAACAACTGTAATTGAAGAGTGGAACTGTTTACTTCAGCAATTGTAACCTTCTGAATAACGCTGTCGGTCTGGCTGCTTGTGCTTGTATAGGTACCAACCCATGCGGCAGCGTTATCCGTGCTTTTTGAACAGCCGGCGATTAAAATAATCATTGCAAAAACAAGTATATGTGAGAAGGTCTTTTTCATATAGATTACGTTTGCCGGCAAAATTATAATAATGAGCGGAATAGGCAACGGAAAGGCCAGGGCAATTTGTAAAGGCTCGTTTTGGCAAAACAAACAAAAGCGTTGTCGCTTATCTTAAATCCGCCCGGATACCTGATACAACCTTGCCGGAGAAAAACAGGCCAGCACTGGTATAACTAAAATGGTTCCGATGGTTACCATCTTCATAAACTGAAAATATTTTCCAATACTCATGCCCCAAAAAATATCGGCGGTAAGAACAAGTGGAATTAAAATCACCGCCATAGAAATCAATAGCATGGTTTTGTCCCTCTTTCCCTCTTTCGTAGAAAGATTGTAAACGCTGACAATATAATAAGCGATATACCCAATAGCCGGAAGCAGGTTGATGTAGCTGTATTTTGCCTGGTGCGGAAAAATAAGGGGGATAAGCAAAAAAATATACGACAACTCCCAAAAAAGAAATATGGGCTGACGGTTTTTGCCAGCCGGCCCTTTCCATAAAAAATAAAACACAAAGCTAATCAGGGCCAGTCGTATAATATTGATTAACACAAATAGCTGGCTGGAATTAAGGTGCATGAAATTAACCGAGAAGCCCTTATAATCGCTATCAGAAAAGTAGACGGGCACCAGCGCAGAAATGCAATGGAACTGAACACCCACATTCTGCGCGGCGTTATATTTATCTATTGTCGGGTTAATAGCGGTCCACCAGCCTTGTAACAGGTGCATATCAAAGTTAAATCCAAACCAGGCAGCGGGCAAAAGCAAAAGCAACGCGCAAAACAAAACAATGGCCAATGTGGCGCCAATTTTACCCCGATAAACAAGGTAAGGCAGAAAAACGACAGGAAGCACTTTAAGACAAATACCAATAGCTATTAAAAGGCCTCCCATTGTTTTTCCCCGCAAAAATATCTGGTATAGCCCCTCTAACGAAAGGTACAACACAACAATGTTTTGTTGCGAATTTTCGAAAACATGCAAGATGAACCGGACCATAATGGCGATGGTAATTATATACCACCATCTTTTTTGTATAGCAGAAAGGCTATCTGTTTTGAGCCAGGTACTGATAATAAACCAGAGGCGGAACAGCAGAAAAAAATTGATCAGGCAAAAAATAAAGGTGGGCACAATTTCAGGCAGATAAGTAAAGGGCATCAGCACAAAAGCCACAAAAGGACTGTATAAAAGCACATCTGTAATACCCGGTTCAATCGGCATTACTATGCCGTAAGGCGAAACACCCCTGGCCAGGTATCCTGCCCCGGTAAGCAAAATCCTGAAATCGCCGCCATGGAGGTTCTGGGCAATTAAATAGGGAAAAGCAATCAGAAAAATAATCAGTTCTGTGCGATGTAATAGCAGGAAGTGTTTGGTACTTTTCAGCATGCTTTATCTAATCGGATTAATATAATTTTCAGCGCAAAACCGCGCAGCTTATTTTAATACCTTCCGGTAAACCTGCATCGTCTTTTCTGCAAAAACCTTATCGGTCATTGTTTGGGCGTGCAGATATCCTGCTTCGCTCATTTGCTTTTTCAGCCCATCGGTGCTTAATACTTTCAACATTGCACCGGCCAGTTCATTAATATCAGCGGGGTCAACAAATAATGAACCAGCACCGCCAGCTTCCTCAATGGCCCCGCCTTTAGAGGCAATAACCGGCACTCTGCTAAACAGCGCTTCCAATACCGGCGCCCCGAACCCTTCATATAAACTGGGGAATACAAACAAGCTGGCTTTGCTGTAAACTGCCGGCATATCCTCATTTGCTACACCGGATATAATTTTAACCCTGGCGCCCAGATTTTTTGAAGCTATCAACGCCTCCACTTCTTTCTTTATTGAACCATCAGAACCTACCAGCACCAAATCTTCTTCAATTTTATCTTTAATCAGGTCAAATGCTTCTATAAGTGTTTTTTGATTTTTGCGCGGGAAGAAAGAGCCCACATTAAGTATGTATTTAGCGGGTAAATGGTATTTCTCCAATCCCGAAAAATCAGGATGCGCACCGGTTTGGAAGTTGGCATCTACACTCGGATAAATAACTGTTATTTTTTCAGCAGGCACCCGATAAAAATGCATCAGGTCGGCTTTGGTTTCCCCGCTTACCGCAATAATCTTATCAGCATGTTTTGCGGCATAACGTGTTTTCAGCTTGTAGAACTGCCGGTCTATAAAAGGGTATTGTTCGGTATGCTTCAAAAAAATAAGGTCGTGTATGGTAACCACGGTTTTTATACCGCTGCGGTGAATATTAAAGGGCAATTCGTTACTAAGGCCATGGTATAGATTTACATGCTCTTTCAATAAATCAGTTGTAATACCCCACGAGCGCCAAAGCCCCACTTTCTTCAAAAAAATAAAAGGCTGTGCTAAGGCAGAATAAAACCCAAACGACTGTCCTGGGTGAAAAATACGCTGATGCCTGCTTTCGGGCAGAAAGATTTTAAAATCGCCATGAAGTTCGTTAAACAGCTGCGTTTTAACTTTGGGCGAATACAAAAAGTAATCGTTCTCCGGAAAATCGCGCATCATGGCATTGAGCAAAATACGGGCATGATTACCGAGGCCGGTAAAATTGTTCAAAGCCCGTTTTGCATCAAATCCTAATCGCATATTTTAATACTTTTTTATTACAATATCGTTGTTATAATAACTTCAAAATAATGACCTTCCAAGCCGAGTCTCCCCTTTCCTGCTTTGAGGAATGGGGGACTCGGCGCGTATGCGGCCTATCCTAGCGCCGAGTCCCCAACCTGCGGAAGGGAGACACGGCTGAGAAGGTCTTTTCCAGGTCGCTACGATTTTTTCCCTTGCCCCAAGGGTGCTTACTTGCAATGACATCAGTTGTATTTTAATTTTAGCGCCCTCCAGTACTTTAAAAACACTTCGCGGCTTTGATGATAACAAATACTTAAACCGGTAATCCCTTCAGTAAACCCCAGCCCGAAAAAATAAATCCGTATAAACTTAAACGGCGGGCTGAATATCATTTTAAACAGTAAATAAACCAGGCCTTTATTTTTTAAATGAAGTGCACTGATGGTAGCAAATTTATCTACCTGGTTTAAAAATGCCTGATGCGTGGGCCAGGTATTGTGCAAAATATCGCCTTTCATAAAATCAGCTACTTCACCATCGTTCAAAACAAATTTATCATGCGGGTTGGTGCCCTGCCATTGACCTGCATCTCCGTGCCACAAACGCAATTTCCGGTCGGGATACATGCCGCAGGTTTTAATGGGCCTGCCACAGTAATAGTTTAACCGGTTCATGTAATAGCCCGATGCCAGTTCTTCTTCCGGTTCGCTTTTCCAGGTAATAAGTTGTGCCAGTAGTTCGTAACTCAATGTTTCATCTGCGTCCAGCGATAGCACCCATTCGTTAGTTGCCAGTTTGCGGGCGCGGTTCTTTTGCTCAATGTGGCCATCAAACGCATGCTGTATAAAACGGGCGCCGGCAGCACTTGCAATTTGTGCGGTCCGGTCGGTAGAAAATGAATCCAGTACCACTATCTCATCCGCCACCTGCTTCACCGACTCAATGCATCTGTCAATATTCTGTTCCTCATTAAAAGTGATGATAACTACCGACAGCTTGTTCATTCGCGTTTAAAATGATTCATTAAAAGCAAAAGAAAGATAAGATAAAAACCACTGCCCATCTGCTCCTCAAAAGTATCCTCGGTAAAAAAGGACGAAAATATCATCAGGTTCAAAATCAAAAACAAGCCATATTGATAGTACCGGTGCGCCATTAACGGATAAAAGAATGCGGTTAAAAAAAGAGCAAAGCCCAACACACCGGTTGTTGCCAGCACCCAAATAAACTCGTTGTGTGGCAAGCGGCGGTTATAATCGCTTATTTGCGGATATTTTTGCGCGTATATCCTGTAAGTTTCGGTTTCAAGGTCACCCGCGCCCACGCCCAGGTAAGGGCTTTCGTGCCATAACTGCATACCTATTTGCATAGAAAGCAGCCGCATGGCATCCGAATTTTCGTTGATGCGGCCTTTCTGATACTGGCCTAAATCGTAGCGCATGTATTCAAGCTTGTTATGTAAACTGGGCACCAGTTTATAAGCTATAAATGGCAATATTGCCATCATTAAAATAATGGTGCCACCAATCAAAAACTGTTTGCGCTTAAAAATTTCGCTTATGGCCAGGTAAAACAGGCCCAGATAAAGCGCCACCAATCCGCTGCGGACACTTAAAATATGCAGGGCTAAAAACACAAAACAGGCATAAGCCAGTTGCAACCACCTTTCATTGCCGCGCAGAACAAAGCTTTGCTCTTTATACAAATAAAGGGCGCAAAAAAACGAGAAGGCCAGCATAAGCGTATACCGGATGTGGCTGAATGGCATAGGTATTTGTGTACCCCAGCTGAACGACCGGGTCATATTTTCGAAATGCAGAAAATAGTTGCCCAGCACTAAAACGGTGCAAACAAAAAACGTGAGCATAAAGCCATACAGTATCAGCACAAATTTTTTGCTTTCCAATTGTCTGATTGGCGCAAATGCCAAAGGCAGTGCAATAAACGGCAGTTTAATACGCACCCAGTTCATCCAGTCGGCCTTGTTTTCGGAGTAAATACCCGACACCAGAACAATAACCATGTAAAGGGCAATAACCAGCAATTCTTTTGTTTGAAAATACTTTTTAAGGGTAAAGCCAATGCCCTTAAATAGCAATGAAGCAACCAGCAGGCTAATCATACCAATGCTTACCACAGCGCGCGAACACACAAAACCAATAAAGATAGCCAGGCAGCACGCTACTACCAGCCATTCAAATTGATCGTCATTAAGAAGTTGTGATATCTCTGTTTTTTTGATAATGTTATTTTAAACAATAAAGAAATTTTACCGCAAAGACGCTAAGAGCGCAAAGGAATACAATGTGCAACAAAAGAAAAGAAGTTGACAACCGTAATTTTTTATCGCAGCCTCTATTTTATCTTATTCTACTTTGCGTCCTTTGCGTCTTTGCGGTAAAAAAATGTATTTCGGATTTGATTCTAAACAGCTTCCTAGTGGTAAATTTCTCTATTTTCGGGCACAAACATAAAACTCTTGTCACACAATACTTCCATAACTGATTTCAAAACACTGGCCCGCACCATTTCGGTGGTTGAAAACGAGGCCGAAGGTTTTGAATCTGTTTTGCAGCATTTGCACCCAAATGATATACCGGTGGTTGGCTTTACGGGCCCTCCGGGCGCTGGCAAAAGCACACTCTTAAACGCTGTAGTAAGTGTTTTATTGGAAGAAGGAAAAAAGATTGGCCTGGTGCTGGTAGACCCCTCCTCACCATTTAATCTCGGCGCCGTGCTGGGCGACCGCTTGCGCATGAGTACTCATTTCAACAACCCACATCTTTTTATCCGTTCCGTTGCCAGCAGGGGCTCGCTGGGTGGGTTGAGCGATAAGATTATGGAGGTGGTGGAAGTGATGAAGTCGTACCCATTCGATTTTATTTTTGTTGAAACTGTGGGCGTGGGCCAAAGTGAGGTAGAAATTGCAGGGCTGGCAGATACCACGGTTGTGGTACTGGTACCCGAATCAGGAGATGCAATACAAACCATGAAAGCCGGCCTGATGGAGATAGCGGATATTTTTGTGGTAAACAAAGCCGACCGGGCTGATGCAGATGCAATCATCAACTCACTTTCATTTCAATTGCACCTGAATCAAAAAGAAAATATACCGGTACTTAAAACTGTGGCAGTGGAGGGCAGGGGGGTAAAAGAACTGATAACCGAAATTGTAAAAGAACGTGATTCGGAAAAGAACAAAGAGCGCAAGCTTATTTTACTGGCCGAAAAAGCCCTGCGTATTATTGCCAAACACCGCATGAGGAACTTTGATGTACTGCAACTTAAAAACGACCTGCAGTTAAAAATGGATAGCCCCGGCTTTAATCTTTACAGCTTCATCAGGCATTACCAGTAGTTTAAATCCTTGCATTGATACGCCAGCTTAACATACAGGAATTTCTTGAACAGTCAACCGGCCACCTTACTTTAGATGTGCGCTCGGAAGGCGAGTACACCCATGGGCACATTTTGCACGCCACCAACCTGCCGCTATTCAATAATGATGAGCGGAAAATTATTGGTACGGCGTATAAGCAGCAGGGAAAAAACGAGGCCATTTTATTGGGCCTTGATTATGTAGGCAAAAAGATGAGCGAATTTGTGCGCTTTGTGCAACCTAAGGTAAGCGGTAACAAGGTATTTGTGCACTGCTGGCGCGGCGGAATGCGCAGCGGAAGTATGGCCTGGTTGTTGAATTTATTCGGATATGAAGTGTATGTTTTAACCGGTGGCTATAAGGCATACCGGCATTACATTTTAGAACAGATAGCCCAAAAATTTAAGCTGATAGTTATTGGCGGCAAAACCGGCAGCGGCAAAACAGATGTGTTGCTGAAACTGAAAGAGAAAGGCGAACAGGTAATAGACCTGGAGGGGCTTGCAAACCACAAAGGCTCTGCCTTTGGTGCATTGGGTTTACCGCCGCAACCTAGCACTGAGCATTTTGAAAACATGCTGGCAGAGGAATTGAAGCCTTTTGATTTGAATAAGCGCGTTTGGATAGAAGACGAAAGCAAAACAGTGGGCCGGGTTTTTATAGATTTGAATTTATGGCGCAAAATGTGCACCTCACCGGTGTTTGTAATTGATTTGCCTTTGGAAATAAGGCTGCAAAGACTGGTGCGCGATTATGGCGAACAAGCCACCGCCGGGCTTGAAGAGGCCATTACCAATATAAAACGCCGCCTTGGTAACGAGCAGTGGAAAAATGCCATAGATGCAGTGCAGGCCAAAGATTTTGCCGGTGCAGCCAAAATTACTTTGTACTATTATGATAAAGCCTATGATAAAGGGCTATCGTTGAAAGAAACCAAAGAGATATTCAGATTTGTTTTTGAATTTGATGATATGGAGAATATGGCAGAGGAACTAATAAAAGCGGCGAAGGAAAAGGGTTTATAACCGTAATACAGGCCTCTCCCCGACATCGCTTCGCTTGTCGACCCTCTCCATCGCAAGCGATAGAGAGGGAAAACGCGCCGTTTTTCTTGTATTTCCCTCTCTATTCGAAGAATGGAGAGGGTGGTCGCACGAAGTGCCGACCGGGAGAGGCCTGTATTGAAAAGCATTTTAATCTGGAACAAGAAACTATAAAGCATAACATGGAAATCAAACTAACCCAATACTCTCACGGCGCCGGTTGCGGATGCAAGATTGCACCCGCTGTGCTTGAAGAAATACTAAAAGGCAGCGGCGCTACTTTTGTAACGCCAAATTTACTGGTGGGCAACGAAACCAAAGATGATGCGGCTGTATACGATATGGGCAACGGCACTGCACTAATAAGCACCGTTGATTTTTTTATGCCCATAGTAAACGACCCCATGGGGTACGGCAAAATTGCTGCTGCCAACGCACTGAGTGATGTATACGCCATGGGCGGCAAGCCATTTATGGCCATTGCAGTACTGGGTTTTCCGGTGCAGAAACTGGATGCAGAAGTTGCGCAACAAATTATTGCCGGGGCTAAAGAAATTTGTATGCAGGCCGGTGTTTCTTTGGCTGGCGGGCATACGATAGATAGCCCTGAACCCTTTTTTGGTTTGTCGGTAAATGGGCTGGTGGAGGTGAAAAACCTGAAAAAAAACTCGTCGGCACAAGTGGGCGACCTGCTGTATTTAACCAAGCCGTTGGGCACCGGCATGTTGGTTACGGCTGTAAAGCGCGGGCTGCTGACCGATGATGAAATTAAGCATGCTGTGACCTATATGTGCACGCTTAATACCCCGGGCGAAAGCCTGGGCAAACTTGATTTTGTTCACGCACTTACAGATGTTACCGGCTTTGGTTTACTGGGGCATTTGACAGAGATGTGTGCCGGTTCCGGTGTATCAGCCGAAATAGAATATGCGCAGATTCCATTAATGGACGGGGTAAAGGAACTGGCGGCCAAATTTATTTATCCCGATAGCACCATGCGCAACTGGAAAAGCTTTGAAAGCAAGGTAGAAGGCATTAACGGCGAATCGCTATTGACCCTCTGCGACCCGCAAACCAGCGGCGGCCTGCTGATAGCAGTAGACCCGAAGCATGAACAGGAGCTATTTAAAATATCTTTACCGCCGAACACGTCTTTGTTTAAGATTGGTAAAATAATTGCGAAACAGGACAAACAAATTTTTATTATATGAAAGGAAAGATAGTTCTGGTAACTGGCAGCAGTTCAGGTATCGGATTTGAAACCGCTAAGGCATTGGCGCAACAGGGAGCTGAAGTGATACTTGTGGCCCGCAGTGAAGAGAAGTTGAAGGAAGCGGCGGCAGTAATAAAAGCGGCCACCGGTAACGATAAATTGAAATATTATACTGCCGATTTCTCTTCCCAAAAATCTATCAGGGAATTGGCAGCAAAGGTGAAAAAGGACTATACCAAACTGGACGTACTGGTAAACAATGCCGGTGGCGTATTCCCTGAATTTAAATTGAGTGAGGACGGCCTTGAAATGACAATTGCCACCAACCATTTTGCCTATTTTCTGCTCACCAATCTGCTGCTTGATTTATTAAAGAAAGCGGATAGTGCCAGGATAGTAAATGTAGCCTCCGGTTCGCATTATCAGGGTAAAATTGATTTCGAATCTTTCAAAAAGAAGAAAAGCTATTTTATAATGAAGGCCTACGGCCAAAGCAAACTGGCAAATGTGCTTTTTACCAAAGAACTGGCGGAACGGCTGAAGGGAACGCGGATAACAGTAAATTGTCTGCACCCGGGATTTGTGCACACCGGAATTGGAACTAAAGGTGTTACGGGAGTTGTTAAATTTATATGGACCTTTTTCTCGCGTTTAGGTGGCCTCAGTGCAGAGGCGGGCGCTAAAACCTCTGTTTACCTGGCATCGTCTTCAGCGGTAAACGGCGTAACCGGCAAGTACTTTGATAAATGCAAACCCAAAGAAGAGTCCAAATTGGCAAAAGACATAAACCTGCAGCATGAGTTGTGGAAGGTTAGTGAGCAGCTGTGCCCGATTTAGTCAAAATTGCATTGCGCGATTAGTATATTTGTTTAATATGGCAAAAAAGAAAGGACAGGCGGAATTTACAAAATGGATGGGACCAACATTAGATGCTTTGAGAGAATTGGATGGTTCGGGTAATCCAAAAGAAGTATCTTCTGCAATAGCGAGAAAACTTAAACTACCGGATACCGTTCTGGAGGCCACTATGAAATCCGGAAGCACGAGATTCCACAATCAAGTACAATGGGCAAGACAATATTTGGTTTGGGAGGGAATGGTTGATTCATCTAAGAGAGGTATTTGGTCATTAACCCCTAAAGGATTTAAAGCTCAGATAAGCGAAGAAGAGGGAAGAAGAATTTTTTTGAAATGGGTGGATATTTTTCAAAAAGTGAGAAAGAATAAAACGGCGAAAGAATTTGTCGAAGAACAGGAAGAATATGAACCGGAAGAAATCGAGGTTGCAAAGGAAACAGATCTTTTAGAATTACTACAAAAGCTGTCGCCAAAAGGATTCGAACAAATATGCGGCAGACTTTTAAGAGAATCTGACTTTGAAGATGTACAAATAACTGGCAAATCTCATGATGGTGGTATAGATGGATACGGAATATTAAAGATTAACCCCTTTATTACCATGAAGGTTTTGTTTCAATTCAAACGTTATAAAGGTACCGTTTCAAGGTCACAAGTAGGGGATTTTAGAAATGCAATGTTGGGACGAGCGGAAAAGGGAATATTAATAACTACAGGGGCATTCTCGCAGGATGCTATAAAAGAAGCTAACCGGGAAGGGGCACCTAAAATTGAATTGGTAGATGGTGAAAAATTGGTTGAAATGTTCAAGCGGGTTGAACTCGGAATGACTCCGAAGACTGTTTATGAGATTGATTTGAATTTCTTTCAACAATATATGTAATTACGGGTAGCATAATTTTTTAGGCCACTTTCCTCCTTTTAATACTGGCTCCGCAGCATCCCGAAGGAGAGCCAGTATTAAAAATAAAACAGATGTCATTGCGAGGATAATTCCCGTAAAAAATAAAAAAATATTATCCGTGGCAATCTTCCGCTGTGTCTTTAAAGGGGGGAATTGGCCAATTTAAAGACACAGCGGAAGATTGCCACAGCCTTTACTCTAATTGATTTTTATGGAAAAGGCTTCGCAATGACACTATTTTTATTTAGAACCCAATTCTACTTAACTCTGGGACTTCACGCTTTAGCGGTGAAATGAAAATGCCTTTATGACGAAAAATGTTTTTTTTAAGGATTAATTTTATTTTTGGATTTTAATAAGAGCAAGGAATTTTTTGTCCTCAGGAATCTTCTCTCCTCTGTAATATTATAGAACTATCAAAAACTAAAACGATGAAAGCCGCAAACAACACTGTTGTTAAGATAACTTACCAACTTAGAACCGAACCCAATGGAGATATTATGGATGCCGCCGATGAAACGCATCCTTTCTCATTCCTTTTCGGACATAGCAATGTATTAGATGGATTTGAAAAAAACCTGGAAGGCCTTATTGCCGGCAATCAGTTTAACTTTGAACTATCAGCCGAAAACGGCTATGGCGAATATGACGAGGAAGCAGTAGTGCACCTGGATAAAAGCGTTTTTTCGGTAGATGGTGTTGTGCAGGATGATATGCTGTTTATTGGCAACATCGTTCCGCTGCAAGACCAGCACGGCAACCCTTTCCAGGGCCGCGTGGTAGATATTGCAGGCGATAAAGTAACTATTGACCTGAACCACCCCTTTGCCGGAAAACCATTGTTCTTTAATGGTACTGTATTAGAAGTGCGCGAAGCCAACCCGGTTGAACTGGAACATGGCCATGTGCATGAGCACGGTGACCATAGCCACCATTGATTAATTTACCGATGGAATAAACCTAAAGGGGCGGTATTTTGAGGTTCAATCAAAATACCGCCCTTCTTATGTAAGGGAATAATTAAAAAAGCGAGAGCTGATTTTCTGCTTTTCTCTACTTATTCAATAAATTATTACATTACCTTCTGAACAGTAACAAAAAAATATAATAAAGACTGAGGTCTGAATTAATCGCTTATGCTTTCAAAATTGCGGATTAGAAAATACACACAACAAAGATAATTCAAGACCCACGCTCGGGCGTGGGCTTAATTTATCTTGTGTGTGGAACCGCAATTCCAGAAAGCAGATAGTTAAGTATCCATGCCTCTTTTTTTATCTACCACAAAGCCTTCATCACTTTGCAAAAAGGAAAGCCACAATGACCGGAGATAAAGAGTTAAAAAACCCAGAACTTAGAAAGAAATATTTGGCTATTGCTACGCGTAGTTTTAAAACAAAGCTTGATATATATCTATTTATCCAAACCATTAATGGAAGGGAATTAAGTCGGGATGAGGCGGTTATTACAGCAGATTTTGGGGGATTTAAAATTGATGAAAAAATTAGGACGATATACAAGAACGCGTGGACACAAACTCAGATTGAGTTAGAAGAAACATCCGGTTTGATGATTAAGAAAATTGATGAAAAAATTGATGATTGGAATAAAGTCAATAAAAACACTCCGTTATTAAATCAATTACGAAAGCAATATGTAGAGAATTTTGGTGATGTTTTGACGGTTAAATGTTTTGTCGAAGTGTATAAAGAAAAAGCAGAGGATAGGAGATGCCTTTATTGCCAAATACCTGAATTGGAGATTAAACGGTTGAGAGATAACCACAAATTATATACAAAACGTGGCAGAGGTAGCCAATTAGAAATTGATAGGGAGAATTTTCATGAATATGAAACGGGCAAAATTGTTTTATCCTGCTATTACTGTAATAATGCTAAGACTGATGAATTTTCAATTGACGAATTTAAACCGGTTGGGAAAGAAATTAGAAAAATATGGGACAACAGACTTTCTAAAATTAACTCTCTTTAACATCGGTTAACAATATAGAAAAAGGTGATTGATTAACTTTACATTATTAATTAATTTAGTATGTATAAATTATGAAAATAATTATTTCAATCCTTTTAATAGGCTTTTATCTTACAACGTTTGGTCAGCAAAAAATGGTTTATCAGGCCAACTACTGGAAAAACCTAAAAACGAATAATCTAATTACTGACACTGTCGAAATAATTAGAGATGGAAGCCACTACAAAGTCAGATTAGGAACTAAAAATTATGATTATAAAATAGTAATCAGAAGGCCAAAAGAGAATCAGTTTAAAACGGAATATTTGGTTAAAATGGAAGATAAGGTTTACACATTGGCAGTTGTTGTAAATGAAATGGGAACCTCGATTGGAGTTGAAGATGCATGGGAGGTTGATAATATAGATTTGAACCATACATTTTTAAGATTTGAATAATTTAAATGAAGAAGAAAAAAGTAATTGATTTAGCTGCTGATTTTGATGCAGGAATGGTTAGACCCCTGGATAAAGGGGAAAAAGAAATGTTGCAATTAATGAAGGAGGCTAGAAATAAAAATGGCAGTATAAATTGGAAACTGCTTAAAAAGTTAATTAGAGAGAAAGATAAATCAGCTAAGTAAATAAGGGAATTAACTAAAACCGTAAATTAAAATCGTAATGATAACAGACCAACAGACAAACAAACTCTATTTATCAGCACTCCTCAAAGATAAATACCCTCTATTTCATCGTAATCTGACCCAAAAACTTGATTCAATCGGAATAACGGTTAACTACCTTAATAACACAAAAGACATCTGGTGTAGGGATTATATGCCAATACAAAAAGAGGAAAATTGGTTTGTGCAGTTTAAGTTTGACCCATGTTATTTAAAGTTCAAAAAATATGATGGAGTAAGAACTAAACCAAATGAAGTTTGGAAGGAGCTGAAATTAAATGTGATTGAGAGTAATATAGTTTTAGATGGTGGAAACGTGGTTAAATGGTATGATAAGGCAATTATTACGGACAGGATATTAAAAGACAATCCCCAAATGAGTGTTTCAGCTTTATATTTTGGGATAAAACATGAGTTGGGAGTAAATCAATTAATAGTGATACCTGAACTTAAAGGGGATGTGACGGGCCATGCGGATGGTATTTTAAGATTTACTGAACACAACCATTTAGTAATAAATGATTTTAGCAAAATTGACGCGGAGTATGCTAAAAAATTAAAGTTGTGTTTGTTTAACGCTGGGCTTACCTTTATTGAACTTCCAAACGAATTTGAAAAGGCACATAATAAAATGGACGATAGCGGAGATTACGTCAACTTTTTGGAAATGGAAGATTTAGTGCTAATTCCCGCTTTTAACAGTGAAATGGACGCGGTAGCGGAATTGGCCTATAAAGAGATATTTCGCGATAAAAAAGCGGTAGAAAGCATTGATTGCAGCGAAATTGCCAAAGAAGGTGGCGCGCTGAATTGTATAACCTGGAACGTAAAAAATTAAAAGCTTCGACCATAAGTAACCTTTAAATTTGCGATGGAGCACGCGGGAAAACCGAAAATTGAAATTGAAAAGAACGGCAACTAATCCGACAACCAAAAAACAAAAACCGTTGAATTACGCGGGTAAAACAACGGTTTTATGGTGGTCCCACCTGAGCCGTCAGGTATTTTCCAGATTTGCGCAACGGTTCCAGCCCGTCCCGCACCCCCCAGTAACTCTGTCAGGGACCACTTAAAAGTATCTAGCAAAGGCGAAAAAGAACTGCAAAAACTAAACGACTCCCTGGCCGCATCCCCTCTAAAAAAAGCGAAAATAAGCCCTTTCTTTAAGATGAACCTAGTATTTCGGACAAGCTTTCCGAGACAAGCCTCTTTGCATGATTATAGCTATATCCTTTCAACAACAAAATCCATATGCTAAATATACGCTATAACTTAAAACATGTAAAACATAACAAAGAAAGGCCCATTAACCTTATCATAAGATGGGATAAAAACCGACTCATCTATGCAATAGGCGAAAAGATACTATCGAAGTATTTTGAGACTGAAAGAAACAAGAAGCTCTACCAGCGGGTGAAGCCGTCCTTTGCAGGTTACTCGGAGTTCAACGCCCGATTAGACTACATCGAATCCACTTCGGCTACTGCTTTCAGGCAATTCATGAACGATAACCACAGACCGCCAGAGCCCCGCGAACTAAAGCGCAGGCTTGATGTAGTACTTAGGAACGTCGAGGAACATAAGAAGCCAACACTTATGCAGTTTATAAGTTCCTTTATTGAAGAGGCCAGCAAAAACAAGATAAACCGGGACACCGGTATGAAACTGGCAAAGGGCACGGTTTTCATTTACCGTCGCACCTTGAAGATGTTGAAGGAGTTTGAATTACATCAGGGTAAGAAGTTAGACTTCGACTGCATTGACCTGGAGTTCTACGACCGGTATGTTGAGTTTTTAAGTGTGACACATCAGCTAAGTAACAACACTGTCGGCAAGCAGGTAAAGACCTTGAAGTCGTTTTTGAACGAAGCCGTAGACCGGGGACTAAATGTAAATCTGGCCTTTAAAAACAAGCGGTTCAAGGTGCTAACTGAATCTGTTTACAAAATATACCTTAACGAGCGTGAGCTAAGAGAGATGTACAACCTCGACCTATCCGAGGATAAACCCTTGGAGCGGGTACGGGATTTGTTCATAGTTGGCTGCTGGACGGGCCTTCGCTTTAGCGATCTCGTCAACATCGCCCCAGAAAACATAACCGGTGACAAGATTTCGATTAAGACGCAAAAAACCGGCGAGGTCGTTGTGCTGCCGCTGCACTGGATGGTTAAGAACATCATGAAGAAGTACAGCGCCTTCGCAAATTCGCTGCCGCCGTCAATGACTAATGTAACGATGAACAAGCACCTAAAGGATATAGCTCTTTTGGTGCCATCCTTAGGCGAGAAAGTCCAGTCAAACATCACAAGAGGTGGAAAGTTGATAACGGAAAGCAAGGCTAAGTGGGAGTGCGTTACCGTACACACTGCGCGGCGCAGCTTTGCCACTAACCTGTACCTTGATGGGGTTAGCTCACTAACCATTATGAAGTTAACCACGCATAAGTCGGAGAAGGTGTTCCTGTCTTATCTCAAGGCCTCGGCTGAGGAAACAGCAAACATGGTACAAGACCACTGGTTGAAGAAGGACACCGCATCCGGTGAGGGAGGCGGCGTATTGGATAACCGGGATGTACTTCCGCACCAACCGTTGATACTTGATAAACAAAGCACATGACGCCTAAAAGCCGCACACTAAAAGTTTACCCCAAACACAGAACAAGCAGAGGGCGGCCTACTGTTGTGCCGGAGATAAGGCTTATCGGCAAGTGGCTACGCGACCTGGGATTCCGTCAAGGCCAAACTATTAACCTGACGTTGGAAAAAAACAGGGTAACCATAACTGTAGAGAGTGATGGAAAGTAACCGGCTATTCCTTATCGAAAACGAAAAAGTCCTGAATTTCGCATTTGAGAACAAGCGCGATCTTTGCCAGCGTCAAAGCAGTTGCGTTAATTTCTCCACGCTCGATGTTACCGATTTGGTTGTCGCCGATACCGGCCTCAACAGCAAGCTTATCTTGAGATATGCCATGGTTAAGCCGCAACTGGCGGAGCCTTTTACCCAACCTGCGTCTGAATCTATCTTGCTCTTTCGGGGACATAGGTCAAAACTCCCGTTAAGCGCTGTACCAAACAGCCCTATATATAGGGTGATATTGTTTCTTTTCTATCTTTACGGGATGGGAACAATTATCTCGCTCGGTTGGGATGTGGGTGGTTACACAACAAACAATAATGCTTTTGTCCTAGCCACAATGCAGGATGGTGCTTTCGATAGTATAGTATTACAGACTTGTACCAACGACTGTAAATCGAAATCGAAAAGGAATATTGGCAACGACCTTAAACTTAAAGACGATACTGGTTACTACTCTTTTCCCCATGAACTATTTGCCGGTAGCAAAAAAGTCGTAATTGCGATTGACGCTCCTTTTGGTTTTCCATCTGCTTTACTACGGTTCTTTGATAATAAAGAGGATAATAGTAAAGTCTATTTAGAAAGTTGGGACGAAGGGAATGCGGAAATGTTTGCCTTTCGAGAAACTGATTTAGATGTCAAAAAAAATTATTACCCAGATCTGTTATCTCCTGTTTTCAGCAACCTTGGCAGATGCACTTTTCGGGCAATTCGGCAACTCACAAAGTGGAAAATGTGTTATCCCGAAGAATTTCAGGTCTTGCCATGGCACATTGATACCAAGAAAAAGTTTACTGCAATTGAAGTTTATCCCGCTTTATTGAAGGGAAAGCTGGAAGGAAAGTTTGAACTGTATAGTCTTTTCGCAAACCTGTATGGACCAGCTCTCAAGTCGTTCGAGCTTTTTCACTCATTTGAAAGGCTTTATGACCCTATTATCCGAGAAAAAGAAAAGAAGCGAAAATCTGAAAAGTCTTATGACCCTAGTGTCATGTCAAGTTAGTTTTGTCGGATAAAGTTGTATTTTAGCGTTCCAAAAAGCGTATGA
>Ga0182013_10004377_pt1 | contig 17029 bp, 14 predicted proteins | sample 612S2MmetaG_FD_120487 | JGI IMG/M metagenome (GOLD analysis project Ga0182013, IMG submission 120487) | Permafrost microbial communities from Stordalen Mire, Sweden - 612S2M metaG | ecosystem: Environmental > Terrestrial > Soil > Wetlands > Permafrost | place: Sweden: Stordalen | collected...
CCCACCAACCTTGGAAATCGATGAAGCCGATTCCCACATTCCCACCGCCCCGACGATGACGAGGATGAATTAAATCCTCAAAACCCGGCCGGTTAAGAGATACGCATTCTGAGGGCAAGGTCAAAGCGATAAAGAGCCTCAACGAGATTGCCCGGCGTGAGCTTCAATTAGGGGGTGCGGGGACTGGGGGTGGTCCGCTGACCACGCCGCCGGAGCCTCACGCGCCCCAGGCAGGATTCGAGTTCATACCGGACACCTATAGAATAGTTGTGGCGGAACGGGAGTCCTTGACGCTGCGTGTTCAGGTGGATGGTACGACTGGCATAGCAGTCGGCGACAAAATAGAGATTTCTTGCGACAATCCCTATATTAGGATCCTCGACGATACGCCCGCCGTACCAAGACTCTTCAACGAAGATCCTCCTCTGTCGCGTGTGCACGTTCCCGTCGAGGGGCAACAGGCAAATGCAGAGGGATTTGTAACGGCAAAATACAAGGGCAAGATCGCAATTGCTGCCGTTGAGGTGATTTCGACAAGGGCGCAACAGCCGCACCACCCGACAGGCGGCCTTTTTAAGGACATTCGTTACGAGGAGAGACCAGACTTGCCTCTGCGTTCGAGGTTCGACAAAAAAGAGGGCGTGATCTGGATTAACACTCTCGGACCTTCCGTGGACCTCTATTTTGGCCGAAATGGCGAAGGACAGGAGCAGCCAGCTAATCAGTTGTTTGTTGCCGAGTTGGTTACGGAGCATGCTTGTCAGGAAATAGCGAGGAGAAAGAAGGACGCAAATATCCTCGACATTCCACCGGGCGTGGAAATCCTCGATGCCTATAATGCACATCTCACGAAGTTGAAGGCGGACTACGCCCCGCTCATACATAAGGCTCTTGTGCATCGGGAAAATAGGCGGAAGTGAATGGCGGGGTAGGTGCCGCGCCCCGCTCCTCCCGTCACGTTTCTGGAAGGTCCTGCGAAATTGTGGGACCACACCGGGGCGTCCGAGGACTGAGCTTCTGGCCGCAACATTGATCGCGGGCGCTCATCCTGAAGGAGGGCGAAAGCTTGCGTCGAGGGACCAAAGAGCAATGGGCCGTCGGCAGTCGGCTAAGCCAACAAATTAGGGGATTAGGAACCAGGGACCAGTCGTAGACAGGCTGGTAAGCATGTCCCCCCACTCGGACCGCGTCTGCCAAGCGGTCCTCAGACGGGACAACGATTCACGGACCCCGCGCATCATCGGTTGCCGGCGTGTTCTAATATCTGCGTGCCTTCGGTGCCGTCGCCTGCCCTGAGCGAAGCCGAAAGGGTGGTAATCCTGCTTTGCCGCTCTGCAAGAAAAACACGACGCGCGACCACGGCGGCAATCCGGTCTCCAAGGCCACGCTCAAGCTGCGCCTGCTAAAGCGGCTGAAGTGCACGTTGAAGTACGAGAAGCTGGCGTGGACTGCGGGCGCGAAGCTAGTCGCGGGCGTGGACGAAGTCGGTCGCGGCTCGCTCTTTGGGCCAGTAGTAGCGGCAGCGGTGGTCCTCGACCCGAGCTATCGCCTGCGCGGACTGCGCGATTCCAAGCTGCTGGATCGCGAGACGCGCGAGAAGCTGGCGCCACGCATTCGCCAGCACGCGCTGGCCTGGGCAATCGCGGCGGTCGATGTCGCCACCATCGATCAGATCAACATTTACTGGGCCTCAAAGCGCGCCATGGAAGAAGCGGTCGGCAGGTTGACCGTGCGGCCCGATCATCTGCTGATCGACGCGCTGCGGCTGAACTGCGATTGCCGGCAAACGCCGATCATCCACGGCGACGCGCTGTCGGCCTCGATTGCCGCGGCCTCGATCATCGCCAAGGTCGAACGCGATGCCATGATCAGCGCCTGGGACCCGGTCTTCCCCGAATACCGGCTTGCATCCAACAAAGGCTACAGCACTCCGCACCATTTGAAGACGCTGCGCGAGAGAGGCCCTACGCCACTGCATCGGCTGTCGTTCGCGCCGGTGTGGACCTCGTCGGCGCCGCAAGAGGTGCTGGAGTTCATGCTGGAGGAGAAGCAAGAGAGCGAGACCGACGTATCATCTGCCTGCAAGTCATGATAGCTGCGCGAACGCTGCAGGAATCCCAGTGGTTATTTCTGAGTTGATTCAGGCCGAGCTGCCGGCCCAACCTGCGCCGATGTTTGTCCCAGCCTGGCAAACGCACTCAGCGCATCGTGCAGTCGAGCAAAGAGGAACTGCCGGCCGACGACCTCGGTCAGGTGATGCCGGTCCAGGTCGGCTCGCAGGTAGAATTGAACGCGGGCGAATGCCAAGGCGACTCCGCTGGCGGCGAGGTCGCGTTGCAGCTGCCGCACCACGCGAGCCGCCGTGTAGTCCAAGTTGGTGATGGCTTCGGCATCGACCACCAGCCAGCGCACCGGCGATGGAGCTCGACCCACGATGTCGCGAATCTCTTCGGAGAAGTACCCGGCATTGGCATAGAAAAGCGCCGCGCTAAAGCGATACATCACCAACCCCGGCTCGGTGAAAGTGCCCGGAACCGCCGGTGCCAGCTCCCACGTTCCACCTTCGCCGGCAACCAATATGCTGGTATGAGGACGATAGCTGTGCCGCACAATCCGCAGCAACGACAGAACCATCGCCACCACGATGCCCTGCTCGACTCCGACCAGCACCACCACCGCCGCCGTGGTTACCGCCAGCGCATATTCGCCGGGGCTTTCCTGACGAATGCTCTCCAGGCCACGCAGATTGATCAGTTTAATGGCGATGATGAACACGATGGCCCCCAACACGCAGCGCGGTAGGTATTGCAACGGCCGCGTGAGGAACAGCAACACCAGTGCAACCACAGCCGCCGTCGCCACCTGGGCCAACTGGCTCTGGCCACCCGAGCTTTCGACCATCGCCGTCTGCGTGGGACTGCCGTTCACCACGAACGTCCCGCTCAATGCCGCGGACGCGTTAGCGGCGGCTAGGCCGACCAGGTCATCGTCCTCATCCAGCCGTTGGTGATGGCGGGTCGCGTAGACCCGGGCGGTGGCCGCGCTCTGCGCCACAATCATCACAAAGCACGATCCCGCGATGGAAATGAGCGGCCCAACGTCCCTCCAGTGCACGCCGGGAAGTCCCAGATGCGGCAGGCCCCGGGCTACCGGGCCAATGACGGTGATGCCATGTCCAGAAAAATTCCAAGTCGCGCTCGCAGCTATGGCACCCACCACAGCAATGAGCGCGCCCGGCACCTTGGGCGCTGCCCGTGCGATGGCGAAGACCCCGGCCACGATCACCGCCGACAGCGCCACCGTCGGCAGGTGCACATGGGCAAGACCGCGGTAAATTTCAATGAGCTGCCTCGCCGTCTGGTGAGACTCGATCTCCAAACCCAGCATCCCGCCAAACACCGCGATGCCAACCTGGAATCCCACTCCGGTGAGAAATCCGACCAGCACGGTCTGCGAGAGAAAGTCAGCCAGAAATCCCAGCTTCAGAATTCTCGCCAGCAGCAAGAATCCAGAGGTCACGAGAGCCACGGCTCCGGCCAGCGCTACATATCTCGCACTGGCCAGCGGCGCCATGGTTGAGACTCCGCCCGCAAGAATGGCGGCGGTGGCGGAGTCGGCAGCCACCACCAGGTAGCGCGAAGAGCCGAACACCGCAAACGCCAACATCGGCAACAGGAGCGTGTAAAACCCGGTAACCACAGGCATGCCGGCGATCCTGGCATAGCCCAGTGCTTGCGGGATGTTCATCGCCGCCAGTTGCACTCCCGCCAATGCATCGCGTATAGCCCCGCTCCGGCTCAACGGCCGTACGCCCTCGAACAGCGGCAACCAACCGCGCTCCTGTTTGCCTTCGCTCACTTCTTGTCCTTGGAGTCTGGTGAGTTGTCCGGAACTATCTCCTGTCCTAACTTCTCTTCGTCAAGACGCTCTTTGCGGTAGAGGTCCGCAATTTCCTTTCTCGCCGCCGCGCGCAACTCTTTTTCTTTCCCCCTCTCTGCCTTCCGAATTTTGTGGCGCTCGAAAAACGATGCGGTGCTGGCCCGCTTCCGCGCTTCTTCCCGGCTGGCGCGCTCCGCGTTTTTCTCATTCGAGTGGGCCGCCCACGCAGCTCTCAGCTCCGCCCCCCGCATCTCCCGTTCCTGTAGCCGTTCGTCCTCCAGTTGCTCCAGCAGCCGGAGGTGCGCGGTCACCATGCCGACTAGCGAACTGGTCGTCCAAGCGAAGGTGAATAGGCCGGAGATGGCGATGACAGGACTGATGTTGCGCCAACTCGTCCCCAGGTCGACCACACCGTAGCCCAGCGTCGTGTAAGCATTGGCACAAAAGTAAATTGAGTCGGCGGGGCGCAGGATAAGACCCATGTGGACCAGCGCGAACGCCCAAGTCGCGATCTCGAAGATGTGCAGGCCGAGCATGAGAAAAATCGACCAGCCGAAAAGAAATTCGGCTCCCCACACATGGGGACGCCCGGCGCGCAGGCGCGCCTCGCCACGTCTGTGCATGACCAGGATGCGATGCAGGCTGACGCCGTGAAACAGCACCAGGGCCACCAGGATGAGCGCACCGATGCCCAGTGCCGCCGCCGGCTTGAACTCATCAGGAATTTTTAGTAATAGCGACGAAAGCTTGGGCACGAGTGTTCCTTTGCTGTCCCTCCACCGCTGAGACAATAACATCCTCGCCCCGGCGTTCTGGTTTTTCTCTTGCGGTCCTTGCCTTAGGGAAACTCTGATTAAGTCTGATTTCTTGAAGGGGACGGCCTTGAGGCCGTCCGTAAATGCCGCAGAATCACTTCGGCTTCAGCCGCTGAGGGAATTGCTGTGACTTAATCAGAGTCTCCTTAGCAATCATTCCCGTCCCCGACTTGGTGCTTGGAGTTCGGCTGTCTTACTCGACTGGGTCGTGATGCGCTTCGGCAGGGAAATCCCGATGTGATCGATGATCGGCTGTCCCGCAAGTTCGTGGCAAAATTCAGCGTAGTGTTTGCCAGGGCACGACTTCACAGTTTGCTGAAAAACTCGGTCTGAGGTGATTTTGAAGGGGCGTAGCTTTAGCTACGCCGTAGTAAGCCCTTTATTTTTGTTATCCCTCGGCGGCTTCGGTCGCCGAGGGATTTGCCCCTCCGACTTTTTCAGCAACCGGCTAGATTTCAAAGTGGCGCTCAAACATCTCGCTCAGCAGCTTATTGCCGCGTCCCCGCACTACCGCAGCTACCGGCTGCTTTATACTTTCATTTCCCTTGTAAATCGCCAGCGCCGCCACTACGTCAGAGGCAGTCTGTGGGCTTTCCGTTTCCAGCAACCAGCGCAGAAACTCGATGGCCTCCTCCAATCGCGAGGCGGCCATGGCTGCCAGCAACACTTTGCGGCACGAGCGGCCCGCCGTCCGCTGCCATTTTTCCTTGAGCACCTCGAATGCCGGTCGCAAGCGCGATTCTCCAAGCGCCCAGATGGCTGCTTCCGAGATCGCCTCGTCATCGTCATCGATGTACCTGGCAACGAAGCGCAGCGATTGTTCCGGGGCGGCCGCGAGCAATCCAGTAAAGCATTCGCCTAAAACCTCGATTTCGGCATCTCCGGTCAGGGCTTTCAGTCGAAGCAACAGCACGCCAGCGTCGCCACCATTCGAGGCCAGGGCACGAACCGCACCCAGCCTCGCGTGAGCCTCCGGATCGACCAGGATCTGGACGACTTCCGCCAGCGCGTTGGCGTGACCGGTTCGGACCAAGCCCTGCGCGCTCATGCCTCGCAGGACCGCGGCAGTGTCCACGGATGGCCCAAAGGAAGCTTCTTTCTGGATGTGTCTCAGCCCGCTTAGGTACACTTCAGCCTCGCGACAGTCCATCTCGTACAAGGCGGCGGTGATTTCAGTGAGGGCCGCGCAACGTTTGTCGAGCTGCTGCGGATTCTTCATGAACCGATTGAAAGCCGCGACCAGATCAGGCACAAGTTCCGACACTCGCAACTCGCCGCTGAGTTTGGCTGCCTTGGCAACAACTAGGTTCGACCGATTGCCCAGATAGCTGCGGAGTTCCCCGGTTACCAGCTCTGGGGTCGCCGTGCGCAGCTCACCCAGCCGGTTCAACGCGGTTTCAATGGGATCGGATTTCCGCATATGCTGTGCGGCCACAGACCGCAGCCGGCACCTCAGGACAGGTTCCGAAGGTGCGCCCTTTCAAAACCCAAAATGAAAGCGCGTTGTCCGGCAACCGCTGTTCGGTAGTGGCTCAGTGGGCACGGTTGTGAAAGATATCGGGCGTTCTAATGGACCAGTTGTTCGAGGGCTTGGTGGACTGCGGCGAGGCTGCCGGGCCAGAGCGCCACCGTGACTGCGGCGGTGAGAATCAATGCGCCCGCGCTGGTCAACAACGGAATGAGCACCTTTACCGGCTTCTCCGGTTTGGGTTGCGGACGGAGCAAGCGATCGACTCGCCGGAGCAGCTCATGGTCACCCTCCATCAACGAGCTGGACAGGTAGGTGAGCTCGGGTTGGGTCCCCATCTTGGCGACCCGTACCAGGGCTGCGGCAAGCGAGAGAGCACGCCGCACGTCTCCCGAGGTCGCCTGGTCGTCGGCCGCCCACTCCGTGAACCTCGCCCAACCACGTTCCAGAGATCCAAATGTGCGAACGAAAGGCAGCACGTCAGGAGCAAGCAAAATCAGAAACCGCTTAAGATTGTCGCCCGCGGTGCAATGCGCCCGTTCGTGACGCAAAGCGGCTTCTCTTTGCTCAGCGGAAAGGCCGCGCAGCACCCGACGGGAGATCACCAGCTGCGGATGGAGCACTCCGGCAACCGCCAAAACGGGGGCCCTGTCGGCCAGCAGCAATGCTGGAGAAGCCTCACCCGGCACCATGATTTTGCGGCCATGCTGCTCGCAGCGATGCAGGTAACGAGTCGTGCCACGCACCGCGCCCACCGCACGGACGATGGCGAGCGAGCAAATTGAAGCTCCCAACACCGCCGTCAGGAAACACACCAAACCGACCTTTTCCCCGGTCGCCTCAGGCTCGAACCACAAGTAGCTGGGAATGCAGAAGGCGATCACCGCAAATAAGGTGAGCACCAGCGGAGCCATGCGTAGACCGAAAAGAAACCGGGCCGCGGAACTCGGCTTCATGTGCTCGGCCATTCGGACCGCCGTGCCGGCGCCCAGGCGCGCTGCCATCGCCAGCGCCAGATGGATCATGAAAAACGAGGCGCAGCACAAGCAAAGCAGCCGCGTGGTGTAAGTCAGATTCATGGTTTGCCCAGTTGCAAAAGCTCCCGGCGCTTCCTGCGGATCTTCTCTTCCAGTTCGTCCAGCAGCAAGGCATCGTGCTGGCCAACCGCGTCAACCAGAGATGAGAGCAACAGCTCGCGAGAAGGCTGCGGTCCCGCCAGAAATCCGGCTACCAAGTCGCCCGCCCGCCTACGTTCCCATTCCTGGCTGGACAAATGAGCGGAATAGAGAAAAGCGCGCTCCGACTTCTGGCGATCCAACAATCCCTTCTTGAACAGCCGGTCGAGCGTGGTCATTACCGTGGTGTAGGCCAGCTTGCTTTCCAGCTTCTCCACCACGTCGCGCACGCTGCACTCGCCGACGGCCCAAACCACCTCCATAACATGGATCTCTAGCGGGCCCAGCATAAGTTGCCGGCTCGCACTTGCGGATGAATTCCTAATCAAGGTAAGTCCTCGTGCCAGAAGCTTAAAGCGGGCTCCTTCGTTTGTCAATTTAAAGGTGCTGGTTGCGGGTCGGCCGCCGTCCCGTAGTTCCCGTTGCGGAGAATACTCCGCTCCCCGAAAACTGACGAGGCCCGGTTCACCTAGAGCAGGTCCGGGGCCCCGCTCTGTATCGACTATTGCTGTTAGTGGATTACCGACTTTAGGGATTTTCGACCCGGCTCCCTGCGGGGCGTCGGCCGTCGCTTCGATCATCGAATTGAAGGCGTTTTTGTTGCCATGATGAGACTTTTGTGCCGCCCATAATGGCGACGATTCATTATCGTTTCCGGAAATCAGTAGTAACTACGTCATTAATAGTTGCTTCTCCCTGTGGGCTGTGATACAAGTGCAGCACCCCCTAGGATGCTGGTTTTATTTTGGCAAGCAAAAGGCAAATTGCGGTCGGTTCCTCAGATCACGCCGTTTAACTACCACCCCTGATGTTTGGGAAATCGCTCCACGCGAGGCCATTCGCGCGCTGTGGAGATCACGTGGAGAAGAAGGAGAATGGGAAGAATGACCAGAAGTAAAGTTATGATTGTGGGCTCGTCCATGCTAGCCGTGGGCGTGCTCCTACTTTGTGCCCTGCCAATGTCTGCGCAGGACAACAATACGTACATCAACCATGCGACGAGGTTTGGGATTTCGCCTCCGCTTCGGGACTTGGCCAAGCTGCCTCAGTCCCCGCACTACGGCTTTCACGAAGCTAACCCAGTTCGCCGTGTTCCGAAACGCGCCATCGGAGCGGTAGTGGATCCGGTGGAACAGAGCAGCCGTCCCGCTTCGGGAGTGGCTTATGGCATCGGCGCCAATTTACTCGGAGTGGGTCACGGCTTCCCGGGCTACAGCGTTCCTGACGCTCCACCCGATACCACCATGGCAGTCGGCGATACCCAGATCGTACAGTGGGTCAACGTCTCCTACACGGTCTGCTCGAAGACTTCGCCCTACACCTGCGGGCCATCCATCGAGGGCAACACGCTTTGGAGCAGCCTCGGCGGGATTTGTGCCAGCAATAACGATGGTGACATCATCGCGCAGTGGGACGTACAGGCCCATCGTTGGCTGCTGTCGCAGAACATCTTCACTGGGAGCTACGGAGTTTGCGTCGCTATTTCCACCAGTCCCGATGCCACTGGCACCTACTACCTCTATGAGTTTCCCGTGGTAAACAGCGGTTTCCCCGACTATCCCAAGTGGGGCGTCTGGACCGCCAATTACGGCGAGACCTGGAACAACTTCGGTCCTGGCGGCAGCGGCTTCCGGGGACCGGTATTGTGCGCCTACAACCGCACCAAGATGTTGGTAGGCGACCAGACGGCAGAACAGATTTGCCACCAGTACACGGCTAGCGAGGACAGCCTGCTGCCCGCCGACCGCGATTCGCCAATCGCTCCTCCCGCCGGCGAGGACCAGTTCGCTATCGGCAGCGTCGGCGACGTAGACAACTCCCATCTGTCGCTGTACTCAGTACACGTCAACGACCTGAACGACTGGACGCAGGGCGCCACCTTCACTGGCGATAACAACTCGCAACTGTTGACCGTTGCTACCTACGATCCTTCCTGCAACGGCGCTTACGGCGGCGATTGCGTTCCGCAAAAAGGTATCAGCGACCTAGACGACTCCCTAGGCGATCGCCTGATGTACCGTTTTGCTTATTGGGAGGACCAACCGCTTCCCAACGTCAACGCCACTCCGCCCTTGCCGCTGCCCGCGCAGCACTGGCTGGTGAACTTCGACGTGACCGCTTCGGGTGGCAACATCGGCCCGCGGTGGATGGAAATCACCGCCCCGATCCGGGCCGTACCGCCTACCTCTCTCACTGTGTTCCAGCAGGGTACCTACGCTCCCGACGGGAACTGGCGCTGGATGGGTTCGCTGGCTAGGGACAAGATGGGCGACATCCTGCTCGGTTACAGCGTGTCTTGCGGAAGCACCTGTCCCGGCGGCACCAACGGCGGAGTTTATCCGTCGGTGTACATCGCTGGACGCCAAGTCAACGACCCGGTGGGCCTTGGCAATTTGGAAGCAGAGACCCTGGTTGTTGCCGGCAGCGGTTCGCAGCCTGACACCGCCAATCGTTGGGGCGACTACAGCTCCATGCGCATTGATCAGGACGGTTGCACCTTCTGGTACACCCAGGAGTTCTACATGGTCACCGAGACCTTCGACTGGAGCACGCAGATCAATTCAGCGAAGTTCTCAAACTGCCAGTAACTCTGGCGCTTCCGGGTCACACGGCCCGCGGGAAGTAGCAACCTGAAAAGCTGAATGGGGCATCCTGGTAACGGGATGCCCCATTTTTTTCACGGTTAGAACCTAAAGGGAAAACTCTGATCAAGTTGCTGTTCAGGTAGGGCCGGCCTAAGAAGAACTCTTCCCCGAACTCTATTTACTGCTGTTTAAGCTACCGGCTGGATCAAAAACGCGGTGCACAACTCGCGTGCTTCGACGCCTTTCCATCGGCTGACAAATGTGCCTTACCTCTAACTGGGCCAGGTCCATTGCACGATAAGCACGGGCAACCGTCAAATAGCAAAGCTTGCAAATCGAATCTAGTGTCCCATCTTGGTTCGGACGGTGTGCGTATTGACGGTCAGCTGGCGATTCTGTTCCCATTCTCTTCCCTCGGCTCATTCTTGACGGGCTTGTTGCTGGCGCATCGACTGCGGGCTAGGCAACGCTACTCTATTATCCGGCTGCAGCGCAATCAATAATATAGTGACCTGTTCGCCGGCAATGCCCGTCTGATCGACCGCGAAGCTTTCAACTCGCTTGGACGTCTAATGGGAAGCTACAAAGTCAACTCGCTAGGGTGATGTACCACGCCCTGCCGAGCAAGCCCGTGGGCGCCCGCCGCGCGTAGCCTGATCGTACTACATGCTACTATTTGCCTTTTGGATGTAATTCTTGTCTGGGAGTTTTCCCTATGAGTACCCTCAGCCGTATCGGCGTCGCACTCGATTCCAGCCTGCTGGAGCGGTTTGACCACTACATCGCCGCGCAAGGCCACAACAACCGCTCCGAGGCGTTTCGCGACCTCATTCGCGATCGGCTGAACGCGTCGCGTCTGCTATCGCCCAAGGCGTTGGTCGTGGGCACCGTGACTCTCATTTACGATCATCACTCCCGGCTTCTGCCGGAGAAGCTGATGGAGTTGCAGCACCAGTATCACGAAGTCATCATCTCCACCGTACATTCCCACCTTGACCATGATATGTGCCTGGAAGTCGTGGTGGTCAAGGGCCGGCTCGGAGAGGTACAGGAATTGTCCGATCGCCTGATCGGCATCAAAGGTGTGCAGCACGGCAAGCTGGTCATGAGTTCTCCAGACGCCTATCTGCCACCGCCCGACCAGCACCCAAACCCACATCCACCCAAGCATCGGCACTCACACTAGCAACCTATATTTCCCCGCGATTCGGCGGCCCACCAATTTGGTCATTGCGGGACGGCCGGTCGAGAGAGAGAATAATCCTTCTTCCAAACCCATGGCTGCAGTCGAAATGCGCCCAGCCCACTTCGCCGACTGCTGCCTATCGGAGGAATCATGTTCTTGACTGGCCGGCCGAACTGGAGCAGTGACGGACGCCGTGCCTGCCCGGCGGGTTGAAAGGGCTTATCCCAGCGCGGGTGTCAGATGCAGTTTCTGTTCCACTGCGCACGCTTCCCACGCGAACGACTAAGGCGAGCTGTGGGACTGGCTGTTCCTCTCTTCCAGCGACTCCAGCTTGTCCGACAACACCGCCAGCTCCTGGGCCATCAAATAAATCTGTCGCTGCACCACGTCGACCGCAGCAGCCGTCTCGGCCACCGCGTTGAGTGCAGACTTGTCGAAGCTAATCGACGGCCCTATAAACCAATTAAGCACCCGGCGAGTACATTGCTGGAATACATTCAACATCCGTCCGAGAAATCCTTCCCGACTGGGGCCGGCTGCAAAATGGGCGAGTATTGTCTCGCACTCGGCAAGGCTTCGCCGCAACTCTGAAAGCGAGTGGCGTTCCGCCAGCAGTGAGGGAGGATCAATTCGTGTGGCAACAAATACTTTGCGTTCCGGGCCCATCGTTCGGTACATGTTTCCGGCGGAATTCTGCTCGCCTGCTGCAGTCTGCGGGGCGGCCTTGGCAAATCCAGGGTCCTCGGCTAACTGCAGCGTAACCGCTGATTCCGGATGAATCCGCAAGGCACTTCGCAGCCTGGCCATCACCTGTTCTAACGGCTCGCGGTCCGAAATTTGAAAATTGCGCGGTAATTCAAATGGCATCCGCTTGACTCTTTTAGCTGAATACGCGCCATTTGCGGCTAAGATCGTTAGAGTAGCACACTCATTGTCCACCGGCGCGGCGGCCCGTACACTGGTGTCGAGGGAGACACCGCACGGCGGCTTGCACACCAGGTAAGGAAGCTCAAGAGCGGGATAGCGCAAACTGGAAGTTTACCCAGCTCGCCGTCGCGTTGTGGGCCATGCGATAAACGAGCGGCGGTTGTCGGGAAACCGCCCGCGAGACATCCGGAGGACCACCGATTTGTGAAGACTATCAGGCAAAGCTGGATCGGAAAGCAGCTTAATCTTCTCAACATTACGCGACTAATTGCGAACTCCGGAATCTTCGATCGAGAATGGTATCGGGCTCTATATCCCGACGTGAAAGGGACTGGAGCTTTATGGCACTACGTTACACGTGGAGGAATTCAGGGCCGCAAACCCCATCCATTATTCGAAGGTGGATGGTATCTAAGTCAAAATCCCGACGTGGCCCGGAGTCGCGTAAATCCCCTCGCTCATTATCTGCTGCGGGGCGCTGCTGAAGGCCGCGATCCCAATCCTTTTTTCGACAGTGATTGGTATTTGCAGCAATATGCCGACGTAGCGACGGCCAATCTAAACCCACTGTCGCATTACATTTTGCATGGTGCCGCGGAAGGCCGTAACCCCTCGCTTCAATTTGATGCTCAAGCGTATGCCCGGGAACAACTGGGTGGGGACCCCGTGGGCACCAATCCGCTTATTCACTTCATTCAGCATGGTTGGGGTCTCGCAAAACGAAAGGCCCCCGGCAGCCCGGGTCATCCTAGGCGCCGGCAAATCGCCCCCTCGGAACTAGCAAAGGACGATACCCGAGCACCGACTGTTCTAGAGGCGACGGACACTCCGCACATGACGGTGGGACCGGAAGAGTTTATCGCTGCCGGAAAATCGGCCTGGGATGCCTACGGTTCCAGTCGGTTGCGGCAGCTACTTGCATCCACCGCCCGCCTTGGAGTTACTCAAGTACCAAATCCTGAGGTATCTATTCTCCTGGTACTTTTCAACCGGGCCCATCTTAGTCTGATGTGTCTCGAGTCGATTATCAAGAACGCAGATGTTCCTTATGAGTTGATTGTCGTTGACAACAACTCGACCGACGATACCTCGTACCTTCTCGACCACTTAGACGGAGCACGGGTTGTTAGCAACCAGACAAATCTGGGGTTCGGGACTGCGTGCATGCAGGCGGCCCACCTCGCTCGAAGCGAATATCTCTGCTTCCTTAACAATGATGCATTGCTAATGCCAGGTAGCCTTAGCGCCGCGGTCCGCAATTTTCATCGCGACCCCATGGTTGGTGCGGTTGGCGGCAAGCTCTTGTTTTCCGATGGAAGGCTACAGGAAGCAGGATGCATTTTATGGAGCGATGCGACCGCGTGGGGCCTAGGCCGCAACCATGATCCGGACCTACCGGAGTTCAACTTTAGACGGTTGGTTGATTACTGCTCGGGAGCATTTCTAGTAACGCGCGGTAAGTTATTCAGCGAAAGTGGCGGCTTTGATTCGATTTATCAGCCGGCTTACTATGAAGACACGGATTACTGTATTTCCCTGTGGTCCGCAGGCTATAGGGTAGTCTACGAACCAAGGGCTGTCATCGCACATTACGAATCGGCATCATCTGAAGGTCCTGATAAAGCTAAGAGTCTCATTGCGCACAATCAAGAAGGGTTTGCAGCAAAGTGGAAAGACTTTCTTCGTGGCCAGTACTTCCGGGTGGGCGATAACATACTCTCGGCCCGCGTGTCGGTTAGAGCAGAGGGCAAGCGCGTCCTGTATATCACAGACGGGGTTGCCGATTCGAAGGTGGGCAGCGGCGACCCGCGGGCCGGCAACGTGCTTAACGGGTTGGTGATGCTCGGCCATCAGGTGACTTGCCTTACGGAAGAACGATGTGCAAGATTGCCCCACCTTCTTCCTTCAGAAATTGAGTTTCGCGACGGAGACTTGTGCGACCGCCTGCTGATTGAAGATTGGCGCCATTTCGACGTGGTGTGGTGTACTCGGCCCGCGGCAATCAGCCACCTTATTCAGTGGGGTTTCCATTGGTGCGATTCTCGTCCGCGAATTGTCTACGAAATCGCGGCTGGGTATGCGAATCGCGACCTGCGGGACGAGTCGGCGAGCAGCCTGTGGGATGCGGTCGATCCTCTTCTTGCCGATGCCTGCGATATCGTCTTAGTCAGTTCACAAGCGGAAGCTGATGCCCTGCGTCGTTCCGGATTATCGAAGGTTGGCATTTTGTCATCCAGCATTAGTGCGGCGTCGCCCCATGCGACCACCGATCAAGAGAGATTTCTGCAGGCGCTTGCCGGAGTAATTGGTTAGAGTTTCCCGCCGATGCCGTCATTTCTCCCATGATTATTTCAATCGCGGCGCATGGATCGCCCTTTAATGCCCAGGTAGTTGATTGTATGGCGGAGAGACAGGGATTCGAATTGTGAATAGCTCAACATTCATAACAATCGGCTGAAGCTGGTGGCACCGTCTGAAGCTGATCGCACCCCATCGCAGAGTTACTTTGACCGCGGCGTGACCGCATGACCGCGGAAGTTCGATGGCAATATGTGAGGGCATCAGGCTTATCAAGCAATTTCAAAATCATCTTGAACTCCCTACAAGGGGTAATACCCATGCTGGATGAACGGCGTTCGTTCAAGGCCCGAACCGCCGAGGCCCTGGAGCAGGCGGTCACCCCAGGCTCTTCCTTGCATCACCCCAGACAATGCGCGTTCCTGGTTCCGTCACTGCGGAATATACTATACACCTTGATTGAAAATGCTCTAGAGCCCGAGAATCGAAGGTTGCGTTGAGATACCGTGGGCCTTGCGTATCTCCGAGATCAAGATTGGCTAAAGCCTTAAGTCTCCTTGTAGTCCAACGCACACAGCACAATCATTTTGAGCACTACTACTGCCCAGGCTATTCTGATGCACACCACCACTTAGAACGGACCTCCCAATGCAAGATAAAGGTCGATGCGATTGGCGATGAGTTCGTACCGCAAATACGTCTCCGCCGTCTGAGTTGCCAACACTACGCTTTCCAGTTGCAACACTGGCGAGAGATCGGTCTGACCTACGTCATACTTCACTTTTCCCAAGTTGAGCGCATCCTCGGTACTTTTCAAAGCCTCAGCCGCATCCTTCTCCTGATCCTTAAGGTAGCGCTCGTTGGTGAGAGTTACCTCCACATCATCGAAGGCCTGCAATAGAGTCTGACCGTAGAGCGCCAGCGCCGCCTTCTGGTTTTGGTTGGCAATTTTCACCTGCGCTTGGAGATAGCCGCCGGTATAAAGCGGTGCCAGCAGGTCGGCCCCAGCCGTCCAAACCCAGGGACGAAACTTGAGGTCTTGGTAAATCTCATTGGTGAGGTAACCGCCGGCGCCGTTCAGAGCGAACGACGGCAGCCGCGCCGCCTGCGCCGCCTGCACAAGGTGAAAGGCGGCGTTGAAGGTATGCTGCGCCGCCAGAATGTCGGGACGGCGCTCCAGCAATTGCGACGGCAGACCGGCAGGAACCGGCGGCGGCAGGGCGGTGAGGGCGCTGGCGGTCTTGATTTCGCCCGCCGGATAACGGCCCACCAGCACTTCCAATCCGCGTATGACTTGCAGGTAGGCATTGCTGACCTGCGCCAGTTGGGCTTGCGATTGCGCAAGCTGCGCCTGCGCGAAGTCTACTTGCTGTTGCTCGGCGTTGCCTACCTGGAATTGGGCAATCGTAACGTCAAGCAGTTGCTGGTCAACTAGAACATCTTCCTGCGCGTACCTCTGCAGCACTAGGGTACAAGTCGCCAGATACCACAACTTCGCCGTGGCCGCAGCCAGCGACATGCGCGCCCACTGGTAATCAGACTCGGTTGCCGCCATACCTTGTTTGGCAGCCGCCGTCTGGGAGCGGATCTTCGCCCAAACGTCCAATTCCCACGACACACTGCCCAGCAGGCTCGAAGCATTGAAGTTTCCTCTAGTCTGCCCTTGGGCATTCTTTTGGTGGAAGCGGCCCAGGTACTTGGCTTCCCCCGCGACGGCGATGAGAGGCATCATCTGAGCGTGTACTTCGGTCACCACGCTGGCTGCCACCTGGATGCGGGTCGCCGCTGCCTTCAGGTCAAGATTGTTCTGGATGGCTTCGGCGACGACGGCCTCCATTTGCGGATCGTTGAAACTTTTCAGCCATCCTGTTTCCACCGGAGCGGGACTCGTGCCCTGGCTGGTCCATTGGTCCGGGACCTTAGTAGCGGGCGGTAGCGAGTTCTTCACCGTCTCCGTGGTCGATGGCGGCTTCTTCACCGCACAAGCGCAGAGCAGCAGCGTCGCGCAAATCCCTAGCGCCAGTGTTGTTCGGAAGCTCATGCTTGCGTTCACCCTATCCTCCGGGTCTCAATAGCCAGTGAAGACAAAATTGGTCCAGGTGTACCAGCGCATGATGACCCGCCGGATGATAAAAAGCTCTTTCCAGTCTTCACCCTGAATCGATATCCAGCCGTTGGTGCCGATGGGCAGGATGGTGTCCTTGAATTTGTCTTCGAGGTTAAGGATCACGTACATGCGATCAGGAAAGGCCGGCTCGTAAGCTCGCTTCAGACGGCCTTCGGCGTAAAGTGCCCCGGAACCGGTGGCTCGCTCGACCGCCAGCACGCGGGCGTGCAGGATCTTGCCGGGAAGAGCAGGGGTCGCCACCTCGGCTTCGGCGCCGGGCTTCACGACGTTGACGTAGTTCTGCATGACGGTCACAACCAGCAAGGGCTTGGTCCGTTGGCCGATAAAGGCCATCACCGGCCCTATCGAGACCATGGTCCCGGGCTGCAGCGTGACCTGAGTCACATAACCATCGTCGGGGGAGATGATCGTAGTCTGGTCCACGCTCCATTGCGCGCCCGTGACCTCGGCATTCAGACCACTCAGTATGTCCGGCTGAATCTTGATGGCTTCCTGCAGCGCGGTTTGCGCCTGTACCAGTTGGGCCTGGGCGGCGGCCAGTTGTTGCTTCTGCGCTGCCATTTGCTGA
>Ga0182013_10004379_pt1 | contig 17023 bp, 18 predicted proteins | sample 612S2MmetaG_FD_120487 | JGI IMG/M metagenome (GOLD analysis project Ga0182013, IMG submission 120487) | Permafrost microbial communities from Stordalen Mire, Sweden - 612S2M metaG | ecosystem: Environmental > Terrestrial > Soil > Wetlands > Permafrost | place: Sweden: Stordalen | collected...
CAGCGCCCGGACAGGCCGGCTCGGGGATTCCCTATTCTATTCCTCGTAGCCCAATAATTAGGGAATTGTGCAAGTGTCACCGTAATTCGTAATTCGTAATTCCCAGTTGCAGAGTAAGCGCTGTCTTGAGCCCACGTCCCCGGGCACCTTGAGGTGCGCTCAGTTTCACGCCGCAATCCTGTCCCGACGAATCCGTTGGTTACGGTGTGCTAAACCGATAGTCCCCTCATGGACTCTTCGGGGAAACGTAGATTCTCTCGACACCTAGCCCTTGGCGAGACGGAATACCACTGTGGGTTCGCGCGACCGCCGCTATGAGTTTGCTCGGGACTAAAGACAGGGGTTCATTACTGGCTCGCGCGGGATGGCGAGAAGCGTCTTTGTGGACGCTTGGACTCCTTCGGGCGTTCTGCCTCGAAACGTCTCAAGGCCATTGCAAACTTTTTCGAACCCAATGCGTTGCATGATGGGGAGTTCGGACTCCGCGGCGTGCCGTTTGAAATTGTCGAGCATGTCCCGCGTTGGATGCAGCGATGAATTTGCAATTATGAAATCATCAATGGCGAGGATCGCGCTGTCGATGGCATCGTCGACGGGCCTTCTTGGCAGTTTGCAAGCTGCGGTTTCAGCTTGGACGGACAAATAGAGGCCCCACACACAGAGCACCGCTCCCGCTCCCGTATTGTCGGTCTTGAATTGATCGGGGCCGAGAATCATCCTGTCCGCGGCTATTGCGGACGATGACACGACGAAACTGACGGCGATTAGGGCAAGCGCGGCCTCTATCAGTTTGGCCATTACGGTTCTCCAGAGGCTTGTTCTGTGAGGCGGCATCTTCGCCGACCCGCCTCAACGGCCTATTGTCAAGTGCCTTAGCGCGCCGATCGGCATTCGGCCCCCGGGGATCGGGATTACGGTGACACGTGCATAATTCCCTTATTTCGCGACGCCGCCCGTTTCCTCCCGCGGCTTGCGCCATTACGCCATTACGCATTACGGTGACACTTGCATAAATCCCCTATTTCTTCGCCCTGGCGGCCGTTTCCTCCCGCCGCTTGCGGCCCCGTTTCGCCGGGCGCGGGTCGCGGCCGGACAGCGCCGCGACGTGGTCGAGAAAGGCGGGCGAGCCGAGCGGTCGGCCAATTGTCTCGGCCGCCCGCAGTGCGGCGATCGCGCTCGCTGGGGGCTCCGTGGCGATCAGGTCGGCGAAACGTCCGCCGCAGCGGACGATGAGCGGCGCGACCTCGACCAGCCCATCGTCGCGCCCGGCCAGATGCGCCCGCGCGCTCGACCACGGCCAGTCCTCGGCGCGGGCGACGAGCCGCGCCCGGACGGGGTTCAGCGCGACGTAGCGGGCCGCCGCCATCAAATGGTCCTCGTCCATGACGACCGAGGAAAAGCGCCCCTGGAAGAGGTGGCCGGTCGCCCGCGCCCGCGCGTTGACGAAGCTCGAATAGCGCCGATGCGCTTTGCCGAGCGCGCGCCCGAGGCCCTCGGGCGTTCGCGGCGCCAGGATGAGGTGGACGTGGTTGGGCATCAGGCAATAGCTCCACACCGCCACGCCCTCGCGCCCGCAGGCCTCGCGCAGGAGATCGCGATAGAGCGCGTAGTCGTCGTCGGAAAAGAACACCCGCTCGCGCCGGTTGCCGCGCTGGGTGACGTGATGGGGCAGGTCGGGAACGACGAAACGGCCGATGCGCGCCATGTTCGACTCCACATTGAGAAGACCGCGGGTCAGCCTCACTCTAATTGGGAAATATGCAAGCGTCACCGAATTCCGTCCATGCAATCGCGTTCTTGTGAGCTCATTGCGCCCGTAACAATCCGGCCGATCACCGCGTATCTCGAAATGCCGACCGGACGTTTTCCGCTCGGCGGATCGGCTTCCGCGAGCAATCATACGGAACAGGAGAGAGCCATGTTCAAGACCAGGTCGATCGTCGGTCCCCTCGGCGGCGCGGCTTGCGTCGCCTTGGTCTTGGGCGCCTTCGCGATCACGCTCACCGGCGCGCGGTCGGCGGAGCCCGCGGTGGCGCTGCCGGCGCCGGCGCTTGGCGAGGCGGCGGATTCGGCGGCCGCGGAGGAGAAGGTGGTGCTCGCCGGCGGCTGCTTCTGGGGCGTTCAGGCGGTGTTCCAGCATGTGAAGGGCGTGACGGAGGCGGTGTCGGGATATTCCGGCGGCGACAAGCAAACCGCCGCCTACGAGCAAGTGAGCACGGGGCGGACGGGGCACGCGGAATCGGTCGAGGTGACGTTCGATCCGCACGTCGTCAGCTATGCAACGATCCTGCAGATCTATTTCTCGGTCGCGCACAACCCGACCGAACTCAATTACCAGGGCCCGGACTCAGGGTCGCAATATCGTTCCGCGATCTTCGCCGAGAGCGACGAGCAGAAGCGCGTCGCCGAAGCCTATATCGCCCAGCTCGCCGCCGCGAAGGCGTTCAGCGCACCGATCGTCACCCGCGTCGAGGCGCTGCGCGGCTTCTATCCCGCCGAGGCCCATCACCAGAATTACGCGACGCTCAATCCCGACAGCCCCTATATCGCCTACAACGACGCCCCCAAGGTCGAGAATCTGTGGAAGCTGTTTCCCGGCGCGTTCCGCCAGAAGCCGAAGCTGGTCGCCGTCGCCGGCGACGATTGAGGCCGGCGCCGGGTGCGCGGCGTCAACGCGCGGACGCTCGGCGCAAGGCCGGGCGTGACGCGGGGGGATTGGCTGAGCGACCCTCGCCGTCGTGACGTCCGAATGCGTCAGAAGTTGAAAAACTTCTCCCGCAGCGCGTCCTCGTATTGCTTCTTGGCGGCTTTGACGGCGGTGCGAAGCTCGTCCTCGCGAAAATGCGCTCCCTCCCACCGGTCGACTTCGGCGACCGAATGATTGACCGACGCCAGCGCTTCTTCTTCGCGGATCGCCTTGATCCAGTCTTCGACCGCCGCTTTGTAGGCGGCCTGCATGCGATCGAGTTCGGCTTGGTCTGCCATGCGACCTCTCCGGTCCGCCACGACGCCGCGCGGCCCATGCGCGGAGGAGACGCTTCAAAACGCCCCGCGCCTCCGCGTCGACAGCGCCCGCCAGCGCAAGAACACCATGGTTCTGAGACGGCCGTGTGAAACGGCGGATATGAATTCGGACCATGACGCAATTTGGCCGCCGCGCCCTTGCCGGCTTCCGAATCGCCCGCGCCGCGGCTACAGGTGGCGAGGGCCTCGGCGGCTTGGGCGCCGGCGGGAGCGGGAAGGGGAAGGCCGATGAGCGCGGCGGCGGATCCGGTGGTGCTGCGCCATCGCGATCTCGAAAGAATCGCCAATGTGGCGCTGAGGGTTGGCCGCGTCCTGATGGAATGCGGCGGGCGGGTCCGCGTCGTGCGCGAAGGCATGCGGCTCACCGCCCAGGGCCTCGGCGCCGAGGTGGTCGGCGAGCGCGTCGGCTATGCTTCGCTGACCCTGACGGTCGGCGCCGGCGAAGAGACGATCACCCGCATGATCGACGTCGGCCCGCATGGGGTGAACTACCAGCTCGACGTTGCGGTGCGCCGCTACGCGACCCAACTCGCAGAGCAGGGCGGCGCGCCGCACGAGGTCAACGAGACGATCGACCGGCTGGTCCGCGAGACGCGCCGCCATCCGCTGTGGCTGGTCGCGCCGGCGACCGGCCTCGCCTGCGCCGCGTTCGGCCGCCTGCTCGGCGTCGATGGACCGGCGTTCCTGCCGATCCTCGTCGCCGGCGCCGTCGGCCAATGGCTCCGCGCCAAGCTGCACGCCCGCGGGACGAACCCGTGCCTGATCGCCGCGGTGATCGCCTTCATCGCCGGCGCGATCGGCGGCTTCGGCGCGCGCGCCGCCGGTTCGGCGAGCGCGGAGTTGGCGTTGATCGCCTCGACGCTGCTGGTGGTGCCTGGCGTGCCGGCGACCAACGCCCAGACCGACATCATGGAAGGGTTCCCGACCGTCGGCAGCGCGCGGGCGGTCTCGGTCGCCATGATCATGGTGTTCGCCACCATCGGCATCTGCGGCGCCGAAGCGGTGCTGGGGATGCTGACGTGACGCTTCTCTCCGCTCAGCTCGTGCTCGACGTCGCCCATCAGGGCGCCTTCGGCGCGCTCGCGGCCTGGGGCTTCGGCGTGCTGTTCAATTTCGATTGGCGCAGCCTGATCTGGTGCTCGGCGCTGGGCGCGCTGGCGCTCGGGGTCAGGACGTTGGCGCTCGCCGGCGGATGGAGCCTGGAGGCGGCGTCGTTCGCCGCGGCGCTGGCGGCGGGCGCCGTCGTCACTTTGACCTCCCGGCGGCGCGGCGAAGGCGCCGACATGATCGCGCTCGCCGGCTGCATCCCGATGGTGCCGGGCGCCTTCTTCGGCAAGGCGATCCTCGGTCTGTTCGCGGTGACCGCGCCGGCGCCCGCGCATGCCGAGGAGACGGCGATCCTCGCCATCGTGGCGATGACGCGGGTGATCCTGACGCTGGGCGCGATCGGCGCCGGCCTCGCCATCCCCTCGCAGATGTCGCGCCGCCGCGGGTTTTAGAGCGGAAAGAGGGGCCGCCGAGGGTCGGCTCTCCCGTCGACCCACCGCGCCATTGACCGAACCCTCACCGTCATGGCCGGGCTTGACCCGGCCATCCATGCGGCGCCGCTTGGTCGAAGCGGTGGAATGGACGCGCAACGGGAAGACGTGGATGGCCGGGTCAAGCCCGGCCATGACGCGGAATGATGGTGCTTCGCGCTCAGCTTCTCGCGGTTCCGTGCGCGCCGTGCGACGGCGCGCCGGCGCCGGCGGCGCGCTGGAGGTCGTCGACGGCCTGGGCGAAGTCGTCGCCGGGCTTGGCCGCGCCGCCGATCTTCTGGGGGTCGGCGTCCTGCGGCGCGACGGGAGCGCTGGCGCCGGAGGCGACGAGGTCGACGAGAATCTTGCCGACGAGCGGCAGCGCAGGGATCATCTTGGCTTCCTTTCCCGCGAACCGGCGGGCGACGCGTGAAAGCCGAGGATGATGGCGCGAGCTTGCGCGAGCGTGACTTCGCTCAGCGCGCCGACTGGAAGTCGACGACGCAGACTTTCTCCAGCGACGGGTCGAGATGGCGGCGGCAGAAGGCCTGGTGGGCGGGATGGGGCAGATAGGCGTCGCGGCCCTCGGGGCCGTCGAAGCTGACGATGAAGCAATGGGTGAAGCCCTGGTCGAGGCCTTCCGGGCTCGAATTGCGGCCCCATTCGAAGCCGCGCACGAACGGCAGCTCGGCGCAGAGCGCGCGAAAGGCGGTCTCGATCGCCGCGACCGTCTCCGCCGAGGCGCTCGGCTTGAACTTGAACAGGACGACGTGACGATAAGCGCCGGCGACACCCGCCATGGCTTGCACTCCTCGATGACGTGTGTTGAACGGCCATCCTAGCGCCGGGCGAGCGCCCCGCCGAACGGAAAGAGAAGAAAAGCCACCGGTTCGATTGGCGAGGCTGGCGCCTAGGCCGCCGCGCGGCGGCTCCAGCGGCGGGCGCGGCGCTGGGCGCGCTGCTCGGGCGTTTCTTCCGGCGGCGCGGTCGGGTCGAGTTGCGGCAGCGTGTTCATCACCCGCTCGGGCGGAAAGATGACGACGACTTCGGTGCCTTCGCGCAGCTTCGACTTCAGCCGGAACTCGCCGCCGTGCAGCTCGACCAGGCCCTTGACGATCGGCAAGCCGAGGCCGGAACCCTCTTCGGCGTTCTTCTGCGCCAGCGTGCCGCGGCCGAACGACGACAGCACGATCGGGATTTCATCCTCGGCGATGCCGGGCCCGGTGTCGCGAATCGACAGATATTGCCCGCCCGAGCTCGTCCAGCCGACCTTGATGGTGATCGTCCCGCCCTGCGGGGTGAACTTGATCGCGTTCGAGAGCAGGTTGAGCGTCACCTGGCGCACCGCCTTTTCGTCGGCCCAGATGCGCGGCAGGTCGGCGTCGAGCTGTTCGACCACCTCGATGTTGCGGGTCTTGGCGCGCATCGCCATGAGGTGGCGGCATTCCTCGACTACCCCGGGCAGCGAAACCGATTCTTCCTTCAGCTCGTAACGGCCCGCCTCGACGCGCGACAGGTCGAGGATCTCGTTGATCAGCATCAGGAGATGCTGGCCGCTCGAGTGAATGTCGTTGGAATAGTCCTTGTAGACGGGGACCGAATGGGCGCCGAACAGCTCCGCCTTCATCACCTCGGAGAAACCGAGGATGGCGTTGAGCGGGGTGCGCAGCTCGTGGCTCATCGTCGCCAGGAAACGCGACTTGGCGAGATTGGCGCTCTCCGCGCGCCGCCGCGCCTCGTCGGAATTGAGCTTGGCCTGCTCGAGCTCGGCGATCAGCGCGTCCTTCTCCGCCTGGAACGACAGGCCGGCGAGCGACGTGCGGTGCAGGCGGTTGGCGAGGATGACGAAATAGGCGAGGATGCCGACGCACAGCGCCGACATCAGCATCGTCTGCTCGCGCGTCGCCGGCCCGAGCACGTAGACGATCGCGATCGCCATCGGCAGCAGGCTTCCGGCGACGGCGAAGGGGATCGCCGAGGCGACCATCGCCGTCATGCCGGCGACCAGCAGCAGCACGATCAGAACGAAGGTGCGGGCGTTGGGATCGCCGGCTTGCAGCAGCAGGACGACGAGCAACGCCCAGGCGGCGCCGGAGAAGGTCTCGGCGGCGATGAACTTGCGTCGCCACGAAGGAGAAGCCTTCTCGGGTTCAGGCAGATCGAGGAAAGCGACCGCCAGCCCGTAGCGCACCGCCAGCGAAGCGGCGAGCAGAACGCCCCAGCTCATGACCTTGGCCGCAGGCACCCAATAACAGGCGATCGCGCCGACGGCGAGCGCAACCAACGCGATCACCGGCGTCGCGCCGGCGATGCTGTTGGCGAACAGCCGCGCCAGCGAAGCGTATTGGCCGGTGAAGTCGATCGTGCTGGTGGTGAGCGTCTGGCGCGCCTGGCGCATCTTGAGCGTCATCGTGCGCCGTCGCGCCGCTGCCGCGGGATCGCTGACTCGACCCTTGTCGACCTTCTCCGCCGCAACCTCGACCATGACCGCCCGACGCGCGCACGCCACATACCCTTTCAGGATGATGACGATTAATCGTTAACGAGCGCCTACGACGATCTTCAGATTCAGCGTCGAATCCTTCCTTTTTCGTGGTGAAGATGCTGACGCCTCAGCGTTTCGGCGGCGACTGCGAGCGGGGAGGGGCGGCGTCCGTCGCCTATTTCTCCAACCGTGCGATCAGGCTCGAGGTGTCCCAGCGGGCGCCGCCCATCGCCTGGACGTCGGAGTAGAACTGGTCGACCAGCGCCGCGACCGGCAGATGCGCGCCGTTGCGGCGCGCTTCGTCGAGGCAGATCGCCAGGTCCTTGCGCATCCAGTCGACCGCGAAGCCGAAGTCGAACTGGCCGGCGATCATCGTCTTATGGCGGTTTTCCATCTGCCACGACTGCGCCGCGCCTTTGGATATGACGTCGATCACGCGTGCGGCGTCGAGGCCGGCGCGCTTGGCGAAGTGCACGCCCTCGGCGAGCCCCTGGACGAGGCCGGCGATGCAAATCTGATTGACCATCTTGGCGAGCTGCCCCGAGCCGACCGGACCCATCAGCTTGCACGCGCGGGCGTAGGAACCGATCACCGGCTCGACCCGGGCGAAGGTCGCTTGGTCGCCGCCGCACATCACCGTCAGGACGCCGTTCTCGGCCCCGGCCTGACCGCCCGACACCGGCGCGTCGACGAAGCCGAGGCCGCATTTGGCCGCTTCTGCGGCGAGTTCGCGGGCGACATCGGCGGAGGCAGTGGTGTGGTCGACGAAGATCGCGCCCTTGGCCATGCCGGCGAAGGCGCCGTCGGGGCCGAGCGTCACCGAACGCAGGTCGTCGTCGTTGCCCACGCAGGCGAAGACGATCGCGCGGCCGCGCGCCGCCTCGCGCGGGGTCGGGGCTGAAGCGCCGCCGTGTTGGGCGACCCATTGCTGCGCTTTGGCCGCGGTGCGGTTGTAGACGACCACGTCGCAGCCGCCGCGGCCCTTGAGGTGGCCCGCCATCGGATAGCCCATGACGCCCAGTCCGAGAAACGCGACTTCAGCCAATGTCCTCTCCTTGTCGACAGCGCGGGCGCGCGCCGCTCTATAGCGCGTTTCGCGCGCCGGCGCCGCCGCGCGCTCGCCCGCCGGTTTCCTCTCGCGTTCACCCGAGTCGCGCTTCCGCAGCGGCGAATTCTTCCGGGGTGTTGAGATTGGCGAAAGCGTCGGCGTCGGCGAACAACGCTTGCGCCGCGCCGAGTCGCGCCATCAGGCTGCGCGGGCCGCCGTCGCCCGCCGCCAGCGCCGCCGCGACTTCGCGCGCGTGCGAAGTCGACCACAAAGCGAACATCGGTTCGAGGCCGCGCGCGCTCGCGGCGACGGCGATCGGCGCGCCCTTTTCATCGGCCGCCGCGGCGAGCCGGGCGACGAGATCGAGCGGCAGGAAGGGTGCGTCGCAGGGCGCGGTGGCGAGCCAGGCGAAACCCCGCGCCTGCGCGTAGCCGAGCGCCGCGGCGACGCCGGCGAGCGGCCCGCCGCCGGCGCTCGCCGCCACATCGGCGACAATTGCGCAACCCAGAGAAGCGAAGCGCGCCGCGTCGCCGTTGGCGTTGACGAAGAGCGCGTCGACCTGCGGCGCGAGCCGCGTCGCGACATGGGCGATCAACGGCCGGCCGCCGAGGGGGACCAGCGCCTTGTCGGTTCCCATGCGGGTCGAAAGGCCGCCCGCCAGCACGACGCCCGCTGTCTTGCCGCCCATGAAAGATGGCCTCTCCACCGCGCAAATCGCCGTTGCGCCGGTGCTGCGCCGCCCCAATTTAGACCGTAATGATGGTATAGCCGAAACCGTTTCGGCCATTGCCGCGGCGCGCCGGCTCCGCGCGTGTCGACGGGGAGAAAACGAATGGCGGCGGGACGTCGGCAGTTCATCATCGGTTTAGGCGCGGCTGCGGCGGGGGCAGGGATCGCCGCTCCGGCGCTCGCCGATTCGACGCCCGACGTCCAGTGGAAGCTCACTTCGAGCTTTCCCACTTCGCTCGATCTGATCTACGGCGGCGCTCAGACGCTCGCCGACGCTGTCTCTGACCTCACCGACGGTCACTTCACCATCAAGTTGTCGCCTGCCGGCGAGATCGCGCCGCCGCTCGAGGCGCTCGACGCGGTCGCCGACGGGCGCGCCGATTGCGCCCACACGGCGCTGTCGTACTATTGGAACAAGGACCCCAGCTTCGTCTTCGCGACTTCGACGCCGTTCGGCATGAACGCGCGCCAGCACACCGCCTGGCTGCAGGAGGGCGGCGGAGACGCACTGATCGACGGCTTCCTCGCCAATCGCAAACTCATCGCGCTGCCGGTCGGCAACACCGGCGGCCAGATGGCGGGCTGGTTCCGCAACGAGATCCGCTCGCCCGCCGACTTCAAGGGGCTCAAGCTGCGCATCGGCGGCTTCGCCGGCAAGGTGTTCCAGACGCTCGGGGCCGAGCCGGTGGCGACGCCGAAGGACGGCGTCCTCGCCGCGCTCGAATCGGGCGCGCTCGACGGCTTCGAATGGGTCGGCCCCTACGACGACGAGAAGTTCGGCGACAAGCCCGACGGAACGAAGCAGCCGATCGCCAAAGTCGCGCCCAACTACTATTACCCGGGCTGGTGGAAGGGCGGCATGCAGCTCCATCTCGCCGTCGCCATGGACAAGTTCGACGCGCTGCCGAAGACCTATCAGGCGGCGCTGCGCGTCGCGGCGGCGGCGGCCAACGCTTCGGTGCTGGCGAAATACGACGCGGCCAATCCCGGCGCGCTGAAACGGCTCGTCGTCGGCGGCGCGCAACTGCGCCTGTTCCCGCAGGAGGCGCTCGAGGCCTGCTACAAGACTGCCAACGACCTCTATGCGCAATTGTCGAACGACGACCCGAATTTCAAGAAGATCGCCGATTCTTACATGACGTTCCGAGCCGACCAATATCTGTGGTGGCAGGTCGCTGAATATTCCTTCGACAATTTCATGATCCGCGAGCGCCGCAGCCGGTCGTAAAGGCGCTCCGCGTTCCTTCTCCGCGCCAGCGGGGGGAGCGAAATCCTGTGTCTCTCCTCGCTGACGACTCCGTCGCCGTTTACGCCGCGACGGCGCTGTCCTCGTAATCGGCGGCGACCGTTTCGTCGGCTGCCCGAGAGCGGACAAACAGCGACAGCGCCGTCGCGACGACCATGTTGGCCACAACGGCGGTCAGGCCGTTGTAGACCGCGATGTGCAGGCCGAGGTCGACATGACCGACCAACGGGATGTCCCAGGCGAGCGGATGCACCGGAACCCAGGCCTTCTGCGTCCATGACAGCGAAGTGCCGACGATCATGCCGACCGCCCAGCCGATGAGCAGCGGCCAGCCGCTGAACCAGCGGGTGTAGAGGCCGAAGATCATCGCCGGGAAGATCTGCACCATCCACACGCCGCCGAGCAGTTGCAGGTCGACGGCGAAGTTGGTCGGCATGAAGAAGATGACCGCCAGCGCGCCGATCTTGACGACCAGCGAGGCGAGCTTGGCCAGCACCGATTCCTCGCGCGGCGTCATCGTCGGGTGGATGAACGGCTTCCAGATGTTGCGGGTGAAAGTGTTGGCGGCGCCGATCGACATCACCGCCGCCGGCACCAGCGCGCCGAGCGCGATCGCGGCGAAGCAGAAGCCGGCGAACCAGTCGGGGAACGCCCACAGCACCAGTTGCGGCACCGCGTCCTGGGGCGTGGAGACCTTGACCCCGGCGGCGATCGCCATCAGGCCGAGCAGCGCGATCAGCCCGAGGACGAACGAATAGGCGGGCAGCGCCATGGTGTTGAAGCGGATCGCCTTGCTGCTCGAGGCAGCGAGCGTGCCGGTCATCGCGTGGGGATACATGAACAAGGCCATCGCCGACCCGATCGCCAGCGTGATGTAGGGGCCGATCTGGCCCGGCGTCAGCGTCAGGCCTGCGGCGAGCTTGGAATTGGCCGCCACCTTGGCGGCGAAGGCGGCGTCGGCGGCGGCGAAGATCTTGGCGAAGCCGCCGAGCTCGATCGGGATGACGACCACCGCGGCGATGATGAAGACGTAGATCATCGCGTCCTTGACGAAGGCGATCATCGCCGGCGCGCGCAGGCCGCTCTTGTAAGTGTAGAGCGCGAGAATGACGAAGGCGACGGTGATCGGGGCGTGCTGCATCACGCCCTCGCCGGAGAAGCCGAGCGCGAGGATCACCTTCTCCAGGCCGACGAGCTGCAGCGCGATATAGGGCATAGTGGCGAGGATGCCGGTGATCGCCACGGCGAGTTCGAGCCAGCCGTTGCCGTAACGGCCGAGCACGAAGTCGCCGGCGGTCATGTAGCCGTGCTTGTGCGACACCGCCCACAGCCGCGGCATCGTCAGGTAGAGGAACGGATAGATGATGATCGTGTAGGGAACGGCGAAGAAGCCGAAGGCGCCGACGCCGAACACGAGAGCGGGAATCGCGATGACGGTGTAGGCCGTATAGAGGTCGCCGCCGAGCAGGAACCAGGTGACCCACGGCCCGAAGCGGCGGCCGCCCAGGCCCCATTCATGGATGTGGTCGAGATCGGCCGCCTTCCAACGCGCGGCGATGAAGCCGAGCCCGGTGACGAGGGCGAAGAAGACGACGAAGACGATCGTCGCGACGACGTTGAGATGTTCGAACATCGCTCACGCCTTTCGCAGAAGGTCGGCGGCGTAGATCGTCAACGCCGAGATCGCGATCAGGACGAGCTGGAACCAGTAGAAGAAGGGAATGCCGAACAGCGTCGGCTCGGTCATGTTGTAGAGCGGCGCCCACAGGGCGATCACGCAGGGAATCCACAGCAGCAGGTGTCGCATCCGTTCCCCCCTCCGCCGGCGCGGCTCCCATCGCCGCGTCCGTCCCGACGGCGCATTCTGATTAGCGGCTTTCGCCGACGCGGTCGAGAGGAGGGTCGGCGACGAAAGTCGAAGCGTCTGCGCGATGAGCGGCCCGGCCGCCAATCCAGTCCGTAAGTCGGCTTGTGCGGCGGTGGTCTATCCTCCGTTGACGTCCACGCTTCGGCGGTCACACTTGCGCGCCGCAAGCAATAGGGGAGGCGAAGCGGTGCGTGCGTCGACGATGGCTCTTCTGCTGGCGGCTGCGGCGGCCGTTCCGGGCGCCGCGCGCGCGGCGGGCGAAAGCGCGCCGTCCGAGGTGACGACGGCGATCTCCCGCATCTACGCCGGCCCCAATGGCGACGGCCAGACCGGCAATCTCGACGATCGGCGCGTGGCCGCCTATCTCTCGAAGTCGCTCCGTGCGGCGCTGAAGGCGATGGACGCACGCTCGAAAAGGCTCGACGAGCCGATCCTCGACTTCGACCCGGTCACCGATTCGCAGGACCCTCAGGTCGAGAAGCTGGCGATCGCGCCCGAAGGCGACGCGGCCGCGGTCGCCACCTTCTTCAGTGGCGACGTCAAGCACGTCGTCCGCTACAGCTTCGTGCGCGAGGGCGTCGCCTGGAAGGTCGACGACATCTCCGGCGGCGCCGGCGACGACAAGTGGGACCTGCGCGACATCATCAAGCCGCCGAAGACGTGAAGGGCGCCGGCGCCGCTGCGAGCGTCGGCGCCGCGTTATGCGCCGCGCGCGAGCGCGCCAGCAGGCCCGGGACCAGCGCCTCGGCGGCCTGCGCGCCGGAGATCGCGACCGCCTCGACGCCGGGTCCGTGCGTCGCCGCGCCGGCGACGACGAGATTGCGGATCGGGCTCTTGGCGCCGCTGAGCCGGCCCGCGCGCGCGACCCCGTAGATCGCGCCGTCGCTGGCGAGATCGTAGCGCGCATAGGTGATCGGGCTCGCTTCCGAGCGGTAAACGATATGCGACGCGAGGCCGGGCAGGGCGGTCTCGGCGGCGGCGATCATCGCATCGGCGAGCGCGCGCTTCTTCGCTTCGTATTCAGGCGAGGAGCGCAACGCCTTCCAGTCGTCGCCGCCAGCGGCGGTGAACCAGGCGCGCGCTTCGTCGTTGGCCATCAGCCTGATGATCCCGATGGTCGAATGGCCGGCGGGCGCGGCGCTCGGATCGGCCCTGGTCAACGCCTCGACGCCTACGCCTTGATCGACGAGATGGATCGCCGGGCGGCAGTCGGGGACGTAGTCGACGCCGAGATGGACCATGAACGCCGATGGCCCCGGCGCGGCGTCGCCGACGCGTTCGGCGAAGCGCGTCGGCAGCGCCTCGCGGCCGACGAGCTCGAGAAACGTACGCCTGAAGTCGGCATTGGAGACGACCGCGGCCGCCTTGATCCGCCGGCCGTCGGCGAGTTCGACGCCGACCGCGCGGCCCTTCTCGATCAGGATGCGCTCGACGCGCGTCTTCAGCTTGACGGTCCCGCCGCGCGCTTCGATCGCCTCGACCAAGACGTCGGCGAGGCGCTGCGAGCCGCCGGCCGGATAGTAGCCGCCGTCGAAGTAATAGCCGAACAGCGGGACCATGTCGGAGCACGAGAGCTCCTCGCGGCCGTCGCTGACATAGCCGGTGAGCGCCTTGAGCAGGCGTTTCGCTCGAGAGTCGGAGACATGGCGCGCGACGAGTTCGTCGAACGGCCGATCCATCCATTGCACGGCGAGCGGATGATTGCGGGCGAAGGCGAGCAGCGCATCGGCGCTGCGCGGCAGGCCGGGAATGCCGCCGTTGTCGGCGCCGGATGCGTACATGCCTTCGGAAATCGCCTTGATCTCCTCGAACAGCGCCATCAGGCCCGCTGCGTCACTTGGGAACTGTTGGCCGAGTTCGGCGGCGTAGGCCCGCCAATCGCGCGGCGGATCGATCGTACGGTCGGCGAAGACGTAAGAATGGTCGAGCCGGCGCCAGTCGAGCCGGTCGGCGACGCCGAGACGGGCGAGGATCGCGCCGACCGGGCCGCTCGCGTGGACGCCGGAGAAGTCATGCGGGCCGGCGTCGAAACGATAGACGCAGGGGCGGCCGTCGTGGCGGGCCTTGCGCAGGAAGGTATGGCAAAAGCCGCCGGGGACGACATGCGCCTCGAAGACGGCGACCTTGAGCCCGGAATCCACGAGCAGCGCCGCGGCGGTCAGGCCGCCGATCCCCGCGCCGATCACCGCGACGTCGACCGCGTCGGCGTCCTTGGCGTCGTCGAAGCGCGGGGCCGTCCATCGGTAGTCCTCAGCCTGGGCGATTTGGCGCTCGAGCGCGAAGCGGATCAGCGCCCGCGGCCCGAAGATCGAGACGACCGCGCCGAACACGAACACGGCGGCGGTGGCCAACCCACCGAGCTTCAGCGCCAGGATTACGGAGTCGACGAGGAACAGCGCCGCCCAGAGCGCGGAGATCATCATGTTGACGGCGACGAAGATCGGGCTTGCCGATTCGGCGGAAAAGGCCGCGCGCGAATAGTCGGCGGTCCACGGCCGCTTCAGTGCGACGCTCACCGCCGCGACGAGGCCGAGGCCGGCGAAGGACAGCGGCAATGCCGAAGCGGCGAAGATAGCGGGGGCGGCGAGGTCGATCGCCGCCATGACCAGGAAGGTCGCCAGCGCGCCAATCTCGATCGCATAGAGTTCGCGTCGCGACCAGCGCCAGGCTGTCATCGCCAGCGACGCGGCGACGCCAACCGCCAGCGCCACGCCCGGCGAGGCGAAGCCGAGCAGCAGCCAGAAGGCGGCGAGCGGGGCGAGGCCGATCTGGGCGGCGATGAAGGTCTTCATGGCGGGCTCTCCGTCAGGGGACTATGTTTACGGCGTAAACTATGCGATGATGTTATCAATGTCAACTTCGAATCGCCCCGCCTATCACCACGGCGCCCTGCGTCCCGCTCTGATCGCCGCCGCGCGGGCTTTGCTCGACGAGGGCGGCCCCGACGCGGTGGGCTTGCGCGAAGCGGCGCGGCGGGTCGGCGTCTCGCCGACCGCGACTTACCGCCATTTCGAGGACAAGGAGGCGCTGCTGGCCGCGCTCGCGCTCGACGGCTTCCGCGAATTCGGCGCGGCGCTCGCCGCCGCCGAGCGCGCCCCCGAGCCGTTATCGGCGATGGGCGAGGCTTACGTCGATTTCGCCCTCGCCAAGCCCGGCATGTTCCGGCTGATGTTTTCGCCGCTGCTTTCGGCGCGCCACGATGACGAGGCGCTGCAGGCTGCGGCCAGCGCGGCGTTCACGACGCTCGCGCGCGGCGTCGGCGCAGGCTCGGACGCGCCGCCGGGCGCGCAGATTCCCGCGGCGGCGATCGCCGCCTGGTCGCTGGTCCACGGCCTGTCGCATCTCATCCTCGACGGCGTGCTGCCGCGAGCCGAGGCCGAGACCTTCAAACAGGCGATTCTTGGCCTCGCGCCCGGGGAACGCGACGCGCATGGACAGCGACGCGCCGACATGGCAGAAGAGCCGCGATGACCAGGGATCGCACCGCGCTGATTATTCTCGCTCTCGCAATGATGGCGGGATAAAGCGCGTCCGTAGGTCTGGAACCGCAACCCGCCCCGAGAGGCGGGTTTTTGTTCCGCTCTCTTGGGGCTTACCCAAGGCGAACCCGATGTCCCACCCCTTAAGGACCCTCATTGAGGCCGCCGATCGCGCCATCACGGCCGAGGATTTCGACGCCGTGACGGAGTTCTACGCCGACGATGCGACGCTGGTCGTCAAGCCGGGCCTCAACGTCAGCGGCAAGCCGGCGATCCGCCGCGCCTTCGAGGCGATCGCCGCGCATTTCAACCACAGCCTGAAGGTCGGGCAGGGCGACATGGTCGTGCTCGAAGGGGCCGACACGGCGCTGGTCTTGATGGAGTCGACCCTCGACGCCGTCGCCGAGAACGGCGCCGACGCCTCGACGGTCCGGCGCGCGACGTTCGTCTTTCGCAAGGACGCGGACGGCCGCTGGCTATGCGTGATCGATAATTCCTACGGGACCGATCTGATCGGCGCCGTCTGACTGAACCCATGCCGATCGAAGTCCGCCGCACGCCCTCTTTTGTCTTGGGCGCGGAGGGCTTAGAAGGCGTTTCGACCTCAGGATGCCTGACTGCCGAGAGGCGCTGGAGCGATAGATGGCCAAGCCGCGCACGATGTACGACAAGATCTGGGACGACCATGTCGTCGAGACCGGGGCCGACGGGACGTCGCTGCTCTATATCGACCGCCACCTCGTCCACGAGGTCACCAGCCCGCAGGCGTTCGAAGGCCTGCGGCTGAGCGGCCGCAAGGTGCGCGCGCCGGAAAAGACGCTCGCCGTCGTCGACCACAATATCCAGACGACCGACCGCAGCCAGGGCATCGCCGATCCCGAGAGCCGGCTGCAGGTCGAGCAGCTCGCCGAGAACGCGCGCGAATTCGGCATCGAGTATTACAACGAGTTCGATCCGCGCCAGGGCGTCGTCCATATCATTGGCCCCGAGCAGGGCTTCACCCTGCCGGGAACGACGATCGTCTGCGGCGACAGCCACACCTCGACCCACGGCGCCTTCGGAGCGCTGGCGCACGGCATCGGCACCAGCGAAGTCGAGCATGTGCTGGCGACCCAGACGCTGATCCAGTCGAAGGCGAAGAACATGAAGGTGGTGGTCGACGGCAGGCTCGCCGAGGGCGTCACCGCCAAGGACATCATCCTCGCCATCATCGGCCGCATCGGCACCGCGGGCGGCACCGGCCATGTCATCGAATATTCCGGCGAGGCGATCCGCGCGCTGTCGATGGAAGGGCGGATGACGGTGTGCAACATGTCGATCGAGGGCGGCGCGCGCGCCGGCATGGTGGCGCCCGACGAGAAGACCTACGCCTATCTCAAGGACCGGCCGAAGTCGCCGAAGGGCGCGCTGTGGGATCAGGCGCGCCGTTACTGGGAGACGCTCGTCTCCGACGACGGCGCGCATTTCGACGAGATCGTGCGGCTCGACGCCGCCAACCTGCCGCCGATCGTCACCTGGGGCACCAGCCCGCAGGACGTCGCCACCATCGGCGGCTTGGTGCCGAAGGTCGAGGACGGCGCGACCGAGGCCAAGCGCGCCTCGATCAAGCGCGCGCTCGACTACATGGG
>Ga0182013_10004380_pt1 | contig 17014 bp, 15 predicted proteins | sample 612S2MmetaG_FD_120487 | JGI IMG/M metagenome (GOLD analysis project Ga0182013, IMG submission 120487) | Permafrost microbial communities from Stordalen Mire, Sweden - 612S2M metaG | ecosystem: Environmental > Terrestrial > Soil > Wetlands > Permafrost | place: Sweden: Stordalen | collected...
GCAACCGCGAGCAGCAGCACGTTGACCACCTGCTGGGCGGCACCGAGCGAGATCGGTCGCCCGGGGATGATTTCCTGGAGCTTGCCGAACGCGATGTTCGAGCCCCAGAACGACACCGAGCCCACGATCGCCGCGAAGACGGAGAAGATCGCGACGTAGGTCGGCGGCCCGGGGAACGTGACATGCGCCAAGAGCACGCCGCTCGAGCCGCCCGGCAGGGCGTAGGGCACGGCGTGCAGGACGTGGTGGCTGCCGTAGGTCGAGCCGTAGCGGCGGAACTCGGCCCAGGCGATCAGGAACACCGCGCCGCCGCCGACGCCGTTGAACAGCGCCACCATCTGCGGGATCGCGGTCATCTTCACGTTGCGCGCCGCCGGGACGCCCACGGCGGTCCCGATGACGACACCGACGACGATCAGGATCCAGTTGCCCTCGAGCGGGTTGAGCAGCGTGGCGATGATCGCGATCGCCATGCCGACCGCGGCGATGCGGTTGCCGCGCACCGCCGTCGTCGGGCCGGACAGCCCGCGCAGGCCCTGGATGAACAGGGCGAAGGCGATGATGTAGAGGACGTCGCGGAAGCTCTCGTTCTGCAAGAACGAGGTCGCGAGCATCACTGCGGCTCTCCGCTCTCGTCCTTGCTCTTCGGCTTGGACTTGAACATCTCGAGCATCCGGTCGGTGACGAGGAATCCACCGACCACGTTGATCGTCCCGAAGGCGATCGCGATCACCAGGATCACCTTGTTGAAGACGTCGTTCCCGGAGAGGCCGATCACGAGCAGGCCGCCGAGGATCACGATCCCGTGGATCGCGTTGGTGCCGCTCATCAGCGGCGTGTGAAGCGTGTTCGGAACCTTGCTGATGACCACGAAACCGACGAACCCGGCGAGCACGAGGATCGCGAGGTTGGTCGTCAGGACGCTCGCCAGAATCACTTTTCGCTCGCCGCCTTCGCTCCGGGGTTGACGATCTCGCCGTCGCGAACGACGCACGAACCGCTGACGATCTCATCGTCGAAGTCGAGGTTGAGGTTGCCGTCCTCGCCGATGAACAGCTCAAGCAGCGCCTGCACGTTGCGCGCGAAGAGCTGCGAGGCGTGCTCCGGCATCGCGGCCGGCAGGTTCAACGGCGAGACGATCTTCACGCCGTGGCGCACGACGGTCTGACCGGGCTCGGTCAGCTCACAGTTGCCGCCGGTTTCGCCTGCCAGGTCGATGATCACCGACCCGGGCTTCATGCCTTCGACGGCCTCGGCGGTCACGAGCCTGGGCGCCGGGCGCCCCGGGACGAGCGCCGTGGTGATCACGACGTCGAAGCCCTTCGTCGCGTCGGTGAGCGCCTGCTGCTGGCGGGCGCGCTCCTCCTCGGTCAGCTCGCGGGCATAGCCGCCCTCGCCGCTGGCCTCGAGGCCCAGGTCGAGCCACTGGGCGCCGAGCGATTCGACCTGCTCGGCGACCTCGGGTCGCACGTCGTAGCCGGTCGTGCGGGCACCGAGACGCTTGGCGGTCGCGAGCGCCTGGAGGCCCGCGACACCGACGCCGAGCACTAGTACCTTCGCCGGCGGGATCGTTCCGGCCGCGGTCATCAGCATCGGGAAGAAGCGCCCCATCTCCTCTGCGGCGAGCAGCACCGAGCGGTATCCGGCGACGTTGCTCTGCGAGGACAGCGCGTCCATCGACTGGGCCCGGGAGATTCGCGGCACAGCCTCCATCGCGAAGGCTGTCGCGCCGGCCGCGGCAAGCGCGCGCGTCGTGGCGCCGCTGGAGAGCGGCGCCAGGAAGCCGATCAGGATCGAACCTTTGCCGAGCAGCGCAATGTGCCGCTCGTCAGGCGGGGCGATCGTCACCACGACGTCTGCCGACCAGACGGCTGCCTCGTCGGCGATCTCCGCGCCTGCCTCGCGGAACGCGTCGTCGGAGATCAGCGCGCCTGCACCGGCACCCGCCTCGACGAGCACGTCAATGCCCTTGGCCTTGAGCTTCGCGACAACCTCGGGGACCAGCGCAACGCGATGCTCCCCGTCGGCGGTCTCCTTTGGGACTCCGATCCGCATCTTTGACGGCCTGAACCTATCCGATCGCCGCCCCGGAATAGGTCCTCGGCGTCGCCGAAGCCATCCCGTAGACTCGGCTCATGACGGTCAACCTCACGCGGATCTACACGAAGCTCGGCGACGACGGGCGCACGCACCTCGGCGACGGAAGCCGCGTTTCGAAGCTGGATTCGCGCGTCGAGGCCTATGGGACGGTCGACGAGCTCAACGCGACGATCGGCGTAGCGCGACTGGCCCCCAACATGCCGCCACGCTTCGACGAGTGGCTCGCGCGGATCCAGAACGACCTGCTCGACGTCGGCGCGGATCTCTGCGTGCCGCCGGCCGACGAGACCGCCCGCGCCCGGCTGCGCGTCGGCCCCGAATACACGGCGTGGCTCGAGCGCGCGATCGACGACGTCAACGAGCATCTTCCGAAGCTCCATTCGTTCGTGATTCCCGGTGGCACACCGGCGGGCGCACAGCTGCACGTCTGCCGTACGGTCTGCCGACGGGCGGAGCGGCGCACGCTCGCGGTCCAGGACACCAACCAGGAGACGGTGCGCTACCTCAACCGGCTCTCGGACCTGCTGTTCGTGCTGAGCCGCGCCGCGAACGAGACGGCGCAGGGCAACGAGCCGTTATGGGAGCCGGGCGCGCACGAGGCCAAACCGGCGCCCTGAGGCGCCGCGCTACCAGCGCCGCTGTTCGGGCCAGCGCCGTCGCGCGAGCCTGAGCGAAGCGACCGCCAGCGACGTCCAGAGCCCGGCGAGCAGCCAGCCACCGACGACGTCGCTCGGCATATGCCAGGCGAGGATCAGCAGCGCAGCGGCGACTGCCAGGACATAGACCCCGCCGCCGAGCACGACGTACGGAAGGACGCGGCGCGGGACAGCGATGCCCAAGGCGCAGACGAGCGCCATCGACGCCGCGGCGTGGCCGCTGGGCCACGACGCTGCGCCCACCCGTGTCGACCCGGCACGATCATGCGCGTGCGCGAGGATCGGCTTGAGCAGATCGGCGCTCGCGGGCGCGAGGATCATCACCGCGGCCGCGGCCAGCGCCAGGCGCGGCAGCCCGCGCGCCAGCGCGACGGCAACGATCGCTGCGCCCCACAACAACGCGTAGGGATATTCGAGCGTGCTGAGCAGGCGCTCGCAGGACGTTTCGACGCTGGCACCGCGCAGCGCGACGGCGCGGGCGAGCAGACGTGCATCGCCCGCCCGGACGACCGGCACGAGCTCCGCGAGAAGCCACACGACGGCCAGCCCGGCAAGCAGAGCCCCGGCAGCGAGCAGCGCCGAGCGGACGCCGGACTCCCCTTCTCCGCGGTGGCTCGCAAATCGTGCGCCGTGAGCACCGACAGCCATTGCCGCCTAGGTTACGCGGCGCCCTAAACGCCTTCTGAAATCCGCTGCGTCACGGGTTCGACTGTCGCGCGCACGACGAGTTCGACAGCGTGTTCGGCGGCCGCGGGAGCGCTCGGCGCCGGGGACCGCGCCGCCGGCGCCCCCGCGGCGCTCCGCGGCGCACTGACGGGCGCCGGCACAGGCGCGGCGGCGGCAACGGGACGGATCGGAAAAGGCTGTTCGGCGAGCGCAGCCAGCGCCTCCCCGGTGACCCAAACCGGTGTTGCGTCGTTGCCCGCGGCGTAGCGCACGGCGCCGTCGGCCGCGGTCATCGCGCGCAGGTAGCCGATTGGGCTCTTGCCACCGGGACGTCGCACGGCACGCGGCGAAGCGCCGGTCGCGACCAGCCCTTGGACCGCCCAGGCCGTCGACTGTGCGTTCGACGGTCCGCCGGGGGCCTCGGGGAACCCGCCGTCGCGATTTTGCGCGCGTTCGATGAAGGACCTCGCCGCGGCTCGGGCAGAGCGCAGCCCGCCGCCGGCGGCGAGCGCCTGGGCGACGGCGGCGGTGTCGTCGACATCGGCCTCGCCGGCACGCCCGGAGAACGCAAACCCACCGCTCGGCTGCTGCTGGCGCGCAAGCCAGGCGATCGCATTGCGGATCCGCGCGGAGCGCTCCGGCACTCCGGCGGCGCGCAGCGCGAGAACGGCAAACGCGGTGCTGTTGACGAGCTCTTCCGTCGAGCCGTCGCGGCGCTGGTCGCGCTCGAGTTCGCGCACCAGCGGGCGACGGGTAAAGGTTTCGGGGTTGGCGGCGACGGCGCTCAGCGCGAGGATCGTGCGCTCGAGGTCACCGGCGCTTTGCAGGCTGTGGACCTGCTGCGCGAGCTCCTGCAGGCCCGTGGGTCCGACACCGTTCGCCCGGGGCGGCGGTTCGCCGGCCGCCGCGAGCCCGATCAGCGCCCAGGCGGTGTAGAGCGAACTCGATTCTTCGTGGGCGGCCGCTCCCCAGCCCCCGTCACGGTTCTGGGAGCTGCGCAGGTATGCGGCCGGCCCGCTGACCGCTGTGTCGGCATGCGAGCTCGGGGTGAGGGCTCCCGCGGCGACGAGCGCGACCAGCAGGAGTGCAAGCGGTGCGCGATCGTCGAGCGCCGGCCGCCAGACCACACGCGAGCGCAACGTCGCCCGTTCGAGGATCCGCAGCAGCGCGGGCCCGAACGCCGCCGCGAACGCGAACGTCGCGAGAACGTGGGTCAGGTCGAAGACGGAGGCCGACGCGAGCACGAGCCAGAACGCGGAAAGCGTGTGGCTGCCGGTGCTCGTGAAGGTGTAGAAGTCCATCACGAGGTTGAACAGAGCCGCAGCGCCCGCAGCGCCGCAGGCGAGGAGCAGGCGCCGGTGGGTGACGGAGCCGAGACGTGCGAAGAGCGCGCCGCAGACTCCGGCGAGCCCCCAGGCCAGCATCTGCCACGGCGTCCAGGGGCCTTGGCCGAGCAGCATGTTCGAGATCAGCGCCGCGAGCGCCCCGATCGAGAATCCGGGTCCGGCGCCCAGCGCCATCCCGCACACGAAGACGATTGCCGTGATCGGCTTGACGTCGGGCACCGCGGCAAACGCGTCGCGTCCGAGCGCGGCAAGTGCGGCGAGCGTCGCGACCAGTGCGATCAGGCGCGGCTCGGGGCGGCTTCGCTCGATCCAGACGCCGATCGCGGCGAGCGCTCCGCAGACGACGATCAGTGACGCGAGCTGCCAGGTCATCGCGCGATCGCGACCGGCTCGCCGTCCGGCGCAGCGAACAGTCCGGCACCTTCCTCAGGCAGGATCGCGCCGGCGTCCGGCCCGAGGATCCGCGCAGTTTCCGTCGAGAACCAGCGTCCGCTCGCGAGAACCTCGCGGGCCGGGCCGTCGGCGATCACCGCGCCCTCGGCAAGCAGCACCACGCGGTCGGCGAAGCGCGCGGCGAACTCCGTGTCGTGCGTTGCGACGATCACGCCGCAGCCCGCGGCCGCCTGGCGCCGTAGCCATGTCGCGAGCCGCGACTTCGCGGCGCCGTCCATGCCCCGCGTGGGCTCGTCGAGAGTGATCACGGTCGGCGGCTCGCCGTCGAGGACCACGGCCAACGCGAGCCTCTGGCGCTCACCGCCGGAGAGGTCGCGAACATCGCGCCCCGCCAGTGCGGCGAGTCCCGCGGCCGCCAGAGCCGTCTCGGAGGCCTCCTCGGCGACGGTGTCATGCAGCAGGTAGTCGCCGGGGTTCTGCATCAGCAGTGCGACGCGACCCTGCGCGCTCACGCTCCCCCGCGTCGGCTTGAGTAGACCGCTGAAGTGCCGCAGCAGGGTTGACTTGCCAGCCCCGTTGCGCCCCATCAGCGCGACGGTCTGCCCGGCCGGCAGGTCCAGGTCGACGCCCCGCAGGAGCGTCGGCCCGTCCTGGAGCTCGTGCCAGACGCCGCGCGCGCGAAGCACCGTCTTGCCACCGGCCGGCGCGCCGGCGCGCGTCCCCCGCGCTGCGCGCGGCCGGCCCCGTAGCTGCTGCCGGGCCCGCTTGACCGACGCCGGCAGCGGCGCCAACCCCGCCAGCGAGAACATCCTTGCACCGGGAGTCAACAGCGCCGGCGAGGGGCCGGCCGCCCAGGCCAGAAACCCGCCCGGGTCGCTGTCGCAGACCACGCGCCCGCCGTCGAGGGCGACCACCCGGTCCGCCGCGGCCAGACAGCGCTCGAGTCGATGCTCGACGAGCAGAACAGCCGTGTCGGTCTCTTCGTTCAGACGGCGCAGCTGCCACACCAGCTCGTCGCCGGCGACCGGGTCGAGTTGCGAGGTGGGCTCGTCGAGCAGAAGCAGCGAAGGCTGCGGCGCCAACGCCGCCGCGATCGCGACGCGCTGCAGCTCGCCGCCCGACAAGGTGTCGAGCCGGCGATCGAGCAGGCCCGCGATCCCCAGCGAGAGGGCGGTCTCCTCGACGGCACGCGCCGTCTGCGCGCCCCCGGCGCCGCGGTTCTCGACGCCGAACGCGATCTCCGCGCGCACGCCGCCCATCACTGCCTGCGTCTCGGGATCCTGCAGCACAGTGCCCGCCAGCGCTCCGATGGCGCCGACCGACGCCGTTCGAGTGTCGAGCCCCGCCACCTGGACGCGGCCGCCGAACTCCCCGCCATGGAAGTGCGGTACAAGGCCCGCCGCGGCGCGCAGCAGCGTCGACTTGCCCGAGCCCGAGAGTCCGGCCAGGACGCAGAACTCGCCGGGCCGGAGAGTCAAACCCACGCCCGAAAGGGCGTCGCGGTCTGCGCCGGGGTAGCGGTAGGACAGGTCCTGGATTTCGAGCAGCGTCACCGAACCACCCCCCGGCGGTCGAGGAACGGGAGCACCGACGCGGTCACCGTCACGAGGCAAAGCAACACGAGCGGCGCCGTCACCGCGACGGAGACCAGCGGGTAGGCGGAGAAGTGAGAGCCGGGCAGCGCGTTCGAGACGATCGCCGCGGCGAGGATCACCGCAGTGGCAAAGATGAACGCGATGTCGTGCCGTGAACGGGGATGGTGTGCGCGGGGCGGCCGCCGCGGGTCGCCGAAGCCGCGCATCTCAAGCACGGCTGCGGCATCCAGGGAGCGGTCGATCGCGCCCCGCACGCCTGCGCGGACCACCAGCGCGCGGCCGCGGCTCTTGGACGGCTGGCGCGAGCGGCAGCGCTGGGCGTCGGCCAGCCGGCGCGCGTCGGCCGCCAGTACGGGCATCAGCCGGGTTCCGAGCAGGGCTGCGAGGGCCGAGCGTGGCGCGAGGCGCCGACTGGCCAGCAGCAGCTCGTCGGGGTCTGCGCTGCAGTAGACGAGGACAAACGCGAGCGCGACGATCACCAACCGCAACGCATAGACCAGGCCGTAGACGATCGCCTCGAGTGTCACGTTGACCTGCCCGAGTGGTCCCCATTCGCCGAGCCGTGCCACGACGGTAAGCCCTTCCCGGCTTACGATCGCGTTGATCACCACGGTCGTCAGGACCAGCGGCAGCAGCGTCCATCGCAGCGTCAGCAGCATCGCCCGCCAGCAGTTTGCGAGGACCCCGGACACGATTACCGCTGTGAGCAGCGAAGCGAGCATCAGCGGGTGCTGCACGTAGAGCGCCGCGACCGCGATGCCGACGCCATATGCCGCTGCGACTGTCGCGCGGGTCGCGCCGAGCGCCGTCGCCCGGCGCGCGTAGCCAAGCGCGGCGCCGGCCACCGGTCAGCCGACCTCCGGCAGCGCGACAACGCCGCCGTCCGCGGGAACCGCGACGGCGAAGTGGTTGCGCAGCGATGATTCACCGAGCGCGTTTGCGGCCCGTTCGACGCCCGCGAGATCGGTGCCGGTGATGACCCAAGCCGGCGGACCGTTGAAGTCTTGGCTGACCGCGGCGATCAGCCCCGTCCCTGCGCCGAACTGGGTGGCCGGCGCACCGGATGGCCGCAGCGCCGTCAGCGTCCCTCCCGAGAGATGCGCGTAGACCCCGCTCGCGTGCGGCCCTTCGGCCAGCGAGCGGATCACCCCTTCTGTCGAGAGCGCTGCGTCGGTGCCGACGAGCACACGCAGTGTGTCCGGCAGTTCGCCCGACGCCACGCCACCGATCGCGGCCGGCACGCCGTAGTGCTCGAGCTTGCTGGAGACGGTCCCGCACGCGGTAGTCGCTTCGGCGGTGCATTCCACGCGGACGGGAAGCCGCTTGCCCTGGTAGCCGGAGAGAAACGGCTGCGGGAACGAGCCGACGACCGCGGCAACGTTTTCGGTCGCGCTCCAGTCGCGCAGATCCCACCAGACGCGGCTTCCCGCAGGGACTGTCGTCGCCGCGGCGCCCTTGGGTGCCTCGATTCCGTTGACGAAGTAGAACCAGGCGACGGGCGCACCGTCATGCGTCCCGCCCGAGAGGCCGTCGATGCTCTGGACGAAGCCGCCGCCGAATTGCGTCTGGACCGCGTAGTTGCGCATCAGCAGACTCATCGCCGTCTCTTGACCGCGAACCTGCAATGCGCCGCTGTGGTGCACTTCCACGGACCCGAATTCACGCGTGACGGTCAACTTCACGCCCTGCGGCGCGGCCCCGGCACCGAGGCCGCAGCCCGAGAGCAGTCCCGCTGCCGCGACGGCGACTACCGCTCCTCGAATCGCGCCCATGTGCTTCGTCAGCCGCGCGTCACGTGGATCAGCCGTTCGAATGCCGGCACGTCCCCGGGAAGCGTCGCGTGGAGCCGATACTCACCGGGGCGCGACGGGACGGTGATCTCGACCTCACCGCTGCCATTCGTGACCGCAATCGATTTGCCCAGACGGACAGTCGCGCCTGTGGCCGCGGTCGCTTTCCCGGATGAGCCGTATGCGAGCACCCGGACGCGGAAGTTCGTCGAGGACTTCACGCGCACCGGCACGCGGGCGAAGTCGAGGGTCGTCAGCCCTTCGCCTCCGAGATAGAAGAGCACCCGGTTGTCCGCGCGCAGCCTGTTTTCCGCCGGGTTCCCCGCTCCGCTCGCGGCGAACTTGTCGTTGACCTCCAGCCACCAGTATTCCGTCGCGGATTCCTCCTCGCCGCTGAGCGCACTGACGAACGCGCCGGCGGCGCAGGGCCCGAACTCCTTGAATTCCTTGATGGCCGGGCGCAGCCGACGCCCTGGTGCGGTTCGGGCGAGCGCCTGCAGCGCGGCGAGCGGGGTGTGCGAGTCGACACGACAGGCCTTGCCGGCGACCGGAACCGACACCGCGGACCGCGTCGAGAGCGTGACGCTGGTCGCCGGAACGAGGACCTTGCCGCCGCGGCCGACAACCATCACCTGAACGGTCGTCTGCCGAGACCGGTGGGACGCGCCCGCTGCCGCCGGCCCGACTGACGCCAATACCGCGACCACGGCTACCGCTAGTGCCGCGCGCTTCGCACGCGGGCTCAAATGCTGAATCTCCATGCTGGCCAACCCCTTTCCACGAGGGTCTATGTGGGCTTACCGTCGGTGCAGGTCTCCTGGCTCCCGGGCAGCCTCACCGCGCCTTCCCAGACCATCGCGGTCCAGTGGCGTGCGCTCTTACGCGCCAGCGGCGGCATCCCCGGTCACAGTGGCGGGTCCGCGCCGGATTCACACCGGCTTCCCTTCACGACCGACGACTCTTCTTTTCGGGGCCGAGTCTACCGGAGCGGCCTACGCACCGATGCGCCCGAGGTCCGCGTCGACGTCGCGGAGAACGGCTCGCTGCGCGTCGCTCAGCGGCTCGGGATTCTCGATCATCCTTCGCGCGTGGTCGAGGTCGTCGGAGCGGCCCCACGTGAGGGCCGCGTTCAGCTTTCCGTCCTTGATGAACCAGGTCGTGAACGAACCGTCGTCGTACGAGCCGCGGACGACCTCCTCGTCCCATTCACTGACCGGACCGACGGACTCCACCTCGCCCCACTCGGCGAGAACAGAAAAGAAGTACGGCACGGTGCTGTATGGCTCATCGGCACCCAGCATGTTCGCGGCGACCGCACGCCCCTGGTTGAACGCGACGTCCCAGTGCTCGAGCCTCACGCGGCGGCCGTCGTGGAGCACGGACTCGTATTCGCAGATGTCCCCCGCCGCGTAGATCCCGGGCACGGAGCTCTCGAGACGGGAATCGCACCTGACACCGCCGCGGTCGCCGATCTGCAGTCCCGCGCGGCGAGCCAGTGTTACGTCGGGCGCGACGCCGGCGCCAATCACGACTGCCTGTGCCGGCAACTCGCGGCCGCGGGTCGTCACGACGCGCGCCACGCGGCCATCGCCCTCGAAGCGCTCAAGGCCATCGTCGCCGCAGACCGTTACGCCGTGGGATTCGAGCAGGTCCTGGATGAAGCTACCCGCGCGCTCGCCGATCCTCGCCTCCAAGGTGACGGACTCCTGCATCACAAGCGTGCAGCGCTTCCCCATCGCGGTAAGGCTCGCGGCAACCTCACACGCAATAAAGGATCCGCCGATCAGGACGACGTCCTCGGCATCGGCTACCCCTTCGCGGATCGCGTCGGCGTTGCCAAGCGTGCGCAGGTAGTGAAGCTGTTCCAACTCCGCGCCGGGAACGTTCAGGCGGCGCACGTTCGCCCCGGTTGCAATCAGGGCCCGCCCAAACTGGATTTCCTCGCGGGTCGAAAGGGTCGCGGTCAGGGCCTGAACGTCCAAGGCGGTCACGCTGGTCTTCGTGAGGAGCTCCACCTCCTGCTCATCCCACCACCCGTCGGGCCGGAACAGGGGGTCCGCTCGTGTCTCGACGCCGCGCAGGTATCCCTTCGAGCAGTTCGGTCGGTTGTACGGGGCGTCCGGCTCGCGGCCGACAAGCAAGATCGTGCCGTCGCAGCCCGACTCTCTCAGCCAGCGCGCGCAATTGGCGCTTGCTAGCCCGCCTCCGACTAAAAGGAAATCTACGCGTCTGGGGGCCACGCGGAAACCCTACAACCCGGGAGGGTGCCGAACCGACCAGGGAGCCCAAGCTGGGATGGTCGGGAAGATGCGCCAACGGGGACCGTCTTGGTCCCGGTTGGGGCCGATGTCGATGCCCGCACGGGCAGTGTCCAGCCGCAATCCCGCGATCACCATGAAAACGTGTGGTGTAGGGGTGTCGGTGGCGTAGATCGTCACCCAACGCCCTGGCCCCGGAAGGCCCCAGTGCACATAGTCCTGAGCCAGAGGATTGTCCTCGACGATTTCGCTCAATGGGCGGATGCCCGCTCGGTAAAGGACGTAATTGACCGAACTCGAGCAGTCCTCGGCAACCGCACCCAGCGGATCCGGGTGCCCCTCCGGACCGTAAGGGAGATCCTGGAGCTCGTTCCCTGCGATAAGCATCGCCTGGACCGCGAACGGGACGTCATCAGGGATCATTGCGACGTGGCCATCGGTCGGGTCAAGACGCGCACGCGAACCACGGATGTACTCGACGCGCGTTGACGACGTAGATGGCGAGGACCGCACGGCCGCCAGCCCGCGGGAGCTCAGCCCCCCACCTCGGTAGTGGCGCGCCCACGTGAGAACCTCGGCGACGTACCACCAAGCGTGGTTGTACGCAAAGATGGCCTTGGAGTAGTCCCCGGGAGCGCCCGACGCCACGAGATATCTGGCCGCAGAGAAAATGGCGTCGGCCGGGTTCCAACGGTCGGGCCGTCCGCCGTCGGGCGCGACCCCGAATTGGAGAAACGTGGCCGCCAGGAACTGCATCGGCCCGCCAGCTCCCGCCGAGTTGACCGCGCCCTCGTGCGTGCACGAGGGCGAAGGGTCTTGACCGTGGTCGCACTCGACCTTGCCAATCCCCGCCAGGACCTCCCATTCAAGTCCGTATCGCCGCGCTGCCGACTCGTAGAGGCGGAGATATAGCGGGGGAATTTCTTGCGCTGCGGCGCTGGAGGGCGGCGTCTGGCTTTCGTCCGCGCCCGATGCGTCGCGTCCGTGCGCCAAGGCGAGGATTACGAACGATGGCCCTAGGACTCCGAACGCCAGGACAGCACACGCAACCGCGATAGGGGCAGAGCGGCTCATGCCTTGTCTCGGTCGGTGACCTCGCGGTCGAGGCCCGCCAGCCTCGCCAGCTCCCGGACGCGGTGAGCGTTTCCCCAAGTCTCCCCTGTACGCGTTTCGTGAGCTGATTGGGCCTTTCTCAGCGCCTCCTTGACGCTCTCGGCTTGGCCGGGTTGCTTTGGCGAGAGTCGATCAGCTGCGACCGAAGGTCCGGGCACACTGGAAGCCCGCGAGGCAGCCACGGGCGACACAGTCGGCGCGACGATGCGCGGCGCGGACAGCCGCGGGAGTCCTGCCTCTACCTCTGCCGTACCGGCGGCGCCAACCGCTCCGGCGAGAAAAGTCCCCGTCCTCCGGGCCGACGCTCCAAGCCGCGGGACCAGAGCGTCCGCAGGGTTGGCGTAGACACCTCCGAGGACGCGTCCGAACTCATTGCGCCCCAGAAACAGTCCCCAAGCGAGAGCACTGGCAAGGATCCACGCGACCCAGAAGCCGGACCCCACGTGCCACATCGCGTCGAGCACGGCGAGGACCAGGCCGAGGAGCAGCGCCGCGACGACCTTGGTCACGATCGCACCGAAAAGGCGCGCGAGCCAGGTTCGAAACACGCTCCGTCCACGGTCACCAGACGCTGCGATGACGACAACGACCGGCGCCAGTGCGAGGAGCAACAGCGCGGTGGCTGCCGCGACGATGACCCGGATTCCAATCGTGCCGAGCAAAAGTAGGACCCCGAGATCGCCCGACACGATGAGAACGAGTCCGCCGACGCGGCTCCAAGTGCCCGCCGTAGTCATGAAGCGCACCCGCGCTGCGTCAGGCCCGCGACACGCAGAGAGTTCTTCGCCGCGGCAAAGCGCCCGCAAGAGTGAGCCCGGGGATTCAATGTCGGTTCGGGCCGTCGATTCCGCTGGGAATCGAAAGAAAAGTGACGCGACATTCCGCGCGCCACGAATAGCTGTACCTCCAGGGTGCAGCGCGGCCGCGGCATCGCGTAGCGGCGCACTCGGTGCCGAAAGACACCACTTGACGTCGCCAAACTCGAGGTAACACCAAGGCTCTTCGATCGCTGCTTCTGCGAGGGGCGCAAACATCTCCACCGCCCGCGCGCCACGACCGGTACTGCCGGCGAGGATTTCCTGTGCGGTCTGGTCCGAGAGTTCCGCAGCCTGCGAGACGATCCCGGGATCGTCTGCGAGTCCGAGCCCGGCTACGACGCAGCAGGCGGTCAACACACCGGCGGAGAGCGCGGCGCCGACGCGGCGCTGAACAATTCCTCGGTACGCAAGGGCTGCTGAGCAAATTGCGAGCGCGACCGGCAGCCAAGCGAGTCCTAGGCGGTCCGTCTCGCTAAGCGAGGAGACGACCGCCTTGCCTGATCGGACCAAGTCGATCGAGAAGGCCCATTCGAGCATCGTCACGAGCGCACGAAACGCCCAGACGATCGCAAGCCAGAGAGGCTGCACAACGAGCGACTGAAGTAGCCCCAGCGCACTCGGTTCTTCGATGCCAAGGAGATTGCGTTCCGTTGGCAAGTCGAGCCCGTAGGCGTCGATCGGGGCGCGGAGGGCGGAGCTTCCGCTGGCGACACACTGCGCTCGAAGCGCCGTTGATACGCCAGCGACGCAGCCGGGGCTCAGCAGTCCGTTCTGCGAGAGGGCATCACCGCCGAATACGGGAAGGGTCCGACTGGAGTGAGACGGGGCCGAGAGTGGCGGCAGCGTCGGCGCGCGCGGAGTCTCGGCCCGAGCGATCGAGACGTCGCCCACCGCAATCAGCACCGCCAACGCGATCGCACTTCGAGCTCGGGTCACGCAGGTGTAGTCGAAAGCTGGGCTGCCAGGCCCTTGTCCAGGGTGATCTGCACGGCCTCGACGCGACCGTCGTGGTCCCGAAATAGGCACTGACCCGCCCGCATCTGAGTCAGCGTTCGTGCGCACTCGTCGTCGGAGGAGTCAAGTCCGAGCAAGCTCAGCGCTGCACGGGCCTCCGGCTCGGACGTCACACCAAAGGCGAACGCGGCCCCGAAGAGATCATCCGTCCCCGGCGCGGACAGTGCATCGGAGGTCAGCTGCGTGCTCACGATCGCGACGGCGCGCTCTGACCGGCCGGTTCTCTGAAGAGAGTCGAGGAGCGCTCGGCCGACCGGATCTCCGAGGAGCCGCCACCCCTCATCAAAGGAGAACACCTTCAGACGCTCACGTTCATCACCGAGAAGGCGGCTCGCAAACAAGGCGAGCAACCGGACGAGCTGCTCACCCACACGCTCGCCGTGCGTGTATTCGGAGCGTGCAGTGCCGATCTGCGGCGAGGGAAGTTCTCGAATCGAAAGGTACGTCAGGTCCGCATTCGCAAGTCGGTTTCCGCGATTCACGGCAGGCTCGCCAAATGCGAGCTGGGTTAGCCCCGAGCGCGAGTAGACGTCGAGAACGTCCGCTAGGTCGCTGGCTCGTCCACCGCGCTCAGCAAGCGCGCGGATGACATTCCCGAGACACGGATCGACGTCCCGAGCCACCACGCGGTCCACGGCAGTTGCGACGGCGGCGTCGCGGTCAAGATCCCCCGCCGTCGGCAGTAGCGACAGTAGGAGCGTGACCGCCGCCTCCTGTCGCAACGCGACGGGAGCGATACGCAGTGGGTCGAGGAGGCCGCGAAACGCCTGATCGGGGCCGAGATGCACGGCCTCTACGCGTCCATCGAGCTGCGGAAGCAGGTGTAAACGGTGGTCGCCCTTGGGGTCACAGTCGACCACGCGAGCACCGGCATTGAGCGCATCGAGACAAAGCTTTTGAGCGAGCGTTGTCTTGCCACGGCCCGGTGCGCCCAAGCAGATGACGCTTGGAGCGAGGTCGCGACGCGGCCCCTCGCCGGCGTCGAACCGCACCGCCGGGGAACCGCCGCCTATTACGGCTCCAATCACGGATCCACTGAGCGACCCGACGGCGTGCGAGCCAAATGGAACGAGCGCTGCCACCTGCTCGGGGGTCATCACCTGCTCGAGCCTGCCGACGCGGCCGCGGCGACCGGGCACGGTCCCCTTCAAGAGATCAGCCTGGATTGCTGGCGACCTAACCAAGCGCACGCCGCCAAACACGCGTCGGCACGTTTCGATCCGCTCCTCCAGGACGGGGCGAGACGTCGCCCAGACTGACAGTGCTATCGAGGCACGGAACAAGCACGCTTGTTCGTCGTTCGCGAGCGCCGCGACTAGCTCACGACCAGCCATTGACCGCTGTCGTGATGCTGCGGTGACTCCGGCTTCGGACTCTTCCTCCGCCGCACAAACCTGATCTGCATCCTGGACGCCGCGACGAGCCATCCGGAGCGCGGCAACGTTGTCGACGTAGCGCGCGTTCAGGACCACGTCGGCTCCGAAACCGAGCCTTTCGGGGCACTCGAACATCAACTCGAAGCGCCAGTCGGCAAGGTCAATACTCGACGGAAGAGAGTCGACGGCGAGCACGGCTTGGAACCGTGCGTCGGGCTGGCCTTCCACCTCGAGCCAGCGCATGTGCTCCCGCACGCCTACCCGCTCCGAAGCTTCAAACGCAGGTGCGGGTACGTCGGCGCCAGTGGCCTGAACTTCTCGCCTTGGTGCCCGCACCACGGGACGGCACATCAACCACCGGATCTCGCTGGCCGTCGCGGGGCGAACCGGGACGTGTTCGGCGAGACCCAACCTCAAAGCTTCGGATCGTTCAACGAGGCTCGCGGGCAAGTCGTCGGCCGCCATTTGCGACTTGGCCCAGCGTGCCGCCACCGAGCGGGATCGATCAGAGCGCGCACGGGTTCGGTGCCGGGGCAGTTCGACCGCGAGATAGGCAAGGCCCCCTCTGCCGTGTTCGGCCACCCGGAGGATCTGAAAGTCACTCCCGGCTGAGCAAAGAGCCGCCGCAAGCGAGTCGACCGACCTTCGCTTGTCGCCCGCCGAGCGCCACCGGTACGAGGACGTACCGAGCTCGAAAACAGCCCACCCGCTGGACATCCGGTTCGGCAGCACGCAGTTGCCGGCAACCGAACCCGGCACACGGAGACCGCGCGACACGTTCACGATTCGACTAGCTCGGCGTGCAGTCCCCGGGGTACGTCTAGGCGTACCCGGCGAGCGGCCGGTCGATCCCGGTCCAGGTGGATTCGAACGCTGCGTCGCCGGAACTCCAACCGGTGGTCGCGCAGGATTAGAAGACTCGCTGGACCATCGATTACACGTTGAACACGGCCGGTACCGCGACTCAAGCGCACCGGTCGGTGGGCAAAGGGGACCGAGTGCTCGCTCGCCGCGCGCAAGAGGTCAGCGGCGCCGCGGGCAAGAAAGATCGCGACGGGCGCCCCCCACCACAACAACGCACGCCCTTCGAATCGGACCCTCGTGAGAACAAACGCGACGATCGCAGGAAGCGCGATGAGTCGGGCCGGCCAAGGCACTTCGTCGAACACTGGGGCGACGAGTGGGAGCCCGCGGGCCAGCGCGGCGCACATAGCGGTAGCGGCGAAGACAACGAGTGAAGAGAGCGGGACTCCGTTCGGTACGACTCGAATCCCAGCGAGCATGTAGACCCGCCGTTCGAGTTGAAAGATGTGGTCGTATCCGCGGACTTGCGTCGTCATCCGAAGATGCTCGTGACGGTCGATTTGATCAGCGTCATGCCGGCCGGACTTGCGAACAGGACAGACACCACTCCGACGGCGAATGCGCCGACCGCCTCCCTGAAATCGCGGCGAAACGCCAGCACCACCGCCGCAGCTGCGAACGCCACAGCGATTACGCTCATCGCGACCGCCCGCGCGAGGTCCATCGCGTGGGTCGCAGCCGATTCAAGCGTCCCGGAGATCACGATCACCGGACGCTCCGCCGCGCGCGACGTACTTGGTACCAGGGCGTACGTGGGTGCGACCAACACGAACACGACGGCGGTCCTTGTGATCAATCTCTTCACTGCGACTCCTCCAGTTCATGGCGACGGCGCGAACCGTCACCGGTCAGTTGACGCATGACTCAAACCCGAACTCGCCGCTTGGCCCGCACGGATCGGCGCGACCGCCGGCGTCAGTCGACGCCGGCGCTGGTCCGACGTTCGACGCCCCTGATCGAGCAGGCGCGGGCGAGGTTGGCGGACGCCGACGGCTCCTGCCCCTGCCCAGCGGCGCGGCTCGGCC
>Ga0182013_10004385_pt1 | contig 17007 bp, 10 predicted proteins | sample 612S2MmetaG_FD_120487 | JGI IMG/M metagenome (GOLD analysis project Ga0182013, IMG submission 120487) | Permafrost microbial communities from Stordalen Mire, Sweden - 612S2M metaG | ecosystem: Environmental > Terrestrial > Soil > Wetlands > Permafrost | place: Sweden: Stordalen | collected...
CATGTCGGCGGCGCCGGCATCGGCGGCGGCGCGGGTCTGGGCGGAAAGGGATTTGGCGGAATCGGCGCTGTCCGCGTTGCGCTTGGTCATGCTGGACATTTCTTCCAGGGAAGCGCTGGTTTCCTCCAGCGAGGAAGCCTGTGCACTGGCGCCTTCGGCGAGCGATTGGCTGGCGGCAGCGACTTGACCGGACGCGTCCGTCATCAGGTCAGCCGTGCTGAAAAGATGTTTGGCCAAATTCGCCAGCGTTCGCTGCATCCTTGAAGAACTCAAGGTCACCAGGATCGCGGCCAGCAATGCAAAAGCGACGCTGGTTGATCCGAATCCTACCACGGAGTTCTGGATTTTGGCAAATTTGCCGATGGTTTCGGTCGCCCGCCCGGACGAGAAGTCCTCGCAGTAAGTCTTAATCTGCGCGGTCGCATGGCCGAGTTGATCCACCAGGGGTGGAACCTCCTTGTCGAGCACTTGCATCGCCCCGGCGAAGTCTTTCTCCAGGAGGCCGCGCATCCGCCCCGAGGCTTGCACGTAATTATCCAGAGCGCTTCCCACCGCCAGAACATCGGCATGGCCTTCACCCTCGGGAAAGAGCGCCTGCAATTTGGCAAGTATTTCATGGTTTTCCCGGTCCAAGGCGTCAACCTGGGCGATTTTGGCGGGCCGGTCCTTTTCCTGGACGAACATCAGTTCGTAGGAGTGCAGCCGGTACAACGCCAGATTTTCCTGGAGCGTGGCAAGATGCCGGAGGCTGGGCAAGCCTTCCGACACCAAGCCGTGAGTCACCTGGGCGCCTTCTTTGCAAACCCCCCATAGTACGATTCCCTGGACGATCAGGAAAATAAGCAGCAGTCCCACCACCCCTTGAATGATCCGAAAGGTGCGGCGTAGCGAGGTATTTTGAGTGGCCTTCATGGCTAAGGGGGAATTTGGTTATTATGTGTTGCTATTTGAGTTCGATCTTTTTGACTCCAGTAAGCGTTGTGCCCGCTGGGACCATGGCAATCGCGCCTTTGGTTTCCGCAACTATGGCCAGCACTTTCTCGACGGTGTCCGCCTCTTTGGGCTGTTTGCCGCGCCCGCTGAAGGCAAGCCGTTGCCAGAACGTCTTGAACGCGCTCCCCGACATGCCTGTTGCTTCCTGCAACGCGGCATCGGTCTTGTCCGTGAGCACGACGATGGTCACCGCTTCGCCGCCGGGCCAATAAGCGGTTTTGCCCATCAAAATGTCTTTCAATGCCGCCTTGTCGAGCGAGGCTGTGGCCACGCTGTTGTTAGCAACCACGTCCACGCCGCTTTGGGCCAGCAGGCCCGCCGCGCTGAACCATAAGGTGACGATGCCTGCCGCGAGAGTTTTGAGATTGGTTAGTTTCATATGTTTTTCCCTTGTTATTATGGTTTGGTACGCAGTTTAGAAACTCACAGTAGTCTTGAGTGCCAACATGTACCATTCACGGCCGTTTCGATTCGGGTTATTCTGGCCGTCGGCGATGAGAGCCGTTCCGTTAATAGCGTGGCCTTCCAACTTGATTACCCACCAGGGCTTCGGATCGAAGCGGAAAGAAAGGGCAAAGTCCTTTTGATAGGCATCGGAAGGCACTGCGGTTCCATCCCCGGTCCGGTTGGCAACATTGGCGTAGTCTTCTGTGTAGTAGGCGCCAACCTGCAACCAGTGGTTCGCCTGGTAGGCGGCGCTAACGTACCAAGTGTCCTCGGCGGTGTGAGTGGTCGGGGTGGTGGTGATTCCGTTAATTACATTGTGCGAATAAAGATCTTCGTAGCGATACTCGGCCTGGAACGTCCACGATTTCCATTGATATTCCAGGGAGAATTGTTCTTCCGGAACATTGAGCACGGAATGGTAACCTCCTCCGCCAAAAGCCGGTGGGATGTTCAATTTATAATCATAACTGACACCAAACGCATAAAGCGCAAACACGCCAGCGCGCAAGCCTTGCACCGGGGTGTTCCACCAAAGTTGGATGCCAGCTTCCGGAAAACCGTTCACGTCGAGATATTGAGTGGGAGGATTGCGCAGCGAGTCTTCCAACAATCGCGCAATGCCGCCATTCGGCGCGAGATTGGCCATGCCTCCATAAACTTCATAGGACACATCTCCGCCTTTATGAAGTCCAATGTCGCCGTAAAGAGAGCCGCCATCAATTGAAGCGGAGAAATCGCGCCAGCGCGCGTCATACATGCCCTGCGGCAGGATGATTGACGTGCGGGCCAGGTCAATAGACTGAATGGAATTGTAGATGCCTTCCGGACGGATGATGCGGCCGCCGCGAATTCCAAATTCGTTACAAACATTGTAATCAACCATCGCATAGTCCAACGACACGTCGTATTGGCCGACGTTGCCCACATCGAAACAGAAGGCTTGGGCCGAGATAGTCGTATGTGCAAAAGGCGACACCGAGGCGTTCAAGGCGAACTCGCTGAATTCAAATGAACCATCCTTTGATTTCCCCAGATAATCATACGTGGTGGAACCCAAATAACCCTGGCTGGCGAAACCGTGAAAAGTTATCGGCGGCAGGTTGCCAATGTGCAAATCGGTGCCTTGCAGACTAAAGAACGGTTTGGCTACTGGCGCGTTTGTGCCCGCGCTGTTGGCGCTGGTGGCGGGACTATTGGTAGTGCCCTGCGTCGCGTCCTGGCCGTAAACCGCCGAGGCAATCGCCAGCACCAAAGCGCCAGCCGTCAATTTTGAACTGTTTGATTTGGACTTGTATAGTTGTTTCATGTTTTATTTTGTTGTTGTTTTGATACGATTCCTTATGAAATTAGTTTTAAACATCTTGCGGATGCTATGGGGTGTTCACCCCATTAGAAAAACCAATGGTCTTGTTAAGTTCCACCTTGTTCGCGCGGCTCGCGTGCAATGGCCGACGATGGGATGATGGAGGCATAGTTTCATAAATCAATTTTTCGGGCCAATATATTTTTCTTCGCTTATGTTCTATCGGTATAGGTGGAGGAACGGGTTTATTACATTTGTTGCCGAACGCTAACCGTTTTTTGTCCCGGGTTGCAGAGGGCAGCTATGGAAATCCGAGCCGCAGTCATAATTGTTGTTTTAGGGGATTAAAAATCCTTGAAATCACCTTCCATGGGGATGGCCGAAAGCTGGCGATCGGCGCTGGCCGCAAGGGTGGTCGCAGCTTTCGCGTGGCTCACGGTTCCATTTCCATTGCTCCGGGAATGTCCATTGTGGCCATTGCTGGAGACCTTGACCGGCCCTGGAGATTTTGGGCGGACGACCTTGGCTTGTTCCACGAGCTTTTCATTCTTAACCCCCACCAGTTGCGAAAGCTCGTCCACGCTAGTTCTCAAGGCCGAGGCTTGCGCATTCAGTTCTTCACTTGCACTGGCGCTCTCCTCCGCGCTGGCGGCGTTGGATTGGGTGATCTTGTCCATCTGCGAGACGGCGACATTGACCTGCGTGATGCCCTGCGCCTGTTCCTTCGAAGCCGCCGCAATCTCAGCCACCAATTCATCCACCTGCTTGGCTTTGGTTACGATCTGCGCCAGGGAGGCGGTCACCTTGTCGCTGATCTGCGCGCCGCTCTGGCTCTTCTGAATCGAGTTCTCGATCTTCTCCGCTGTTTCCTTGGCTGCCTGGGCGCTGCGTTGCGCCAGGTTGCGCACTTCATCGGCCACTACGGCGAATCCCGCCCCGGCTTCACCGGCCCGGGCGGCTTCGACCGCGGCGTTCAAGGCTAGAATGTTGGTTTGGAAAGCAATTTCATCAATTGTCTTGATGATCTTCGCGATGTTGTCCGAGGCGGCTTTGACTTCCGCCATTGCGCGGCTCATTTCCTGCATGTCGGCGGCACCGGCATCGGCGGCGGCGCGGGTTTGGGCGGAAAGGGATTTGGCGGAATCGGCGCTGTCCGCGTTGCGCTTGGTCATGCTGGACATTTCTTCCAGGGAAGCGCTGGTTTCTTCGAGCGAGGACGCCTGTTCGCTGGCGCCTTCGGCGAGTGACTGGCTGGCGGACGCGACTTGGGAAGAGGCGGAAGCCACTTGGTCTGAACCGTCATCCAGAGCGCTTACAACCCGCTTCAGAATCTTGCCCGTGCCGCGGATGATGACAAACGCCACCCCGATTCCAACCAGGGAAGCGAACATCAATCCTATCAAAATCCCCATTTGGGAACTCTGCACCGCTGATTGGATGCTGGCTGACGTGCCGTTCGCGTCATTCACGATGTATTCGAGCAAGGTGGTGATCGCGGTGAGATACCGGTCGCTCGCGGGATCCATCTGACTGCGGGCCATTTCGTAGGCGGCGGCGTTATTCGTAAGTTGCCGGCTCATGCCCATCACTTTATCCCGGATCTGAACATACTCTCCGCGCAAGGTTTTAGTGTTATCCAAAAGGTCGCGGCCCTTTGCGTCAGTGATCAGCTTGTCCAAATCCTCATAGACTTTGGTGTTCTCAGTTGAGCAAACGCTCATTCCCGCATCCAAGTGCGCCTTGTCTTCCGCGCTGGCGCTGCCAACGTGTTTGTAAACCAGTTTGTCGTACTCTTTGGCATTTGCCCGCGCCTTGGTAATCAACTCGACGGTGGGCAATGAACGCTTGGCGATCCGGTCAGAATGGTCCCGGATGGCGACCAATCGCGCATAGGCAAAAGCGCCCAATGCTATTGAGATGATGATCACGCTGGCGAAGCCCAAGGTGATGCGTTTTCCAATGGTCCAATTTTTCATGAGGTTTATGTTTGTTGTTATTCTAGAGTTGAAGCCTGAATTTCTTGATTTGCGGTCATAGCGAGCTTCAGCACATAGCAACATCGGCAGACTGCGCGACGGGCTGGATAGTGCATGAAGGTAAGAAGCCCCTACATTTGAGCAGGCTACTCACTTAGCAAGTATAAGCCTTTCCCTTATTGTGGATCGGCTTCAGGTCAAAACTTCACCGTTGCGCCGAGCGAAATGAGATCGCGGTCATATTCGCGCGTCTGTGGATTCACCACTCCGTCCTCGGCGTTGCGACCCATGTCCCGGGCGTAAGTCAAGCTGGCGCTGACATGGCTGTTGAAGCAGTAACCTAAACCGCCGGAGAAGGTGTATTGCCAGTCATCGCGCTGGCAGGAGGCAAGGTTTCCACTCGTATAATCACAGGACAAGAGTTTTGCTCCCAGGTCCAGGGAAAGTTTGGAAGTCAGCTTGCGCCGATAACTCAAGTCGTAGCAGCATTCGAAATAGGGGACCCTGCCAATACTCGAGACCCACTGCCATTGCTTGCCCTTGAATGCCAGCGTGTCTTTATCCGTAAGGGTGGCCGTCAAGAGTTCTTCGCCATAATAAACGATGGCGTGTTTGTTTCCGATAGGCGTGATATGAGTCGCGGAGTCGTCGGCATAGCTCCGGAAATCCGGGCCGCCCTGAAGTTTGAGGTCCAGCCAATTCCACGGTTTGCCTTCCAAACCAAGCAGGACGCGTTGGTAATCACTCGGAGAACTGTATTGCAGGAAATTGAATTGTTCCTGGTATTGATGCCCGTAACGGTAACCCACGGTGGCGGCGAATTGCGGAAGTATCTTATACCCGAAATCCGCCCCGCCATTCAGGTCATACCGGCTCGAATAGTTCTGATAGCCAGTGACATTGAGCAGCTCCGTCATGAGATCGTAATCAATCAACGATGCGGTCGGGCGAACAAACCACTTATCCTGATCGTACTGGAAATTTACAGTTGCACGGTCCTGAATTTGCTCGCGGCGCTCCCGTGGGGCGCCGATGCCAATGGCGCTGAACAAGGCGCCTGGATAGTACACCCCGATTTCGCTGCCGTGGATGTAAGTAAATCCATTATCCACGCTCGCCGAAAAGTCCCCCAGCCCAGCCTTGACGGAAGTGGCAAACCGGTGGGCATCGTAACTCTCGGTTGGGTCGTCGTGATAGATTACAAAATCCGGGGAATAAACCAGTGACAACACCTTCAACGTCTGGCGGTCGCCCAGCAACGGGGCTAGATCAAACCCCAGCTTGGGCGAGAACGTCGTGACCCAGGAACCGCGGTTTTCCAGCGCGGCGACACTGCCCGCTGGCACGTTGTAAGACGCCGGGAGATACTTGGGATCCACGCCTGAAAGAAAAACATTGTCGTCATAGCTCTCCTTCACGCTCAAAGACAAGTCCGTCAACCAGGCTGGCTTGTTTGTGGTGGACAGATTTTGAGCTGGGACCGGATCCGTGCTGGCGGAGAAAAGGGTCAGGCCAATCAAAAGGCTGCCGGCAGAGGAACATTGTAAACGAGTGTTAGGATACATATTTTAGTGTGGATTGGGTTTGTTGTCTTCTGAATCAAAAATTCTTGAACTCCGCCTCTACTGGGGGTTTGTTGCGCGGCCCGATTTCAATGGGCCATTTATTAAGTGATAACATACAATTTTATTTTTTAATTGAAGTTGGGCACCGGCCAGCAACTTGTGGGTCTTGCTGCAATGAGTCACTGGAATTTACTCCCGTGGACATGGACGGCACATCCCTGGCAATCAAGCTGGGTTGCGCCACACGCGAGTTCGCCGCCAACGAGACCTTCCGTGGCTCGGATGGGATGAGGCTGGCATGGCTGTTCGGTCCCTGATTTGAGGTTGATTCAAGAGCAAACGAGAGCGAAGTGTCGCCATTGGCGGACGGCCTTGATCCAGAAAGTTCCGCATGTCCGTTTTCACCGACGAGTTTCACTAATTCAGCCACGGAAGACTTCATGCATTCGGCTTGGGCGTTTAGCTCTTCCGCGGCGGCGGCGGTTTCTTCGGCAGTGGCTGCGTTCCTTTGAGTCACCTGGTCCACTTGCCCAACCGCCGTGTTGATTTGTGTGATGCCTAACGTTTGCTCGCGGGAGGCGGTAGCCACTTCCGCCGCCAGCTCATCCACCTGCCGGGCCTTGGCGACTATTTCGTTCAATGCTTGCGCGACTTTGCCGTTGATTTGCACTCCTTGCGCCGTGTTGCCGATGGCCCCTTCAATCTTGGCCGCTGTTTCCTTGGCCGCCTGCGCGCTGCGCCGGGCCAGATTGCGCACTTCATCCGCTACCACGGCAAAGCCCAGGCCCGCCTCGCCGGCGCGCGCGGCTTCCACAGCGGCATTCAGGGCCAGGATATTTGTCTGAAAGGCAATCTCATCAATGGTCTTGATAATTTTGGCGATATCGTCACTGGAAACTTTGATCGCTTCCATGGCCGCGCTCATGGCCTTCATGTCCCCCGCCCCTTTGTCGGCTGCCAGCCGCGCTTGTTTCGCGAGGTCGTTGGCTTTTTGTGCGTTCTCCGAATTGCGTTTGGTCATGGACGATAATTCCTCCAAGGAAGAGCTGGTTTCCTCAAGCGAGGCGGCCTGATCACCGGCACCTTCGGCCAGCGTCTGGCTGGAGGCCGAAACCTGGGCGGCGGCGGCGCCAATCTGGTTGGAGCTTTCGCGCAGGATGGCAATGGCGTTATTGATCGGACGGGCGATGCGGTTGGAGAGCAACATGCCGATGATGGCGGCGGCGAAGGCGATGGCTCCGGTCATTACCGAGACCCAGATCGTTATCCCGGTTTGGGCGCGCGCCAATTGTTCGCGCGCGGTGGCAAAATCATCTTCATACATACTCGCACCGATGATCCAGTTCCATGGCTCGAAGCAGGTCACGGCGACGAGTTTGGTTCGGGCCAAGGAATCGCCAGAGTTTTTCCAGGGATAAGCCTCGTGGTCCACCTTGCCGCCGCCCGTATTCAACCCTTTTTGAATGACGGATTGAATGAATAGGCGTCCCGAAGCATCCTTGGCCTCCCAGATGTTCTCACCATCGCGCTTGCCGTCCTGAGACACGAGATAGACTCCGCGCTCGTCCCCCTTACCGCCCAATACATACACATAACCACTCTTGCCAACCCCGATTCGCACGATGGCATCGTGAACGTCCTTGTTTATCGTTCGCATGCCGATGCCGACATACAGCATGCCGATGACGCGCTTATTTTCCGCATCCCAAATCGGTTCGTACGCCGCGGTATGCCAGTCGTTCACCACGTAAGCGCGGCCGCGATAGGTATCACCTCGCAAGACAGTTTGGACGACCGCGTTGTCAGTTCCATCCACATTCTTTGCCGGGATGAAGGTCCCCAAAGCGCGGGAGCCATCGTTCTTGAGCACGCTGGTGCAAACCCGCAGCATGTCCCCGGCGTCATTCATGCGCTGAAAAATCGTGCAAAAATCACCGGTGAGACGTTTGCTTTCATCCGCAATCAATGCGGCTTCATTCGTGGTTGAGACCTGGCCGAGCCAGTTCGAGCCAACCAGCATTTTGGGCAGCGCGATAGGGACGGTCTGTTTGGTGAATTGGTTCATCGCCTGCCACGAAACGCTTTCCTCCGAAAATCTGACCGCACCAGCCTGGCGCAAGATTCCGTGGGCAACGCCTAAATCGTGATTTAGACGCCGCTGGTTGCCCTTTTCCGCGCCGTCACAAAGCCAATAGACGCTCTGCGCCACTCCGGATGCCTGGCTAAATGCCTGCTCGCGGATCGTGGTTTGGAGTTCTCCATCCAGTTTCCGTTGCTGGATGATGAGTGTGGCAAGAGCGACACTTACCGCGAACACCACGGGAACCACTGCGAGAAGCGTGATCTTGGCATTAATCTTCATAGCTTATTATGTGTGTTAAGTTTTTGCATTTACCGGCACGCATTCAGTCTCGAGTCAACTTATCAATCAATATTACCAATGCAGCGAAGGCGGCTACTAAACCCATCGCCGTCTCTCTCTCTCTCCCTGCTCTTCGCGACGCAATCGTTTCACAGGTGATTATCGGAAGTCACTTTCCATTGCTGTATAACCGCCATTGGCGAAAGCTAACCATTTCTTGCTGTGAGCAGATTGCCAATGACATCTGCACGGGCTTTATTCTTTTTAACTTTTGCTGCTCGATAAATGTTTTTTTGTTCTTAGTTATTGTCTAATTACAATGGACCGCATTTAGTTTTTGCCTTTTGCGTGGCAAGCCGGGCTACGTTTTCATTACCGCTTTACATGCCAGACACCGGGACTTTCGATAGCTACACGAACGCCGCCAGCTATTTTCAAATCGCCAGAAGTGGGGTTGTATTAGAGGTTCAAGATTCTGATTTGCGTGTAGTCTTTTTCCCTATCCGAGTTAAGCCCCCACGCGAGCAACTTAGTGGGTCTGAAGAGCAATATTTCGCGATCTTCATTGTTGAGCCAACGACCAGCTTTAAAACAACTGATCGCCGGGTCATTTTCCCCATAAGACACCGAGGGGAGAGTTGATCAACCATTGAAGGTCGGTGATGCTTACCCACCATTTTTGGGTTGCAATCCGGATAGAGCAATAAATGGTGTGGCTTCGGCATTTTAGGATTGAAGTAATCCAACAGTTCCGCCGATAGGGAATCAAATTGAGCGAGCCTAAACTAAAATGAAAAAGGACTTGGACAGCTATATCGAACGGATCAAGACTTTGCCCACGGCGCCTGGCGTTCTACTCAGCTTGATCACCTTATTCCAACAGCCGGATCGTGAAATTGATGATGTCGCCGAACTGATGCGCGAAGACCCTTCTTTAACCGCTGGTGTGCTCCGGCACGCCAATAGCGCATCGTCTTTGCCAGACCAACCCATTGTTGACGTTTTTGATGCGATTACCTGGGTGGGATTCTCCCATGTATATCAAGCAATTCTGGCGAAGTTTGCGTCGCAGTCCTTGCGGCTGCCAAAAGGCGTTTGCGGCATAAACGTGGACGAGCTTTGGCACCACTCTGCCATCGCGGCGGTGCATGCGGCAGCCATTGCGAGACGGGTCGAGGAAAACGAAACCGTGGCTTTCACCGCGGGGCTTTTGCATGACGTAGGCAAAATCATTCTGTCAATGGCCGAGGGTCAGGCCTATAACTTGATGATTACAAAGGCCGGGGTGGATGGCTCCTCGCTCCAGGCGGCGGAAAAGAGGCATTTTGGGTTCGACCATGCCGAGATTGGCGCCCACTTGCTGAGACGGTGGGGACTGCCGGCCGAAATTTCCGAGCCAGTCCTTCACCACCATGATATTGATTGGGACCAACCATCCGCGCTGACCTGCGCTCTGGTCTGCCTGGGCAACATCATGGCTCACGACTTTGAGGCCGAATTTCCGGTAAAACGTTATGAGCCGACTAGAGCCCTTAGCGCCATGCGACTGCTACAGTTAGAAGAAGGCGACGTGGTCAGCTTGCTTAAGGTAGCACAGAAGGATCTCAAGCACATGTCGGGTTTGTTGGACGATCGGGCGTAGTGGAGAACCCGATCCGGGTAAATTCCTCGCAATAAAATCAACCCCTTGCCCTCACAGTCCGTCCGCTCCTGTCCCGAAAGACCCCATAACATGCGAATTGGTTGCTTGCGCCCGACCAATACCTTTGTAAACTTTGCCGCATGAGATTGACGATTAACGACGCTCGGTTGATTGCTTGCGATTGCATCTCTTTTCAGGATGCGAGGCCAGCACAATTAATGGCACAAACGTCTGTTTCAAAGCGGGCTAAATTCACTATTTTCCTGTAAAAACATCGAGTTGCTGGTGTGGCGAAATGGCAGACACACAGGACTTAAAATTCCATTTTGACCCATTTTAAGCGGTTTCTTCTCGTATCTTAAAAAACGTGTTTAACCATTGTGTTTATTGTGTAAAACGCGGTTTTACTATGTCAGAACTGCCGTTCGATCTTTAGGGGCAAAGTGTCGCAAAAAGTGTCGCAATTTTCTCTTTCACTTTCTCTGATTTGAGGACATTTCGGATTCGTGTTTTGAGAATTTTCTGGAACCCATTTCGGCTCGATTTTCATGCGCTCTTGGCAGCAGGCACTTTGTGGACTTGGGCGAATTCGCCAGCGACAGCACGGTTGTGAAATTCGTCAATGGCTTCTTGGGTGAGATATTGTCTGCCAGCGATGTTGACGGTTTTAAGCCAGCCTTTCTTCCGCCAGCGCCAGGCAGTGCATGGAGTCACGCCGATCTGCTCCAGCCATTTGGATAGGCTGATAACCGCCATCACCGTATTTGTTTTTTCCTGATTCATCTTGTGTCGCAATTCCGCTCAAACTGAAACACCACGCGACTGCGAGTTTCCAATTTGTTGCTTTTGTTTGATTGCAAGTTGGCGGTTGCGGCTCCGAGTTCTTTTTAAGTGGCAAAACATATCGGCAGCCTGTTTGCCAAAACGCATCATGTAGGGGTGTAGGTAGTCCCACAAATCTCGCGGGTGCTGACGGATGCCGCCGCCAAATTCCATCGCCAGCGACCGATGGCCAGAGCGCCGGATATTTTCCCGCAGTTGCTCCTTGTCCGGCGTGAAAATGCGGATGCCCCGCCGCCCGCGCGAGATGCTGACATACCATTGCTCCGCACTCGTCGCGGCTTTGACCGTCGAGTCCGAAAATAAAACATAATCCACGGTCTTGCCTTGCGAACCGTAGGACGTGACGGCGTAACCCGGCAGAAATTCACGATAGTTCGCATCAAGCACCCGGCCATCGGCCAGCTTGATGTTCCCGTTCGCGCTAACGGACTTGACCGTGACGAGTTCGCCATTGGTCACGCGGTCACCAGATGCCAGCTTGCGATTCGCCTTCAAATGCAACCGGTCTTTTTCCGCCACCTTCGTTTCCTGCGGACGGCAGACGGTGATTTTGTCGAGCATCTTGTCTGTGACAGTTACATACCGCCCGTCCACTTCCACCAACAAGCCGGTCTTCAAGATACCGCCTAATTTCCCTTTGGCACCGGCTTGAGCCTCACGCACCTTCTGATTGAAAACAATCACGGCATCGGTCGGATAAAACCGTTCATCCCGCTTCTGCGCTGTCGTCAAATCAATCTTTTCCAAAGTTTGAACCGTCACATCATTCGTGCCGAGCAGTCCCTTCGATTTGAGTTTATCCCGCACCTGTTCGTTGACGCGGTGGACTTCGCTCCAGGTCTGCGACACCACCACGGCGGATAATTTTTTCTCCGCCAGTCCGAGATACTCGTCCGCCAGCTTGTCGGCTTGATCGGCCAGACCGCACGTTACCACCGCCCCCATCTTGTCGAGTTGGGAAAACGAATCGCCCAATTTTCCATCGGCGGCCAGTTTGACGGCCTGCCGGTATTGCTTGATATGCTCCCGCTCGTCCACGGTTTGACCGCGCGCCGGGTCTTGCCGGCGGATGTTGTGCAGTTCGACGGGTCTGACGCCCGAATATCGCTCAATGGCCAGCAACGCGTCCGAAGCCTCGACTGCACCATGCTGGCGTGTGTCACCGGACAGAATCAGCCTCGCATTTCGTTCGCGCACCAGCCGGATCAAGTCCAGCATCTGCCGTCCGCCAATCTGGCCGGCCTCGTCCACGATGACGGCAGCGCCTTCGGCCAGTTCACCTTTCATCAGAAAATTGGCGACGGTTGTCGGTGACGGAAAACCCGCGCGCTCCATGTCCATGACCTGCTGGCGTTGAGGCGCGAGCACAACCACCTTTCTGCCCGCATCAGGAAACTGATCTGCCAGTTCACGCAGGACGAAACTTTTACCCGTGCCGGCACCGCCCCGAAAAATCAACACCCGGTTGGTGTTGGAAACCAATGCCTTTAGTGCCTGGCGTTGCTCCTCGTCGAATTGGGGATTGGCCGGACGCGGATCTCGAATCAGCGGATGGCACGCGTGACAACCATCCCTTGCAGTCTGGACAATTTCCACTTCGCGCTGGAGATGTTCTCGTGTCGTTACCTTGTCTGATTGTTCCTTAATGCGTAGATAATTTCGCCGGCTTGTGACGGCTTGAATGTCGGCAGTCGTGATCTCCCGGCCCCGTGCGTGTTCCAGCGCGTGACGCCAAAGTTCATGCTCGTGGACGACCGCCCGCCGCTCAAACAAATGTTCTTCGGCCCAAGCCACGGCTTTTTCGGCCACATTTTCACTCGCATCGGCAGCGACCAGTTGCTTGGTGGTGAGACGGCCCAACGATTCTCGTTCCGGTGAAGTCATCTGGCCGTCCCAGATTGCTTGCAGTTTTTCCAAACCGATGTCCCGGATTTTTCGTGCCCGCTCCTTGTGCGCGATATTTTCGCGAATCGCCGCAAGGTTGCCCTCGGCTTTTTCCGGTTCACGTTCGAGCAACTCCCGCGTTTTCTGGTCAATCTCGTTGTGCCGTTTGGAAAACTTTTTGACCAGTTCCGGCGAGACGCCCTTGATTTCAAAATCACCACGCGGTTTATTTTCAACCTGGTAGCCCAATTTGACCAGCGAGCGCGCCAGTTCGTGGTAATAGACATTTTCCACGAACTTTTGCGCCCCTAGCATTTCGTAATTTTGCAGTGCCTTCCATTTTTTCTCGACCGGGTCAAATGTGGCGTTGAACAGAATGCAATGGCTATGCAGGTGCGGGTCTAGTGCCCGCGAAGTTTCGTGCTGGAATACTGCCGCCACGATCTTACCTGTAAGCCTGTCGGTGCATTCTCCTTTTTTGCGAACCCGCGTCGCCGCGAATGATTGCAACTGGCGCAATGCCTCGTTCACCGCCTGCTCATGTGCTTCCACCATCCGGGGATCATCGCCCACCAGCGCCGCAACGGAGACCGACTTGGCCGGGGAAAATGTGAAATCGTAGAACACCCGGCGGTTGCTGCTCTCATGTTCCTGCCCATCGCGCCCGATGTCCGTGCGCGTGGTATTCTGGCGTATCGTCAATTTCTCGCCGGTCTGCGGATGGAGATTTTCACACAGGCGGACGAACTCGTCCATGCGGGTAACGCCGGCCAGTCCCAAATCTTCCGCGCCTTGGCCAAACCAATGTCCCGGCACATGCTGGCCCTCGGTGTAGTAATCGCCGACGGACAGATGTTCTTTGAAATACTGCCGGGCATCTTTCAGGCTGCATTGTGGTTTAATGGCTAACATTCCTTTGGGCGCAGGCATCAATTGTTTCAGCGTTGATTAAAAATAATCATTGCGGGCAGTTTGGCAGAAGTTGGCACGATGAAGATGTATGTGATACATAATCGCTGGTAGTTCCTGCTTTCATTGACGTTTAGCTCTCGCACTGGAGAACTGTCAGAAATAATTTTGGTCATTGCCGGGACTCTGGCAGGGATCGGAGGGGGCAACATACAAACCATGCAAAATCTTTGTCGCGACCATGACGAGGTCGGAATGATCGGATTTTTTCCGTGTTGCCATTTCAACTCGGTGCCGATAAAAATTTGGCTCATGTCGCCTGCTAAAACATGAGTCTGGCGGCGTGGGTATGGACTGTTGACATTCATAATCACTTCATGCCTGCCAGTCTAATCGAATGTTTCCCCTAAAAGCCGTGTGTGACACACATGATGAACTTGCATGATATTTATTCATTCGACACAAGCATGGCCGAATGAATTCCCCGTTTTGTGTAATCTTTACACAAAATTTGACCGGCGTTTTCCGCCGGTCGTTGGCGGTGACAAGCAATGCAATTAGCGTCATTTTCACAATGGCCAGCATGTCAGGATTTAAGGTGATAACTGTGCAATCATTGCACAAAATTGCTTTACCTCCCCATCGCCGGCCAATCTGTCTTCAGAATGGAAATTCAAAAAACTATTCCAAATACCACTTGCAAACGGGATGCGGAAGCGTCACACCATGTTTGAAATTAAAATCAGATGAAGACCAAACGCATATTTTTCTTCATCGCTCTGGTTCTGGCTTTGGGCGGCGTCATCCTGCTGGTGTTTCCACGCGAACCGCGTTATCAGGGACGGACATTAAGCAGTTGGTTGCAGCAATGCTACGACACGCCGCTGAACGAAACTCAACGCCTATCGGAAGCGCAAGCGGCCGTTCGTGCGATTGGCGCAAAGAAATCCGTGCCGGTGTTATTGAAATTGGTTGAAACAAAGGAAGACCCCGTCAGCACCTGGCTCATCGGGCAGCGCGAAAAGTTGAGAATTGATTTCCTGCATTGGCGTTCGGCTGAAGATTGGCAGCAACTTGGCATCGCCGGCTTCGAAGCCTTGGAAACCAATGCCGCTCCCGCTGTCGCCGAATTGACAAAACTTCTGAATGACAAGGAGCACGCCTTCGTTGCCGTGCGCTGTCTGGTCGCGGTCGGCCCACCCGCCGAGTCGTCCGTATCCCAAGCGTTGACCAACCAGAGCGTTCAGGTTCGCTATTTTGCCACCCAGCAATTCGCGTGGGTAACAGATAATGACGAAGTATATCTCGCAAAAATGAGGGAATGCCTCGAAGACCCTGATGGTTCGGTTCGATTCGCCGCCGTGCAGGGCATCGGCCTGCAAACTCAAGCGCCAGATTTAGCCATACCACTTTTGCTTGAAGCATTGCGAGATAAACAAGATACCGTTGCCTCGTGGGCTGCCAAGTTTTTGGCAAATTTCGGAACCAATGCCATGCGGGCATTCCCAGATTTGAGCAACGCCGTGGAACATGGAAGTCCAAATACGGTTAATCAGGCATTGAAAACCTTGGTGGTCATCGCGCCAGACAAAGCCCTGCCCATCGTTTTTGAAAATTTTCGGTCTGCCGATTCCCACCGGCGAAAGATGTCCGTAGAATTGCTAAACCAATACCCGGCAACCAATTTGGAGATTCAAGCGGCGATGCAACAGTCGGCTTCAGACCCAGATCCAGCCTTGGCTCGCAGGGCCAGAGAATTGATTACCAAACAATACCAGGCCGAGCATCCGATTGAATCACAGTTTTCGGATGACCCCAGCGTTGCAGGCAAGAGCTTGGGTGAATGGCTAAAGTTGCACGATACCGACGGCGCATTTTCCGAGGAGGCAAAACAGGCACTCCAGCAGATGGGAACGAATGCCATACCTGCATTGCTGAAACGAATCGTCTATGTGCAACCACCCTTTGGATTGCGCGCTTCCGAAGTCAACATTGATGCCGTCAGGGCATTCATCACTTTGGGCGAACACGCCACGCCGGCACTTCCGCAATTGCAGGCGCTCATGGACGGCACCAACCAGGACACCGCCTTGTTTGCCATGCTTGCAACGGTTGGAACGGGATCAAACGCCATGCCAATTCTGTTCAAGGGATTAACCAACCAGTTTCCGGAAGTTCGCGGAGAAGCCGCCAATAATTTGACGGATGGAATTGGCAAAGATTTTCCACAATGGCGCCAACAGGCGATTTCTATTTTCGTAAAATTGTTGAACGACCCCAATGAAGATGTCCGGCTGAGTGCGACAAATCAGCTCAAAGAAATTGATCCCGCAGCAGCCGCCAAAGCTGGAATAAAATGAAAACGCAAAATTACTTTCGGCGTCTGGTGTTTCTCGCTGCGGCATTTCTTCCGGTTGCTTCTGCGAGTGCCAACCCCATTGAGATGCCTGAAAAACCTCTCACGCCGGAAATCACTTTCTTGATCGTCTGCGCCATTTTGTTGGAGGTGGTTTGTATTTTATTGATGCTTTGGCGGTCAAAAAAACCACGCTTCTTCATTTTATGGCTCGTCGGCATTCATCTGTTCACATATCCAGCGTTTCTGGGATTCCTTTGGCTGGAACAAAATATGCGCCCGGCATTTGCCGTCGGAATTGGCGAAGGGTTGGTGGTGGTGGTCGAGGGAACCCTGATTTATCTGATTTGCCGGTTTGTCCCATCGGCCAAATCGGACCTGGCATCACCGTCAATTTTCAAATGTCTGCTCGCTTCATTGATTGGCAATATCCTTTCGGCGTCAGCGTTTCCAATTTTACTGGCGATTTACGACCGTATTGCTTCCATCTGAATTTACCCGCTACATGCCATAATCATTTGTGACATGCCCGGCGCTTTGACTGGCCGGCTTTCCTGCGGGCACTCGGAAACCGGCCAGACAAATCGCCTCGATGGAAACCTAGACGGTTGCGCACTCAACGGGCGTTCTAAAACCGCGCGTGCGAGATGAAGTGGTTGTGATGATAGTTCGATATGAAAGGTAAATTCGTAAGCCGAACCTGCGGTTCCGTCCGCAGTAGCCTATC
>Ga0182013_10004386_pt1 | contig 17003 bp, 16 predicted proteins | sample 612S2MmetaG_FD_120487 | JGI IMG/M metagenome (GOLD analysis project Ga0182013, IMG submission 120487) | Permafrost microbial communities from Stordalen Mire, Sweden - 612S2M metaG | ecosystem: Environmental > Terrestrial > Soil > Wetlands > Permafrost | place: Sweden: Stordalen | collected...
CGTCCACCGAGACCAGCATGGGACGGTGGCCGTTGCGTGAAAGCCAGCGCGCCAGCTTGCCGCTGGAAGTGGTTTTGCCGGAGCCCTGCAGGCCCACGATGAGGAAGACGCTGGGCGGCTCATTGGCAAAACGGAGTTTGGATTCGTGGCTGCCGAGGATCTTGATGAGTTCCTCGTGCACGATCTTGATGACCTGCTGGGAGGGCGAAAGCGCGGCCAGGACTTCCTCGCCCATGGCCTTGGCCTTGATGTTGTCGATGAGCTGCTTGACCACCCGGAAATGGACGTCGGCCTCGAGCAGCGCCACGCGGATTTCACGCAGGGCGGTCTCCATGTTTTCGGCCGAGAGCCGACCTTCGCCGCGCAGGTTCTTGAAAACCCGCTGGAGTTTATCCGAGAGGTTGTCGAACATGGCTATGCCGGAGGAGTGGCGGCAGGAGCGATGCGGATGCTGCTCGCGGCCATTTTGCCGGTACGGTCCATGCCCAATTCGTAAAGGACGCGCGTACCCGGGCGCAGGTCGGTAGCCAGGCCTTCCACCAGGCGCGACACATGGAAGAAGATGTCCCGTCCGCCGTCATCCGGACGGAGGAAGCCGAAACCCTTGGCTTCGAAGTAGGTGACCACGGCCCCCGGCTGTTCGCCGGTAGGCACTTCTCCGGCGGACTCGCCCGATTCGGACGAAGCCGAAGCGGGGCGGCTGCTTTTGTCTCCTACGCCCTGTTTGATCAGGGCGAGATCGTCTTCGGTCAATTCCGTCGCGGGTTTGGAGTCGGACGGCATTTTGAGGTTCGGATTACGTTTCCGGGCCTCTTCAAACAATCGCTTTTGGCTGGCGTTCAACGAAAATATCCTCGAGTTTTGTTACGACGGTCAAACCGCTACCGGCGCGGCCTTTTTCTTGCGTGCGCCCTTCTTTTCAGTCGGGGGTTGCCGATCGCTCTTTTTCAAACTGCCCATCACCATGGCGGTGACGAACTTCTTTTCACCGTGATCGTCGAATTTGATCACGATGCGTTCCTCGCTGCTGGACAGGACTTGTCCCAGACCGAATTTCAGGTGTTCGACCTGGGCGCCCTGATTAAAGGTATTGGAAGCCATAGAGTTTCTACGCTTTACTCCTCGGGTAGATTACTGGGGGTATAGATCGCCGACGGGATGGGGCGGGAAATATCGAGCGGTAGCACCACAGTGGATCTACAATATGATAGCAGATTGAAAGTACTGGGTGGGAAGAGGCATCAATGGCGGGGTGGTAGGGCTCGCCCCAGTCCATGAGATTCAAGCAGGCCGCGCCAGCCGCGACATTTCCACGCCGCGGTCGGTTAACCTGACGATTTCCGAGAGAGAGTCGCCGTCAACCGCGATATAACCGGCATCGCGCAAACTCCGGAGCGACTCCCGATACCGGCTGGACTCCATCCCGCTGAGCTTCTGGAGATCATCCATAGGGAGAGCCAGTTGCACTTGCCGGCTCAGGATTTCGAGCAAGGCGCGGATTGGGTTGGGGACTTCTCCCGTTGCGTGGCTTCCAGGAATGGCAGAAAAGTCCCAGGTCTCGGCTTAAAGTCCGACATCGGCGTGATCTTATCACAGGAGGCTGGCGGGAATGTTGCTTCCCCATTGAATCAGCGTTTCACAATCAGATCAAACGGCTGTATTGGGCGTGACTGCCAATCCAGTACCAGACGACGCGATCTTTCCTCATGACCGCCAGCGCACTGTAATCGAGGCCAATACGAGTCGAGTAGATGTCATCTTCGCCTTCCAGTTTCTTGAATTGCAGGCCGGGATGCGCTGGATTAGCACGGAACAGCCGATAGGCGCGCTTAGAGCCCGCGAAACAATAAGCTGACCAAATGTCTCGAACGTGCGCAATCGCTCCCTAACGGTCGCGGCTCGGTCAAATGCGCATTCCGAGCCGCGCGCGTGAGCAAGCGGTTGGGTCTGAAATGCACAGGATATTCTTGCGCGGCTATCTTAGCGTCGCGTTGCGCGTCCAAGGGAAGATCGGAAAACAAACGCCAGAACTGCCGGGTGGTTCGAGACGCGATCAAAGCAGATCGTCCAGCGGCAGCGTCTCGCCCCTCTCGTCTTCCTCGATGGCTTCCCGAGCCATGCGACGAATCACGTCCCGTTTCTCGGCAAAGCTCTTCTTCCAAGCCGCCTCGTCGGCCAGCGACGCCAGGATCTGGGACGTGATCGCGTCCTGCTCATCGTCAGGCAGGGCGACAACTCTTGCGAGAGCTCTCTCCATTAGCGTCGACGTACCGCGCGTTCCCCCCTCATGATTCCACCCACGGATTCAGCGTGGGAACGCCGATGCCCGCGACATCGGAACCGTTCCGCGTGACCAGTGTGAGATTGTGGTGTAAGGCCGTCGCGGCCAGAAGCCCGTCAACGACCGGGACGGGCCGCCCTTGAGCTGCCGCGAGTGCCGCAATCGTACCCCACCGGTCGGCAATCTCTTCATCGAGCGGCAAAATCCGGTCTCGAAACCGGGAACGCAAATCCACTTGCAGCCAGGATTCCAACTGCGCGCGGCGACGGCCCGCTTGCAGGCGTTCAATCCCCTTGCGGATTTCACCCAAGCTGAGGACGCTCAAAAATACCAGCGATTCGTCCGTCACCGCCGTCCACTTGACCACGCGGCCGTCCGGCTTTGGCTTGGCAAATTCGGACACCACATTGGTATCGAGCAGGAAGCCGCTCACAATTCGATCTCGCGTCCAAAATCGCGGGGCCGATCGAGATCAATTCCCGAGCCAGCCAATGGCGATTCCAAAAAGAATTGAGCCAGGCTGCCCTTACGCGCCTGAGTCCCCGCCAAGCGTTCGTATTCCTCAGCTTGCAGTACTACAACCGCCGTCCGGCCATGCTTGGTCACTCGTTGTGGGCCGCTTTCCCGTGCCAACCGAAACACTTCGCTGAACCGGGCTTTGGCTTCTTGCAGTTGCCACTCCTTAGGAACTCGTGTCTTATTCATGGCGTGCCGTTCTGACCAATCTAGTCAGAATTAGGCTAGCACAGTTCGTGCAGGCCCCCGAACATTTCGGAGCGTTTCGTGTCAGAATGGTGAGTTCCGGACGCAGCGTGCGTTTCAGACCCGGCGTGCGCCGTGGGGCTGGTTTGTCGGTTCAGTTGCGAAAACTGCCCGAAGGTCGCTAAAATCAACGCGTTCGTAAAAGATCCCAGGAGGATTCATGGCTGTTGAGCAGAAGGTGAAGCAGATCATTGTCGAGCAGCTCGGCGTCGATGAGAGCCAGGTGGACAGCAACGCGTCGTTCGTTGACGACTTGGGCGCCGATTCGCTGGATATCGTGGAACTCGTAATGGCGTTTGAAGAGGCGTTCGAATTGGAGATTCCCGACGAAGACGCCGAAAAGATCACCACCGTGAAGGACGCCGTCGAATACATCGAGAATAAGACCACTAAGAAATAGCCCGCTTTTCTCATCAAGGGGATACAGTTTTGACGCGAAGAGTGGTAGTGACGGGCGTCGGTCTGCTGACGCCGCTTGGCATTGGAACCGATGCGACCTGGGAGGCGATCCGCGCGGGGAAGTCCGGCATTGGCCCCATCACGCAGTTCGATGCGACTGCCTTCTCCTGCCGGATTGCCGGAGAGGTGAAGGGCTTCGACCCCTCGAACTATATCGAAAAGAAAGAAATCAAGAAGATGGGGCGATTCATCCACTTCGCCGTCGCGGCGGCGGATTTCGCTCTTCAGGGTTCCGGCTTGCAGGTTACTCCCGACATCGCCGAGCAGGTGGGGGTGTACATCGGCAGCGGAATCGGCGGGTTCGAGATTATCGAACGGGAGCACAAGAACCTGCTGGAACACGGTCCCCGGCGGATCTCGCCCTTCTTTATTACGGCTACGATCATCAATCTGGCGTCCGGTTATGTGTCCATCCGGACCGGCGCCAAGGGGCCGAATTCGGCCACTGCCACGGCTTGCACTACCAGCGCCCATTCCATCGGAGATTCGTACCGCATGATTCAGCGGGGCGACGCCGTTGCCATGATCTGCGGCGGCACGGAGGCTGCCGTCACCCCTATGGGGATCGGCGGGTTCGCCGCCATGCGCGCGCTTTCCACGCGCAATGACGAACCGGAACGGGCATCGCGGCCATGGGACAAGGACCGCGACGGTTTCGTGGTGGGCGAAGGGGCCGGCATTCTGGTGTTGGAAGAACTGGAAATGGCGCGCGCCCGCGGGGCCACGATCCTGGCGGAAGTGGTGGGGTATGGCATGAGCGCCGACGGCTACCACGTCACCGCGCCGCCGGACGATGGCGATGGGGCGTTCCGCGTGATGCGCACGGCCATGCGCGACGCCAAAATCGAGCCGCACCAGGTGGACTATATCAACGCGCACGGCACTTCCACGGAAGTGGGCGACCGTGCCGAAACCATGGCCATCAAGCGCGCGTTCGGCGACCACGCCTACAAGGTGGCGGTGAGCTCCACCAAGTCGATGACCGGCCACCTTCTGGGCGGCGCGGGTGGCTTGGAAGCGGGCATCAGCGTGATGGCCATTCGCGATCAGATTGCGCCCCCTACGATCAACCACGAGAACCCCGACACGGCGTGCGATTTGGATTACGTGCCGCTCCACGCCCGTCCTATGAAGATCGAATATGTGCTCTCCAACAGCTTTGGCTTTGGAGGGACTAACGGATGTCTGATTTTCAAGAAATATTCGGAATAAGAGAGCCGACTTTCGGCTTTTGGCGGTTAGCTCTTGGTTATTGGCTTTCCCCGGAGCGCGGCTGGCAGCGACGCTTCGAGATGGCCGCAAGAGGCCAATGGGGTGCGGATTCTCTGTCTAGTCTGTGTTCTCGGAATGTTTTGCCAGCCCAGAGAGTCTCTCCACCGGCCGTGCTCCGGGAAACTGCCCGCACGAAAAAAGAAAACTGCATTCACCACAGAGACACAGAGGCACAGAGAAGAACAATAGAGCACTGCGGCGACGCTCCGAAATGGCCGCAAGAAGCCGATGGGTTTCGGATTCTCTGTGGCCTCTGTCTCCTCTGTGTTCTCGGAATTTTCATTCGCCCGTGCGCGAGTCCCGCGTCCGCCCCCTGCCAGCCCGGAGAGTCTCTCCGATGCTCCATTGTTTTTCTCTGTGCCTCTGTGTCTCCGTGGTGAATGCGTTTTCCGCGTTCGTGCGGGCAATGCCAGGTTAGGTGACCTATGAAAATCGTTGTCGCCATCAAGCAGGTTCCCGCGCGCGATTCGCAATTGCGCATCGCGCCGGCGGCGAAGTGGATCGATGAAGCCGATCTCTCCTACGAGATCAATGAGCCGGATGCGTACGCCCTGGAGGCCGGACTGCAACTCAAGGAGCGCAACGGCGGCGAAGTGGTGGCGCTGTCCGCCGGGCCGGCGCGTTCCGCCACGACTATCCGCGAAGCGCTCGCCAAGGGCGCCGACCGCGCCATCCACATCGATGAAGACCTGGCGGCCTTCGATCCGCTGGCCGTGGCGCAGATGCTGGCCGCCGCGGTGAAGGGCGAAGGCGCGGACCTGATCCTCACGGGTCTGCAATCCGACGATTTGGGCTACGGACAGACCGGCGTTATTCTGGCGGAACTGCTCGGCATGCCGCACGCCACCATCATCATGCAGGTGGAAAAAAGCGCGGGCGGCATCCGCGTGAAGCGCGAGTTGGAGGACGGCTGGTACCAGCACGTGGAAATGCCGCTGCCGGCGCTGCTCACCATCCAGTCGGGCTTCAGCAAGCTGCGCTATGCCACGTTAATGGGCATCAAGAAGGCCAAGAGCAAGGAAGTGCGGCGCGTCACCGCGGAAAGCCTGGGTGTTGCCGCCGGGACGCCCAGCGTAGTGTTGGAGCGAATCTATCTGCCGGAGCGCACCAAGCACACGCAGCTTTTTGAAGGCAGCCCCAAGGAAGCGGCCGCGCAACTGGTGGAGAAACTGAAATTCGAGGCGCGCGTAATATGAGCATTCTGGCAGTTCTGGAACAGCGGTCGGGCCAGTGGAACCGCATGTCGTTCGAGACCCTGGCGGCGGCCCAGCAACTGGCGAAAGAACTCGGCGACACCGCCAGCGCGGCGGTGCTGGGCCACGGCGTCGAAGCGCTGGCCGGCGAACTGGCGTCGAAGCAACTCGAAAAAGTTTACGCCGTCGAGCACGAATTGCTGAAGGACTACACCCCGGACGCCTATTGCGCGGCGCTGGGGCAGCTCATCGACCGGTTCCATCCCGCGGTCCTCGTGTTCCCCCACACTTACCAGGTACGCGATTTTCTGCCTAAACTGGCGACCTCGCGGAACCGCGTGGCCGTCAGCGATGTGATTGCGCATCGCGTGGAGAACGGGCACGCGATCGTGGTGCGGCAACTCTTCCAGGGCAAAGTAAATGCCGATGTCCGCTTCGGCGGCGAGTTCCCGCACTTCGCTTCGCTGCAAGCGGGTGCGTACCGCGCCGACCAGGTGGCGGAGGGCACGGCGGCGGTCGAGGTCTTCCATCCGTCGATCTTGCCGGGGCAGATTCGCACCGCGCCGCAGGAGTTGTTCCGCGAATCGCAGCGCGCCGTGGATCTGGGCGCGGCCGATATCATCGTATCGGTGGGGCGCGGAATCAAAGAGGCTGACAACATCGCGTTGGTGCAGGAACTGGCCGACGCGTTGGGCGGCGAACTGGCCGCATCGCGGCCCATCTGCGATGCCGGCTGGCTTCCCATGGAGCGCCAGGTGGGCAGTTCGGGCCAGACGGTAGCGCCCAAGTTATACCTCGCAGTCGGCATTTCGGGCGCCATCCAGCACCTGGTGGGCATGAAGGGATCGCGCACCGTGGTGGCCATCAATAAAGACGCCGACGCTCCGATATTCGAGGTTGCCGATTATGGCATCGTGGGCGATTTGTTCCAGGTAGTGCCGGAACTGATCGCGGCGGTGAAGAAGGCGAAGTAGCGATCGATTGCAAACCGGGTTGGCGCGTCGTGGCAAGGACCGCTTGCTGGCGCGCGCGGCTCGGAAAGCTCTGCGACGAACGTTGAAGACGACGGCCGGGGGAGCAGTCAGCGGCGAGCATTCTGCTTTTGAATCCTTCACGGAATCGTCCGCAAGTTCGCGCATGCCCGCCGCAATCATGTTGGCGCCCGCAAAGAAAGGCGGCAGGAGAAATTGTCGCGCCATGGGAGGCCGGAGAAATAGTTAGCAAGCCCTAACAAAGCTTAACTCCAGAACTCCCGATGTCGTGGAATTTGCAGTGAGCCCGCGGGTGGGGCAGGCGGTGCACGCCTGCCCCACCTGCGAAGCTCTGGCCATCGAAAGGAATGGCTGAGCCCATTTTCCCCGCCACGCAGAAATTGCGGGGCGATATCAGGAGTTCTGAACTCCGCCTGCCGGCCTGTTCCGTAAACTTCTGTAAAGACAAGACTGCGATTTGACTTTCGAAATGGCATCCAGCTATACTCTTTTGGCCGCGCCGCTTCGATCCCTTATCGGTTCCTGCAACTTTTGGCGCCGCATCCGCGTCTTACTCTCTGACCCTCGCGGTCGGCAATTTTATATAAGAGAAATGAATACGATTATGAAAAACGGACAGAAACTTAAACCCGCAAACTACCGCAAAATATTGGAGAGCAAAGCGGAGGAAGTCCGTCACAGCATGTCCGCCCAGAAGGCGGCCCAGGTGGTAGCCCGGCTGGATGTCCCTTCCGACGAAGGCGATCTCAGCCAGCAGCATCACGAAGAGTGGATCTTCCTGAACCGCAACACCATCGACATGAAACTGTTGCGCGAGATTTCCGATGCCTTGCACCGCATCGACCAGGACACCTACGGCATCTGCATGGAGTGCGAAGAGCCTATCTCCACGAAGCGCCTGGATGCCGTGCCGTGGGCCCGCTTCTGCGTGACCTGCCAGGAAGCGATCGCCAATCGGATCGCCGACGGTGAAATGGTGGAATACCAGGAAGCCGAGCGATGAAACTCGGCGACCTGCGCAAGTTCGCCATCCGCCAGCAAACCCGCATTCGCTTTTCCCTTGCCAATGGGCTCGAGTGTGTGGTGAATGAGCATGGAATCGCGCAGGTGCCGGCGCTCCAGAGCATCCCGGATTTCAACCTGGAACAGGAACTGGCCGCGGCGCAGCAATTCCATCTCGACGCGCTGACCGCCGATCCGAAGACCCCCATCAAGACCCGCGCTCTGCGCCGCGAGGATCTGGCGGCATTGACGGGCGGCGCCGCGACTGTCGAAGTCCACGATCGCGACGACGAGTAGGCTCTGCACTCTTTACCATCAAGTGCTCCTTCATCCCCGAGGGCGCCAACGCGGGCGGGCAGGCGAGCACCACCTGCCCCACCTCCGGCCGGGCACGAGTGCTTGCACCCAACCACCCAGTGCCTCCCCCCTCCCCACTGCGATGGTTGAATCGGGGTACAATACTAGGGCAATTCGTAACACTGTTTTACTTCCCGAAAGGGTTGGGGACGACCATGGATAAGCCAGCGCAGAATATCCAAGATAGCTTCTTGAACAACGCCCGCAAGGATAAAGTTATCCTCACGATTTACCTGATGAGCGGCGTAAAGCTCTCCGGCCGCATCAAGAGTTTCGACAAGTACTCTCTGGTGCTCGAGACCAACAATCAGGAACAGCTTATTTTTAAACACGCCGTGTCCACGGTGGTTACGCAGAAATCGTCCCATTCGTACAGTGCCACCGCGCAACCGGTGGCGACGGGCGTGTCCGGCGGATCCGCGGCCGTTGCCCCGGCTCCCGCGGACTCCTCGGAGATTTAGGCCACGCATCCACAAACTCCCGTCCGGGAACGTGCCATTCTGGTCGGCGTGGAATGGAAGTCGCGAAGAGCTTCCCGCCGCGCCAACGCCATCGGCATGGAGGAGTCTCTGGAGGAGTTGGCCGAGTTGGCGGCGAGCGCCGGCGCCGAAATTGTCGGCCGCGCGATGCAGACCCGCCCGGGCCCCGAAGCGGCTACCCTCATCGGCCAGGGCAAAGTGGAAGAGTTGCGCGCGCAGGTGAAGTCGGATGGCGCCGATGTCCTCATCTTCGACCACGACCTCACCCCCACGCAGCAGCGCAACCTGGAGAAAGCGGCCGACTGCAAAGTCATCGACCGCACGCAGCTCATCCTCGACATTTTCGCCTCGCGGGCGCGCACCAGGGAAGGCCGTATGCAAGTGGAACTGGCGCAGCTCAGCTATATTCTGCCGCGCCTGTCGGGCCACGGCGTGGAGATGTCGCGGCTGGGAGGCGGTATCGGAACCCGCGGGCCCGGCGAAACGAAACTTGAGACCGATCGCCGCCGCATCGCGCAGCGCATCAAGAAGATCAAGGACGACCTGGAAGGTGTACGCGCCGGACGGGCCTTGCACCGGCAGCGCCGCAGCGCCGTTCCGCTGGCCACCCTGGCGCTGGCGGGATACACCAACGCCGGCAAATCGACGCTCTTCAATCGCCTCACGCGCGCCAGCGTGCTGACCGACGCGCGCATGTTCGCCACCCTCGACCCCACCGTAAGACCGTTAGCCCTGCCGTCGCGCCGCCGGGTGCTGCTGAGCGACACCGTGGGTTTCATCCGCAGCCTGCCCACCACTCTGGTCGAGGCCTTTCGCGCCACCCTGGAAGAGGTGAAAGAGGCCGCGCTGGTGCTGCACGTGGTGGATCTTTCCGCGCCGAACGCCTCCGAAAACACGGCCCACGTGCTGCAGGTGCTGGCGGAAATCGACGCCGCGCAAATTCCGCAGATCCTGGTAATGAACAAAGTGGACCGGGCGCTGGACGGCGCGGCGGCGGATACCGAGGCGATCAAGCGCCGGCTGCTGAGCGGATCTTCGGGACACGGAGATGCGCGCGCCGTGGCCATTTCCGCCCTCACCGGCGAAGGCATGGACCGGTTGCTCCAGACCATCGACGAAGTGTTGCCGCTCGATCCCATTGTGCGCGCCACCTTCCACCTGCCGGCAGGCGACGGCGCAACCGTGGCGATGCTGCATGAATTCGGCAGAGTGCTGTCCACGAATTACAGCGGGGAAGAGTGCGAAATCGAGGCGGAAATTCCAGAGTCTTTGGCACGCCGCCTGGCGGAAAAAGATTGAATTAGGAATCCACGATGCTGTGGAAAACTCTGTTGGAAAATGGCCGTAACGGGGTATTAAAGTGCCGCAAAAAAGGCACTTACGACAAATTGAACCAGCCGGCAGCATTGTACCTTAATTGCTTGTAAGTAAAGCAATTAGAGACGAGACACAAGCGGCATTAATGGCTGCCCGGAATATTGCGGCAAAATTCCTCGCACTGCTGCGTTTTCCACATATTCAATAGGGGATATCCTGTGGTTTTGGAGGCCCGGACTTGTCTGCTACACTGGACTTCGACGGCGGTGTAGCTCAGCTGGCTAGAGCGACGGTCTCATAATCCGTAGGTCGGGAGTTCAAGTCTCCCCGCCGCCACCAAATCTAAAGAAGCTGTTAGCTTTTGGCTCTTGGCTTTCAGCACGGGTGTCTGCGTCGAGGCGCGGTTCGTGGGAGTCTGAAACTGCGGGATCGGGCCGAGAGAGGCGGGGTGGGGCAGGCGGTGCTCGCCTGCCGGTCGGTCCGCGCTGAACCAGGCCGGCTGCCCAAACAGAATAGCGGGCAGGCGAGCACCGCCTGCCCCACCCCGGGAGTCATCCGAGGTCAGACCAAGAATCAAGAACCTGCGAGCAGTTTCCGGAGAGCACCATGCCTGCGACGTTTTACAGAGAACGGCGCTCGCCGGCCAAAAGCCAACAGCTTTCCCCCCCGCCGTTGTAAAATAATCGCTACCGGGAGAAAAGATGCTTCGGCTTGGGGGACTGCTGATCTGTTTGTGGGCGGGCGCATTGGCGAGCGCGGCCGGTTTGCCGTCCTACGCCGGCGCGGCCGCCTGCGGTAAATGCCATGCCAATGTCAGCCACACCTGGACGGCGTCACGGCACAGCAAAATGGTGCAGCCGGCCACGGTGGCAGGCGTGGTGGGAGATTTTGCCCGCGGTCCGGTAACCTTGCGGGGCGGCGTGTACCGCTTCCGCGTACAGGCCGGCGCCTACTACATCACCGAGTCGTACCTTACCGGCAAGCCGCAAGAGCATCGCGTCCAATACACCCTGGGAAACCGCCGCATCCAGCATTACCTCACTACCTTGGCCGATGGCCGTGTCATCGTGCTCCCACCCACCTGGGACGCGGTGCGGAAGAGCTGGTTCCACAACCTGGACATCGACGATCCCGAAGAGGCTCCCGGCGTGCAGGTGCAAATCTGGAATAAGAACTGCTATTCGTGCCACGTCAGCCAGGAACAGAAAAATTTCAGCGCGGAGAAGAACGCCTACCAGACTACCTGGCTCGATTTCGGCATCAACTGCGAACGGTGCCACGGGGCAGGCGCGGAGCACGCCGCGTTTTATGCCAATCCCAACCACCAGGGCAAGCCGGCGCACGACGTGGTGGTGCAGACGCGCCTGGACGCCGCCCGCAATAGCGCGGTGTGCGCCCAGTGCCATTCCTTCCGCGATATCCTTGTGGACGGCTTCACGGCAGGCGACAATTATTACGATCATTTCCTGCCCATTCTGGAGTTCGCCCAACCCCAGGGCGCGGATCCGCCGTACTGGACCGACGGCCGCCCGCGCCGCTTTTCGACCGACGCGTACGGCTTGTGGCAGAGCGAGTGCTTTCTGAAAGGCGGGGCCACCTGCCTGGATTGTCACGTGGTGCCGCACAACACCGATGTCGACAAGAACCCGCAGCTCCGGCCCGATGTGAACACTTTGTGTACGCGCTGCCACCAGGCGGTGGGTTCCGCGCTGACCAGCCATACCCACCATGCGGAGAAGAGCGCCGGCAGTTCGTGCGTGGAATGCCACATGCCCCGCACGGTGTTCAGCATCAAGGCCCAAATTCGCGACCACGCCATGACCATTCCCGTGCCGGAGAACACGCTGCGCCACGCCATTCCCAACGCGTGCAACGTGTGCCACAAAGATCGCGACGCGAATTGGGCGGTGGAGCGGATGAACGCATGGTACGGTTCGCAATCCCGTCAGAAGCTGATCCGCCGCGCCGATGCATTCGCCGGGGCGCGGAAAGGAGATGCGGACGCCGTTCCGCTGCTGCTCGCCATCCTCAGCGAACCGGCGGAGGGCGCCATGGTGCGGGCCAACGCCGTGGGACACCTGGGCGGGTTTGCCAGCGATCCGGCGGTCTGGCGCGCGATGTTGCAGGCGCTGGCCGACGCCGAACCGTTGGTGCGCGCCATCGCGGCACGCACGTTGAACCCCGGTCCGGCGAACCGTTCGGAAGCGGCGCCGGCGCTGGCGGCGCTGCTCAACGACCCGGTGGCGACGGTGCGTATCAACGCTGCCGTGGGGCTGATCGGCATGGGCATGCGCCAGCTTCCCGGTGAATATGTCGAGCCGCTGGAGCGCGCCAAGCAGTTGTTCCGTGCGCGGGCCGCGCTCAACGCCGACGATGCGGACCAGGATGTGGCGGCCGGGCGGTTCTACATGCTGACCGCCGACCCGGCCAGTGCCGTCGCGGCATTTCAGACCGGTTTGAAACTGGATCCGCAGGTCCCCGTGCAGTACCTGTTGGGCGGCGCGTACGCGGAACAGGGCAATCTGAGCGCCGCGAGGAAGGTCCTGGAAGCGATCCCCAGCGGCGATCCGCAATACGAGAAGGCGCAGCGGCTGCTCCAGGCGATCGCGGCACAGGAACGTTAGTTCACCACGGCTATTTCGGGGACAGGCTACATAACCTCGAAATACACCGGCCGAGTTTCGAGGTTATGTAGCCTGTCCCCGAAATTCTCCCTTACACCTCCAACTTCGCCGCGTTCGCCTGCTGGCGCGCCTCATAGATTCGCAGGTACAAGACCCGCGCCAGCGCCAATACCGGCACCGACAGAAAAGTCCCCGCGATTCCCGCCAGTTCCGCACCGGCGAACACACCGAAAAGCACCATCAGCGGATGCAATTCCACGCCGTGCCCCATCAGGTGCGGAGAGACCACGTAGTCCTGGAACATCCGGAAAGCTACGATGAAAATCACGATGGCGACCACGTGGCCGCTTGCCGCGCCGGCAATCACCAGGACAATGACCCCCGCGGCCAACGGCCCGACCATGGGGATGAACTCCAACGCACCAGCCAGTACACCCATCAGAATGCTGTAGGGCACCCCCAGAACGGTGAGGAAGATGCCGTAGGCCGTGAACGCTGTCCCCCCCAGCAGCACCAGCGCCCGCATGTAGTGGGCCAGCACCAGGTCCATATCGGCCAGGACGTCGTCCAACAGTTTGCGCGGCGGCCCGGGCGTCAGCATGCCCAGGAGGTGCTTCCGCACCACGGGTCCATCCTTCAGGCAGAGGAATGCCAGAACCGGGACGATCACCACGTAGATCAGGTTGCCCATCAGCGCCAGAAATTTGAGGCCTAGAGAGGGAAGCGTCGAGATGAATTCGTTGGACCGGGTGATCAGTTCAGACTTGAGCGAGTCGGGAACCTTGCTCTGGAAAGATGCCTCCCAACCCTTCAGCGTGGCGGGGAATTTCTGCGCCAGATCCGTGGCCTGCGACACTACCCGAGTCCCAATCAGAATTCCCGCCACAACTGCCAGACCCACCAGAATCACGTAGGCTAATGCCAAGGCCGGAATGCGCGTCCGGCTGCTGGGCAGAAGCCGGTCCAACAGGTTCACCAGCGGGGCCAGCAGGTAAGCGAACAGCACCGCCAACATAAAAATGAAGAGCGTGGACCGGACCAGATACACCAGCCACAACCCCAGCAGTACGAGCGCTGCCGTCCAGGTGCCACGCGCCGATCTAGAATCAATTCCCAGCATAGTGTCGAGCCGAGTACATTCTACTCCGAAGCCTTGCCGGCGACTGGGATTTTCTCCACGCGCACGCGGGCAATCCGGTTCCGTTCCATCTCCAGCACGGTGTAACGGCGGCCCTCGTATTCCACCCATTCGCCAGCCTTGGGAATCTCCCCGCGGCGGAACAGCAGGAAACCGGCCAGCGTTTCGAACTCGCCCTCCGTTGCAATTTCGATGCCGTATTCGTTCTCCAGATCGCGTATCCGCGTGGCGCCATCCAGTTCCGCCGTACCGGCGCCGGCCAGCCGGGGGACGACCTTTTCATCGTGCTCGTCTTCAATGCGGCCCACAATCTGTTCCAGCACATCCTCCACCGTCAGCATGCCCACAATGGTTCCAAACTCATCCACCACCATGGCCATGTGCGAACTGCCCTTGCGGAATTCCTCGAGCATTTGCGACAGCGGCTTGGTCTCCGGCACCACCAGGTGGCGGCGCAGGAGCCTGCTTACCCGAAACGCGCGGCTGGGACGCCCGGTGCGAATGGACTGGCGGCGCTCCTCCCAAACCGGCAGCAGGTCTTTGTAGTGCAGAATGCCGACGATTTTTTCAGGCACGCCCTCATATACCGGGAGGCGCGAATGCTGCTCCCGGATCATGGTGTGCAGCACCTCGTCCAGGCCGGCTTCGGAAGAGACGGAAACGATATCGTTGCGCGCCACCATAACCTCGCGCACCGCCACTTCGCCGAGGTCGAGCACCCGATGGATCATGTCTTCCTGCGTTTCCGGCAGATACCCGAGGCCGCGGCTGGAACTTACGATCAGTTTCAATTCTTCCGCCGAATGGCCGCCGCCGTGGGCCGCGGTCCGCAGGTGCAGGGCCCGCGTGATGGCGGAGGCGGAACGTTCGATGGTGACCACGAACGGGGTGGAAATCCGCAGGAAGAGCGCCAGGGGCGGCGCCACCAGGGCCGCCAGACGGTCCGCTTTGGCAATCGCCACGTTCTTGGGCACCACCTCGCCCAGCACCACGTGGAAATAGCTGATCGCCAAAAAGGAAACCGCCAGGCAGGCGGCGTGCAGGAATTTCGCGCTGAGGGGGGTGGTTACAGGAGGGATCGCCGACACCAGGATACGATATAGCGTGTCTTCACCGGCCCAGCCTAAGCCGAGGCTGGCCAGGGTAACTCCCACTTGTGTCAAAGATAACAAGCGTCCGGGATGGGCCAGCAGGTTGAGCGCCGCTTGCGCTCCGGCCTGCCCTTCCGCAGCCATCTGGCGCAATCGGGAGGGACGCACCGAGAGCAGCGACACCTCCGCCCCCGCGAAGAAACCATTCACCGCGATGAGCAGAATGACTAAAAGTATCTGAAAAGGGGAGTAGCTCACGGCCGACGATTATTTTAGCGGAACCGGATAACCAAAACCCAACTTAAGCGTCATTTATACTAACCAACTAACTCCGTTACGCAGGTGGGCGTCGACCCGAATACCTCCGGAAGGCGCCCATTCCTTTTCCGTCGCCTGATTGTAATCCAAAACGGGACGGCCGTGCGCCCCCCTCCCTCCACCCGTTATCATGGATGAACACCCTTCGATGAGCCATTCCGCCGTTTCGCGAACCATCAAGACTATTAATGTACTGATCGCCTTGGCCGGAGCCGCCGCGCTCGCGGGACTCTACTGGTATGTCTGGCGCCCCTTGCCGCAGCGCTCCGGCAGCGTCGCGGCTCCGGTCAGCGCGCCGGCCACTGTATCGTTCGATACACTCGGCGTGCCGCACATCAAGGCATCCAGCCAGGAAGACGCGTTCATCGCCCAAGGGTACGTCACCGCGCAGGACCGGTTGTGGCAGATGGACAGCTCGCGGCGCCTCGCCGGAGGCAACCTGGCGGAAATCATCGGGCCGCGCGCGCTCGATCTCGATCGCGAATCCCGCCAGTTGCGCCTGCGCCGGATCGCCGAAGACGGCTACACCAGGCTGGCCCCGGAGGATCGCGCGGCCTTCGCCGCATACGCGCTCGGGGTCAACCAGTTCATCGCCACTCATCTGAACAATCTGCCGGTAGAGTTCACCCTGCTCGGCTACCAGCCCAGACCGTGGAGCGCGGTCGACTGCCTGCTGGTCTGCCTCAATATGTACCGCAGCCTCACCAATACGTGGAAGAACGATTTGATCAAACGCAGTATGCTGGCGGATGGCGACGCGGCGAAAGTTAATTTCCTGTTTGCGTCGCGCTCCGGAGACGAACCCCTGCCGGGGTCCAATGGCTGGGCCATCGCGGGCAGCCGTACCGCTTCGGGCAAGCCCATCCTGTCGAACGATATGCACCTGGAATACTCCCTGCCCGGCGTGTGGTACATGACTCACCTCGACGCCCCCGGCCTGGACGTTTCGGGCGTCAGCCTTCCCGGTGTGCCCGGTGTGGTGGTGGGCCACAACCAGCGCATCGCGTGGGGCATCACCAACCTGGGGTTCGACGTGCAGGATCTCTACCTGGAGAAGCTGGACGATGCCGGACGGTACCTCTTCCACGGCCAGTTGGAACAGGCACGCCAGGAGCATGAACTCATTTCCGTGAAAGGCCAGCGCCCCGTGGAGACCACCGTTTGGGTCACCCGTCACGGCCCCATTCTGATTGCCGATGGCACGGAACGGATCAGCCTGCGGTGGACCGCCGCCGAGCCGGGCTTCCTGCAGTACCCCGCGCTCGATATCGACCGCGCCCAGAACTGGCAGCAGTTCACCGCCGCCCTCATGCGGTGGACCGGCCCCGGATCGAATTTCGTATACGCCGATGTGGACGGCAACATTGGCTATCACGCCGCCGGCAAATTACCCAAGCGCCACGGCTTCGCGGGCGACCTGCCGCTCGATGGCTCCTCCGGCAACTTCGAATGGGACGGCTATATTCCGTTCGACGAACTGCCCTCGGCCTACAACCCGCCCGGCGGGATTATTGCCACCGCCAATCAGAATCCATTTCCCGCGGACTACCCCTATCCGGTGAACGGAAACTTCGCGCCGCCCGATCGCGCGATCCAAATCCGCAATCTGCTTTCGGCGCGCACCGGGTGGCGCGCGCAGGACATGCTGGCGGTGCAGACGGACATTTTCTGCGCGTTCGACAAGTTTCTGGCGGCGCAGGTGGTGGCGGCTTACGACC
>Ga0182013_10004387_pt1 | contig 16989 bp, 15 predicted proteins | sample 612S2MmetaG_FD_120487 | JGI IMG/M metagenome (GOLD analysis project Ga0182013, IMG submission 120487) | Permafrost microbial communities from Stordalen Mire, Sweden - 612S2M metaG | ecosystem: Environmental > Terrestrial > Soil > Wetlands > Permafrost | place: Sweden: Stordalen | collected...
CCTTTCAGTTTGCGGTTGTGATTTGGTGGCAGGCCTTGCAACATCCAGAACTCTGTGAAATGTCACGAACATCCGGCACGCCAAAACAAACACAACCACAAACACAATCGCCTAAAACGAGGATATAATCAAGCAAATAAGGGTATTTACGTCAAATCAGTCAGGCTCATAACCTGAAGGCCGTAGGTTCAAATCCTACCCCCGCAACCAATTTCGGGCTTAAAACTAACGTTTTAAGCCCATTTTTATTGGGCGTTTCAACGATTTGCCGATTTTTGCGCATTTTCGAGGTACAGGGTGGACATGGTGGAACGCGATGGACAAAAACCAACGAATCCGCCAACGGCAATTCGCTGTATAACGGCTCCAGGCTGACTTTTAGTTCTTGGCGACTTATTGATCGGATTCTTGTTGAGCTACAGGGTCTCAGCCCAAATCCCGCTCCCCCAACTATCGTTCGGCCTGCCCAGACGATGGAATATCGATCTCCTTTTTAATCCTCAGCCTTCAATTCAATTCGATTGGACATCCACCAAATCCATTCGATGAGGTTCCCGAACGATTGAATGAGGTGTCCGGCTACGTATGCGAGGATCAGCAACAGGCCCAACTCCCCGAAACTCACACTCTCATTATGGATTAGAATGCCCAACTCTGGATAAATTCTGGCAAGTCCATAAACGGCAAGTGCACCTGGCGCTATGATGCCGGCGAATTCGTAAAAATCAAATTTTCTCATTTGTGCCTTTTTATGTTCTTGATTGGGCTGCTCCAGCTATCGTCCTGAGTTAATGGTAGCGAAGCCCTCCGTTGAACGAAGCAGATTGGAGTTCATGGACCAATACTATTCCGTGCGTGCTCAAATCACTCAGCACAGACGGCGCAGGGTGGTGTTTGGAATTACGAGCTGATGAGATTACACTCGCGTGGTTGTGAAACACGGCGGACGCGTTATCATGCCAGGAGTGTTTTGATCCGTGGTGCGGCACCTGAATAATTTCAATTCTTTCCCACCTTGCTCGACCAAAGTGCGACTGAATATTGATAAGTCTAGAATGATCGGTCAAGGGATAATCCCCGAAGTAAGTGATGCTTACCTGCGATTCCTTGGGGGCCAACAGAAATTGGACCCAGGCTGGAAAATGTATTTCGCTGAGATTTGCCGGTATGACCCTCCCAAGCAATCCAGCCGCGCGCAGATTAAGGCTCCGCATCGGTCCCGAGTAAGTAATCAACGAAATCTTGTTTTTGTCATAGCCTGAACCGCCGAATTCACGAATGTAAAGCGGCTTGATCTCCCGAATTAAGCCAACTCCATCAAAAGAGCCATCAGGCCTGCGATGCCGCGTAACGACATCCACGACCACCGACAACAAGGTGGTTGCAGTGTCGCTTGGGATATGTTCATTAAAAAACATAAATTCCCAAAAATTACCGACTGCAAACGGTTTTCGATGGCTGTAAACACGGACTGCTTTCCAAGTGTTTTCATCGGAAATCCCATGAATATCTTCGTTCGCCGGCGGATTTGGTTCCTTCATGTCTGGTGGCGGTCGAAAAGTCCAGTCATCATCAGGGGCTCTGGACGGTGGTTCGTTTTCGTTTTCGGAAGACAGAGACGTGTCGCCTGTAATGAAAATCACCTCGCCCAAGTTATCTCCACCCGCAGCATACATGTAACCCGCTGGATCGATCAAAAAACTCAGATAGTCATCAGTCAAATCTCTTGTTCCAAGCGCAATCTGCACCCTTTCAACAAAGGGAAAGTATGGCATAACCAGCGTATCGACGCGATGGGAAGAGAGCAATTGCGTCGCGCCATTTACGTGGTCCCGATCGAAGTGCGACAAGCAGAAAACTTGAATCGGCTTGCCGTTCATTCCCATCCGAAACTTACCAAGTTCTCGCTCAAGAAAAGCAATCGAACTATTTGTACCACAATCAAATATCCAGTTGAACTGCCGCTTATTGGATTCATCCCAAATGTGTCCTGCGGCGAAAAGACCTTGCCCGACGGCGTGAAAATAATATTGGAAAAAGATTTCGCTCATATCATCAGAAATCGCCGGTGAATGCTTTTTGGAGGATGGATTGGCGGAGTCGGGTGGCGCGCTGAAGGTTGGCGGTCACCACCGACTCCAACTCCTCCACGACACTCAATCGCCGTTCAACTTCCGCGACAATCCGTAATTGCTCATTCGGCGGAGGAACCGGAATTGGAAATTGTCGGATTTCACCGACATTCAAGTGCGGGGATGCACTGCCTGACGTTAGGCCTTTGACTCTATCTAAAATGGCGGGCGAGTTAAGCCAATCCATAATAAATCGGGACAACACATTTCTTGAAGGTCGGATCAGCATCATTCTCTGACCGAGACAAAGGCTGACGTCTTCCGGTACCCTACAAGCAATCCCAAGAATTCCACCTTCTCTACTGTAAAGGATATCGCCAGGCTGAGGCTCGAGGCGAGCAATTCGCTCGCGGAATGATTGATCGCTGACGAATCGAACCTCACTCAAATGGAGTAGGCCCGGACGGAACTCGGTCGTTCTAACACAAATTCGACCTTTCGTGGTCCACTTCGGAGTCGAATGAGGACAGTCAACGATAGCAGCCGCAATTTGTTCAGTAGTTCCCCATGCCCAGTCTTCGGGGAGCGTGGGCAGATTTTTAAGGTCGGGAGTGGCGGGTTCTTTGTAATTGCCGCGGCTCTGCCAGTTTTGGCGGCGCTCACCAGCATGGTGGGCCTCAGCACCTTTCAAGACATTCCATGTTTCGACAGTTGCTAAAGAGAAATCGTTCGCCAGCTCAATTGCAAGATTTCGAAGTCTTTTTTGGTAGCCATACGTACGGCCTTCTTCGCCCGGCTCCCATTCGAATTCGAAAGCATGGCCGGTAGCAATCTGCAGGCGTGTCAAAAAGCTACCTTCGTCCAGAAGTTCACTCAGCACAGCAAGTCTTTGTAGCAATTTGGCCCATTCGTCACCAAATTGTTCTTGGCCTGGTCCTTTGCTGTGATTTGTATATTGCTGCTGCAACCAATGGATCGACGTCCGTAGTTTCCTTACATCCAAGGGCAATTTCCCATTGAGATGCCATTCAACAAATCGCTCCGCGAAAGTCACTAGTCGGTCTTGCGGGAGATGACCTATAAGCTGGGACAGTGAGTTTTCAAAATTAACGCGGGCAATTGCACTAATCTCTGCATCGTCCGATTGTGTGAGTTCAAAACGCATTTCGAGAAACTTGGAAAGGTAATCATGAATATCCCCCCATACCAGAGGCCTCGGGGGCGTTATGCTGCTCATCTCACTGAAACGGCTGGCTATCCGAGTTTCGCAATTGAGTCCGAACATCTCCGCGTCGACGCAGTACCCAGATTCCGGCAAAAACGAGCACGCAAACGACGCTCAGGATGATAAGTCGGTAAGCGAACGGCGCAAGCCGGTGAGAGGATCTCGGACTTTGTGCAACAATCGCGACGCTGCTCATAGCGCCAGCGGAAATCGTGATTACGTTGTCGAGGCCTGCTGGAACTGTTGCTTGTCCCGCATTATTCTCGCCCCACGCAACCACCGTACCGTCTTTGCGAAGGGTCAGACTGTGACTGCCACCAGCCGCAATCGCGATACCATCTGTCAGGCCTGGAGGAACGATTGTTTGGCCGGCGTTGTTGTTCCCCCAGGCGATCACAGCGCCGTCCTTGGAGAGAGCCAGATCGTGATCATCGGAGCCTGCAGCGATGGCGACGATATTGGAGGTGTCGGCCAAGACACCGTTCATGAGCACCCCGTTGGTTCCCCATGCAAGCACGGTGCCGTCCTTCTTCAGGGCGAAGCTTTGGTGCGAACCCGCTGCAATGGCAACGACATTACTGAGCGATGCTGGAACGGTGGAAAAGGGGGACGCTCCCCAGCCGATGACGGTGCCGTTCGACTTAAGTGCCAGGGTATGCGTAGGTCCCGAAGCAATTGCCGAAATATTGGTGAGATTGCCAGGCGGCGTCGACCAGCCAGACGAGTCATAGCCCCAAGCAACCACACTTCCGTCGCTTCTCACCACCAGACTGTGATCTTGGCCACCAGCGGCATAAATAACAGGCCCTAGTGCTGCAGGCACCCACGCTTGACCGTTTCCTTGGTGCTCTTGTCCGCCCCAGGCAATGACCGTTCCGTCGGCCCGAATTGCCAGATAGTGATCCATGCCTGCGGCGGTTGAAACGATGTCCGTTATTCTTCCCGGGGAAAGACTCTGACCATAATTATTATTGCCCCATCCAACGATTGTCCCATCGCTTTTAATCGCCAGGCAATGCCCTCCATGGTCACTGCCACCTCCCGCGAACGAAACGACATTACTCAAACCCTCAGGCACGTGCGTGGGCGAGAAAATATCTCTGCCCCACACCACGAGCGTGCCGTCCTGTTTCAAAGCCATCGCATCCCAGGGGCCGGCGGCGATGGCAGTTACGTTCGTGACGTCCTTAGGCAGGTCGGCTTCTTTATTGAACGTTCCTCCCCATCCGACAACCTTTCCGTTTTTTCTTAATGCCAGACCAAAATACGATCCGGAGCAAATCGAAACAACATTGCTCAATCCCGGAGGCACAGTCGCCTGGCCCCATTGATTCCGCCCCCATGCGACGACGGTTCCGTCGCTCTTGAGCGCCACACTGTGTTCTGCGCCAGCGGCGACCGCCACCACATTGCTCAAACCTGGTGGAGATTTGGTCTTGTCGTCTTCGTTAAAACCCCAGCCGACGACCGTCCCGTCTTTCTTAAGCGCCAGGCAATGGTCGGTTCCGGCACTTATCGCCACCACATTGCTCAATCCTGTCGGAACCGTTGTTTGAAAAATATCGTTGTCGCCCCAGGCGAAAACCCGCCCGTCACGCCTCAGGGCCACACTGAATCCTTTGTTTGAACGGCCTCCGGCTGCAACTGCAATGACATTGCTCAGACCTTCTGGAACCGTCGCCTCACCAGAAAGATTTCGTCCCCACGCAATGACCCGTCCGTCCGAGGTAACGGCCAAACTGTGCTCGCCCCCTGCTGCGATCGCAATAAATCGAGTTTTCGGATCTACATACGGCAATACCATCGAACCCCAACTGACAATTTGTCCGCTGCGATTTGTTGAGAACAAGTGCGAAGTTTTCGGGGTGGGGGTCACCGGTGTCGGCACCGTCGTTTCCGGCTTCGGCGTATATTGATTCGTGGGGTCAAACTCGAGATTTCGAGAACCAGACGGGTTGATGAAAGATTCGATTTCCAATGAAGAACCGTCACGGGATTCAGGCAATATTTTGAGGTGAAGATTTCCATAAGCCTGTTCCTTACGGCTCTTGAGATAAAAAGTTTCCTCGCCGTAATCTCGCCACTTCTGATCCGACGGAATCATCTTGATCGAATACTCTGGCTGGTAGCCTTTCGCGGGTGCCTCGTTCAGGTAATCATCGTTGGTGACTCGGATGAACCCACCATTGCTCGCGGTCATCGTAAACGACCATGCGTAATGCTCCCGCCGATTAATTTTGTCCGGGCGTTGAAATTGGACGAGCAAATCACCCACCTCGTTCGTACCTTCAACCATTTTCTTGGAGACCAAATCAATGGTGTAGACCCGGTTGTCGGGTTTGAACTTGTAATTCTTGCTATCGTGAATCATTGGCTCCGGGCCCTTGAGCTTCCACATTGTGTAAATTGCTCGATTGGTGGGGCTTGTCTCAGGACCGTTGACGTTCCTTAAGCCCAAACCGTGGCCCGTGATTTCATAACCTTGTTTTGCCGGAGTAAGACTGATTGATCGTCCCCTCAATCCCGTAAATTGAAATAGTCCATGGGCATCAGTCAGGGTTTTCGTGGGTTCGTCCCGACTTGATTCTCGAGTCACCGACCCTGTCACCGTCACCCCGATGACCGGTTGGCCACGCTGATCAACTATTTTGCCGTAAAAATCCTGGGAAACATTTTCTGAGAGAATCATCATCTCAGCCATGGCCAGACCTTGGTCCATTTCACCCGCCCGGTAGGCGCGGACAGTGGCAGCCGTCATATTGCTGGCGTCCGTCCAAGGCACGGGCGGGTTGGTCTCCAATCGCGCCTTGAAGGCCGTCATCAGCTCAAGATTGATTCGTCCAATCAGCGGTTCAACAGCCCCATACCAGGGAGGTTCACCCGGGAAGTGAAGACCGCGACTTTGTTCGGGCTTGGGTTCAGAAAATTGCCATGAGATGCGCACGTCGAGATCCCTGCGCTGCTCTGGTTGGCGATAATTCAGAACTCGGGAAAGCATCTCGGGAACTTGTTCAATCGGCTGAAAATTGCCGGTGCCATTTGTTCGAACCGCGAGCTGCACTTCACAGTGCAAATCAGTCTTTGGCGTCATCGCCCTTATGATTTGGGTTCCGGTCGGACGGTTCAGTTCGACGGGGGCTGGTGGATTCGCAGCTCGCAAGGGGTCCGTTCGCCGCCGGAATTTCTCCAAGTTGCTCCACCCGTCTGCAGTCGTTTCTTTGAAACCATCGAGGATGCCGGTATTTCCAGTATCGGCATTGTCCGGTTCAGTGTGGGTGACCAAAACCTCATAAATATCCGGAAGACCGTCCCCATCACTGTCTTCACCCCAACCAGCCGTGAATTCGGGTTCGACTACGTCCGGCAGAAACCTCACGGGTGGCATGGCTATGGGCGTTTGGCCGTCAGACATCATCCCCTTCGCATCTACGTGCACATGAACCGGCTCCCGGTTTGTGCCGGACTCAAAATAACCACTAGCGCGCCACTGACGATCGTTCTTGTCGCGCACCAGGAGCAAATACCGGGCGTATTGAATGGGATTTTGAACAGTCAGTGCGTACCCATTGGTTGTTTGCTGTGAGGCTACAGAAATGATCGTACCACGAATTCCAGCTGCATCTACCTGATTCAGGTAAGCATGAGGCGGGGGGACGTTATGCGGGGCAATCCGGTACAGCGGTTGAAACAAGACATCCACATTTGTGTCAACGTAATGATACTCCGTTAGACCTGCACGCCCAGGAACCCTCGCAATCGCGACGAATGGTCCCGTCTCAATCGTTTCTGGCCCGAACCCCGGGCGGCCGTAGCCGGGTGGAAAATTGCCAGGTCGGTAGCCGGGCAAATTCTGCAAGCGGTTTGTCGGCCATCCCGCGGGCCGATTGGTTGCCCCCCTGAATGGCGAATTCGTCGGCCAGTTCGCCGGACGATTGGTTTGCCGAATCAACATGCCATTGGTTGAACGGATTGGGGGATTATTCCCATATGGACCATAGGTTCCGGGCCGCGCAAAACCAACCTCATTGGTTCGGGGCTTTGGAGCGCGATTCGCTCGCTCAACCACATAATAATCCGGCACCGGTCCTCCTAGTGGCTCCCATGTGAGCACGGCACTGCCACTCCGACCGTTTGTGCTCATATCGCGGAAAGCAGCGCTCAATCGAGGTGCGGCGGGAGCATAACACTCCTGCGGGTCCCAGTCGCTTTGCAGTTTTTGGAGATTGTTCCACCCGTCTCCCATTGGATCGCCGTAGGGATCACCGCTCGTGAAGGGGTCAATGCGCAACACGAGCTCCTTGTAGAGCGGCGGCAATTCATCGCCCAAGGGATTGTCCCACCGGCCAGCAACGAATTTCCAATTTTTCAGCGTGCCTAGCGTCAACCCTTCGACGTGGCCTAAATCGCAGGCAGCCGTGATGGTTGTATTGCTGTTGCTCAGCAACGCGGCAAATCTTATCCAGTGGCCATGTGGCCCGTTTGTGCGTGCCAGAACCTCATAATAACCGTTCGTGTCAACTGGTGCCAGCGTCACCTCGACTTGGTTGGCACCCTTGGGCTCAACTTTCAAACGAAGCGGGGTTGCCAGCGAAGAGTCTCGTTCCAGGAAAAACACAAGGAGCACGAGCACGAGCCAAAAACGTCGTCCTCCAAGAATATATTTATCAACTTTCATTTAACTACAGACTGAGTAACCGATCGATCTTGTAAAACCGTGTTTCGAATTGTCGCAGTTCTACCCAACTTGCCAAGCGTGTTCACCACAAGGGATAAAGCAGCGTTTGCTTGAGCCACGACAAAATCTGGGCTTCACGCTCGTTGGATTCGCCACTGCTGTCCTCTGGGAGTCAAAACCAACCCGCTGAAATTGTCGGTCAAAAATGGCAACTTGATTGACGAAGGATTTGAATACACTGTTCGCTTTGGAAATCAGGGTGCTGTGATATACTTGACGATTGGCGAGTCACTATTAATATGCTGGAATACCGGGTTGTATTGACCGCCTCCAAACAATAAGCCCCGCGATCAATCACGTCCGATGTGTAATTATTAATCAGCATCGTCGCCAAATCTAAAAATTCGGAGGGCGACTTTTAGGGGAGGCTCTTAAAAGTGGCTACAAATTGACTACGCAAACGAGGCGAAATAGAGCTATTATCTCTGCAAGTCACTGGTGTTAAATTACATGAACCCCATTTGCAAACGCATTTTTTTTAAGGCTCATAACCTGAAGGCCGTAGGTTCAAATCCTACCCCCGCAACCAATTTCTTAGGCCCAATTCGCTGATGGACAAAGCGTTTTGGGCCTTTTTCTTGAAAAAGGGGTTGTTCCCTTCCATTCCCATACGTTCCCATGCCCAATCATGCGGAAGCAGAAAAGTGACTACAAATTGACTACGTTTTCTGAAATTTCTCCCCCAGTGTGCAGTTAGGTTTACTTACTTTGTTTGGCAGACAGACTAATGCACTCGACATTCACCCCCCGAGGCAGCAATCTGCCCTTTTCCAAGGTTCGGATTCGGTTCGTGTGGCTACGCCGAAATCAATCCGTGGCGGTTCAATTGGAGCGGCACATCGTGGTATGATTTTGCAAAATTCCCCAAGCGATGGCCCAGTGAAGCCGTTCCATCCAGGCGATCTGCTCCGGGTCGTATGAAGCCGCAAACTCGGGATGAAGTATTATTCCAAGCCAAGGAAACAAATCCGGTTTGACCAGCGAAGGTCTTGCAGGGTCCTTCAGGGTCTGACCACACATCGCCTCTCCCCTGTGGAGGAATTCGTCCCACGCTCGATTTTTAGACATCCATACGACTGAGCCGCTCGAAAGAGCGACACCTTTAAAGATAACCTGGAATGTAGCGCCTCTTCGCTGTGGACCATTCTCATCAAAGCCGACGACGCAATATTCAAATGAGGAGCTTCGTAAAGAAGGTGAAGATATCTTAACCCATCGATATCGGGCAGGCGGATGCATTGACCATCAAAGCTCAGATTCCAGAGGAAACCATCGAACCAGAATTTACCAGGAGAAGTCTCGCTTTTCGTAGGCTGTTCACTGCTCATCGTCGGTAATTTCAACGAAAGGACCTCGCCGTCATAAACAATCTGCAAGCGTCCACAACACAACTCTTCCACCAATCTGTATATATGTTGAGTAACCTTTTCACTGGTCACCGGTGCACTTTCGCACAGCGCTCCAAACTGCTTTTTCACCGACGAAAGCTCCATTTTTGATTATGTTCAGGTGAGGCGAGCGCGAGACACACGCGGTCCATATGTAACGTCGTTCGGCTCTCGCTTATCGCCGCTTCCGATTTGGGGAAGCAGTGTTTCATGGTTTCGTAATGAAAGCTGCCAATGGCTGTAGAGTTGTTTACTATCTATACCAACCGATCATCACTACAGAGTCATGACCATTCTTGGGTAGTCATTTGTAATTATGCAGTCTTGACCCAGCAGATAACATTAGAAGGGTTACCTTCAGGCACCTGCGCTTTAACGATCGGGAATCCCATCAACCGTTTATAACCGAGGCTTTTGATAATCGTGGCGGACTGGGGGCTTTGGCTCAGCGCGCGATGAGAATCCCAGCAAGACTGACACGCCCCGTGCTGATAAGCCCAGCCGGGGTGTCGGGCTGTGATTTCCTTGATCGTGTCCTGACGGGTGGAAGGACTTTCCACGAGGATATGTGCGTGAAGCTCGATTCTAAGAAATGGCCTTTCACATAAAGGGCAGATGCCTTGGTGGTGCGTTATCATAACCGAACCTCCACAACGGAGTTGATCGAGCCAAAATTGTTGGGCACTTTTTGATGTGCCTTGGGATCGGCAGTCCACTCGCCGTCCACGACGAATTTATACTCATAACGCCCCGGAGGCAGAGTGAGTCGCTTTTCCCAACGGTCATTATCCGCCTGCGGGATCATCCGCACCGCCGTGGGAGACCAGTCGTTGAAATCGCCGCATAGATAAACCTCCTTCGCTTTGGCACCTTGCAACGCGAAGGTCACTTCGACAACTTTTGGTCCAGGTTGCGATCCGTTGGTTTGCTTTTCCGCTGATTTATCTTTTTTCTGCATGTTGATCCTTTCTATGGAATTGCACTCGGTGCGACTCCGTTCCTGGTTTGGTTTTGTTTTTTTGGTGGTTGAGGGTCCGTATCGCGTGAAATGTGCTCAGGCGGAATTATCGTTTTTCCAAACCCGTGAAACAGTTGGTCTGGTTGCTGACTAAAGCGAAAGAACATTGTCCGCCAGGCATTTCGCGCTTGATCCAAGAGTTTTTCGCTAAAAAGGAGGCGCGTTTTGATTAGCCAGAAACTAGAATCAACCTGTCCGAACAAGCTGCATCGCAGCACAAAGATTTGATAAATCTCTGCAAATTTTCGCGTTCCGGCAGAGACAATTCGATTCTTGAATAGAGCATTCATTTTGATTTGGGAATGGCCGCCCAACCGACGATGTGGCCGTCAGTCAATTTCACAACATTGGTCTGCCGAGCCCATACTGCATCAAGTGAAGGGGAGTCGCTCAGATACACGAAGGTCGTTTGTTCCTCCTTGATGACGACCGGAACAATGATGCTGTGCGAATGTCCTCCCTCTCCTCCGACCAGATAGTTTCCGGGCGGCAACGCGAGATGCGTAGGGCCACTCCCGTACCTGTCTTCATGGTTCTTTACTTTTACTTGTTGAATCGGCTTTGCATCCTCCGAGACAAGGGTGTAGCGGGAGTGGCCATAAATATCATCCGCCAGAGGGTCCGGCTTCGAATAAACAACCAGATAACCTCGATTGGCGGCTTCAGAACCGATGAATTCCCGAAGCGGAGCGGGGCCAACCCGTTGCAACGCGATCGGAACCTCGTGAAACGAACAGCCTATGGATAAGGTCAGAAGGGCCAACCAGATCCAGCGAATCGAGGGCCGCAACCGCCGATTCCAAGGCAAAAATTGGCAAGTCTCGTTATTCCAAGCAAAAGTTTTCATTTGAGCAATATTAGTGTCCGTCAAAAACTCTCGCCCTAAAAAATCTGGGCCCATATCTAATTGACTATCTGAACATTAAAATCCGATGAAAATTAGATTAAATTCGGTCGAAATCCCGGAGTTAGAAGTCTCCTCGGGCGAGGAATTCCAATGTCACGATCAATCTGAACGGTACATTAAAATTCATTCAGAATACGGTTATGACTTCGACTTGATCAAAATGCTGGCGTACAATCATCCCAGAAGAATTGCGAAAATTTGCGGGCAAACATTAAAAGGACTCTCAAAATGAAAACCATCAAACAAGGGCTTGCGTTCGGCCTTCTAATGCTCCTGTCAGCCTGCGCATTGTACCAGAAGGCTCCCCTTACTCTCGACCCAGTTGGCCCTTCCCCGAAGGAAGGGTCCGTCTCCGAGCACGAGGGCTGGCTGGTTGTTTATTCAGATTGGGCCATCGATGCCAATGCGAATCGCCACTCACAATATGCTGTCGTTTCGGACGATGGAAAACTGACCCAACAAGTCAGAAACTCGAATGGCCAATTTGACCAGGGACCGACGCCCGTCAACCTGCCGGCCGGATCATACAAGGTCACGGCACAAGCTGCGCACTTTGGAAAAGTCATCGTGCCAGTCCGGATTAGTAGTGACCATACCACCTTTGTGTATCTGGATGGATACGATCATGTTGGGAAATCTTTGGCTGCGAACACGAATATGGCGAGATTGCCGAATGGAAACATCCTCGGTTGGGTAGACGCTGGGAAAGTGAATTAGCCACTCGCTGAAATGCGGTCAATGCGCTGCCGCATCTCATCCGATTCAGGATGAAAGTTGTCCTCTAGCCCGGATATTTCATGCCGGAGCAAGAAGCGGCAGAAAGCCAATGTTTACAGGTCTTTTCTGTCGCATTGCGAAAATCGCTTTCGACAGTGTGTTGAAACTTAAATCATCGCCAAAATAGGATATTGCCCCGTGATCATTGGCTCTTTCGTGTGTTTGAGTGTAAAGACTATGAAATATGCGGGCTAGAACCAGTCACTTCACGAGCGTTCTAGTGCTTTTAGAATTCCACTTTCAATGAGCCGCGGGCCTTACCAACGGAAGGCAATGACGCACAATAATTTGAGAGGACAGCTCAATTATGAACGGAATTTTAATCGAATTTTCATGTTCCTTTAATGTGCGCATGGTCGAATATATAGGTAATTATGCGTATTCTGGTAATCGAAGACGAAAAGAAAGTGGCCGAGTTTGTCGCCCGAGGCTTGCGGGCCGAGCGCTTTGCGGTGGACATTTCCCATGATGGCCAAAGTGGCTGGGATATGGCCAAGGCGTGCAATTATGACCTGATCATTCTCGATCTCATGCTGCCGGGACTTAACGGCACCGAAGTGCTCAAACGGATTCGCCAGCATGGTTCTCAAATGCCGATCCTCATATTGACAGCACATGCTGACACGACCGAGAAGGTGGCAAATTTTGAGGCCGGTGCGGATGACTACCTGACAAAGCCTTTTGCTTTTGAAGAATTATTGGTGCGCGTCAAAGCCCTGTTTCGTCGGGGCGGGGCCGACCGGTCGAATGTGCTGCGGATTGGAGACTTGGAAATTGATCGTATAAGCCAGCAAGTAAAACGCGCAGGCAAACGTATTGAACTTACGTCCAAGGAATACAGCTTGCTCGAATATTTGGTGGCGAATGCCGGCCGCGTTTTGTCGCGGACCATGATCATGGAGCACGTCTGGGATGAAAGCTTTGAAGGGCTGACAAACATCGTGGATGTCTATGTCCGCCATCTGCGCAACAAGGTGGACGTGATGCATTCCGGAAAACTGATTCGGACGGTGCGCGGCGTGGGTTACTCCATCAGTGATGGGCCTGAATCATGAATACCCACTCAATCCGCTTTCGTTTGATTGTCTGGTACGCTGGCCTGTTGATCATCGTCTCGCTTTTGCTTGCGACTTTGATATATGGCGGTTTGAAAGTCTACCTGGAGGAGAGTCTCAGCAAGGCGCAGAGCCGACGGGCACAACAGATAGCCGACACCCTGCTGGCCAACATTGGCAAGACGGGTGAAACGCACGTCGTTAGCGAAATCAACGCCTGGTTTGCTCCAGAAACCAACGACAGATTCATTCGCATTACCCGGGCTGATGGCAGCGTTCTTTATCTTTCCCAGCTCCCCAAGGATCTGAGCTTTGAAGCCAGTCAGGTGCCGCAAGTTGAAACTCCGATTAACAAAAGTTCCTGGCGGATAGAAATTCCAGCGCAGAACAAGGGATTGCTCATTGCGACCGTCCCGTATCAAACCGCTGCGGGCGAGCGATATTTGGTTGAAGTCGGGGCATCGTTGGAGCCGATTGAAGCGGTTTTGCATCGTTTGGTCATCCTCCTGATTCTAATGCTTGGGGCGATGGTCATTGTGGCGACAGGCGGTGGCTACTTTCTGGTGCGCAAGGCATTGACACCGGTGGACCGGATCGCCAGCAGCGCAGAACACATTACCTTACACAATCTCAAGGAGCGTTTGCCCATCGCAAAAACCGGGGACGAACTGGAGCGCCTTTCGATCTCGCTGAATCACATGATTGCGCGTTTGGACGACGCTTTGCAACACAATCAGCGCTTCGTCGCAGATGCCTCTCACGAATTGCGCACGCCTTTGACGATTATGCGCGGAGAGCTCGAAGCCATGGTGGAAGGAAACTATCTCGCCTCGGATGTCCAACCGACTGCGGCTAGCATTCTGGAAGAGGTTGAACGACTGGCAAGAATCGTGGAGGGGCTTTTCGCCATTTCCCGGCTTGATTCAGGCGAAGCACACAAGGAACTAGCCCAATTTGATTTGGCCAAACTCGCCACGAGCACCGCCGAGCAAATGTGCCTGTTGGCGGAAGATAAAGGAATCACGATCTCGTCTAACGCACCGAACGAGGTAGTCGTAGAAGGGGATCGCGCCCGGTTAAAACAAGTGATCGTGAACCTCTTGGACAATGCCATCAAATACACGCCGACCGGCGGCAAAATCCGCCTTTCGGTTATCGCGTGCGATGGCCGAGCCTCGTTAGAGGTTGAAGATACTGGCATCGGTATCCCCGCCGCGGCCCGACCACATATCTTCGAGCGCTTTTTTCGAGTAGATAAGGCCCGTTCGCGCGAGTTGGGTGGGGCCGGTCTGGGATTATCAATTGTAAAATCAATTTGTGTCGCTCACGGCGGTCAGGTTGATTTCCAAAGCACCGAAGGGGTTGGCAGCCGTTTCAAGGTGGAGTTGCCCCTCGCATGCACTAAAAACGGAAAATTGGAGCTTAACAATGGAAACTGAAGACATGGAAACGCAAAAGACGGAACGGAAAATCCCCGCCACTGACAATCATGAACCAGGCTCCGCGCCCAGTCCGAGCAGAAAGGGGAAATGGTTGAATGGGAAAACTTTGTTTGTCCTGGGAGCGGTGGTGGTCTTGTGTGTCGTTTTGGGCTTATGGGGAAGCCGCTCCCATGCCACCGTTTCTTTAGTGGAACCGGTAACTGTGGCAGCGGCCAAGGTGACGCGTGAAGATCTGGCAAATGAGATGGCGGTTCCCGCCGAGTTCCGGCCTTATGTCGAAGTTGAACTCCACGCCAAGGTATCGGGTTACCTGGATAAAATGAACGTGGACTTCGGCGACAAGGTCAAGTCCGGCCAACTTCTTGCCACGATTGAAGTCCCGGAACTGGAAGATCAACTTCATAGCGCGATGGCCATGCAACAAAAGGCCGAAGTGGACTATACGAATGCAAACCTGATGTATACGCGGTTGCAATCCGTCAACGTCAAGCACCCCAATCTCGTCGCCCAACAGGACCTCGATACTTCAGAATCCAAGAACTTTGCCGCCGCCGCCGCCATCGCCGCCGCGAAGGCTGACGTCGAGCGATTGCAAACGCTGGTAAAATATACCCAAATCACCGCCCCGTTCGACGGGATTATCACCCTTCGTTCTGCGGACCCAGGTGCGCTCATCCAAGCCGGGACGGCTTCGGATAGCCGCTCCTTGTTAAGGGTTTCGGATAATTACCACCTGCGGCTCGATTTTCCCGTTTCCGTCAAATACGTGAAAGACATTCGCCTGGGTCAGGTGGTTGACGTAAAGGTGGACTCGCTCGGTGGCAAGACCTTTACGGGAAAGGTAACTCGGTTCACGGACAAGGTAAACGAAGACACCCGCACCATGACCACTGAAATTGAAGTGGAGAATCCAAATCTCGATATAGTACCGGGAATGTATGCTTCGGTGGTGTTGAAGGTCGAAGATCGTCCGCAAGTGCTGGCAATTCCCACCCAGGCGGTCGGCGGTGAAAAGGACTCGTCTGTTTATGTCATCAATGCCGATCATCAAATCGAATCCCGGCCGGTAACACTTGGCCTGGAAACACCGGAGAAATATGAGGTGACCTCCGGACTGAAGGAGGGCGAGTTAGTGATGATCGGCAACCGCTCATTGGTGCATCCGGGCCAAAAAGTGGAAGCCAAATTGATCACCGAGCCCACCGCACCATGAAGCTGATATGTTCCAGATTCGACAGTTCCGTCAGTTTCAACTGCCGGATTGAAGTGCGCTCACGCCGCCAACGTCGGCGAATCGTCAGGCACTCTCACCAGTTCTCGTTTGGAAACAAACTTTTTCTTCACAAACAATCGCATGAACACAAATCCCTTGAAACTTTCTGCTGAACAATTGCAAGCCCTGCGGCAGCTCGACGCCTGTGTCGTGGCCAATGCCATCGAGACTTTCAAAAGACGACTCCGCAATGAAGGCTTTGCCGACGGCAGTGTGCGTTGCTTGTTTCCGCAGATGGAACCAACGGTAGGTTATGCCGCCACCATCAAAATTCGCGGCTCCGCACCGCCGACGACGGATGGCTTGTACCCCGACCGCACCGACTTGTGGGACTACATTCTTTCATTGCCATCCCCGCGCGTGGTGGTTGTGCAGGACGTGGCCACGCGAATCGGTTTGGGTTCCCTGGTGGGTGCCGTACACATGAACATCCTTCATGCCTTGGGCTGCATCGGCGCCGTGACCAACGGCTCTGTACGCGACCTGCCTGCGGCGCAAAGCCTCGGATTCCAATTGTTTACCGGCAGTCTGGCCGTTTCTCACGCCTATGTTCATATCATTGAATTTGGCAGGCCGGTCGAAGTCGCGGGCTTGACAATAAATTCCGGAGATTTGCTGCACGGCGACCAGCATGGATTCCAAATGGTGCCTCTCGACATTGCCACACAGATTCCCGCCGTGGCAGCCGGGATCCGCGAAAAAGAACAGGCGATCATTTCGCTATGCCATTCCTCCGAATTCTCGCTGGAAACACTGCGCGCCGCAGTTGCAAAACAAAGCTCCTAGGCACAGCCATGTCCCGATTTGCCATAAAATATCCGTATTTGATCATCGTGATCTGCCTGATCACCTGCGTGGTGGGCGTGACCAGCCTGGTGCGGATGCCCGTTGATTTGTTTCCACCGATCAAGATTCCCGTGGTGGTGGTGGCCACATTTTATTCCGGCATGCCGCCGGAGCAGATTGAGAATGATATCACCGGGCAGTTCGAGCGCATGTTTACCTTGGCTCCGGGCATTGACCACATGGAGTCGCGCTCGCTCACAGGGGTAAGTCTGATCAAAATCTACTTTCAGCCGGGTTCCAATCCTGATTCG
>Ga0182013_10004391_pt1 | contig 16976 bp, 14 predicted proteins | sample 612S2MmetaG_FD_120487 | JGI IMG/M metagenome (GOLD analysis project Ga0182013, IMG submission 120487) | Permafrost microbial communities from Stordalen Mire, Sweden - 612S2M metaG | ecosystem: Environmental > Terrestrial > Soil > Wetlands > Permafrost | place: Sweden: Stordalen | collected...
CCCGCGAAAGCGGGGACCCAGGTGGCTTAGGTCCCCGCTTTCGCGGGGATGACGTGGAATGCTGTCTGAACGCCAAGTGATTCAACTATTTCTGGGCGTCGCCTTAGGGCTCCATCAGCGTGTCCCGCGCGACCTCCCGCGCGACCAGCGCGAGGCTCTCCGCCAGCGGCAGACGGGGCCGTTGCAGCGGGAAGAAGAATCGGAACTGATATGAAATCAGCGGCTGGAACGGCTTGCGGACCAGTCCGGCGGCGAAAACTTTCGCGGAAAACGGATCGACCACCGAAACACCGAGGCCAGCAGCGACCAGTTGGCAGATCATTACGCCGTTCTGCGCGTCGCTCAGGCGGCGTCGCACCAGGCCCAGGTGGTGGAACAGGGCGTCGATCCGTTGCCGCGCGCCCGTCTCCAACGGCATCGAGATGAAGTGCTCGTCAACCAGATCAGCGGGTGCCAGGACGGTGCGGTCGGCGAGGGGATGGCCGAGCGGCAAGACACACACCGCTGGCGGGTCGGCTAGAATTGCGGAGGCTTCGTCGGGATAATCGAGGGGATAGGTGGACAGCGCGATATCGAATTGCTGGTGGTCGAACAACGTGCGCAGCTCGCGCCGGACCCCGACCTGCAGCGAAATGCCGACATTGGGGTGACGGGACCTAAACCGCGCGAGCGCCCTCGGCAGCACGCCGTGCGCGAGCGGTGTGGTGGCGATGATGCGCAGGTGGCCGGCTTCCGCGCCCTCGTCCGGCCGCAGGTGGCTCGCAACCCGGTCCAGGACCGCGAAAACCTTCTCGGCTTCCACGAGTAACGCTTCGGCCTGTCGCGTCGGCCGCAACCGTCCATGCGCCCGCTCGAACAGCCTGTGGCCGGCGGTTTCCTCAAGGCCAGCGATGAGACGGCTGACGGCGGGCTGGGACAGGTGGAGGAGACTGCCCGCCCCAAGCGTCGTACCGGTGATCATAACCGCCCGAAAGGCCTCGATCTGCCTCAGGTTAACAAAATACTTGCGCAATCGGCGCCCTCCCGAACGGCCAGGCGCTCACGGCCTGTGCGGCTGAGCGGAACAGAAAAGTAGCATAAGGTCCGCCATCCCTCGATGACGCGTAGCGACCGTCTCAAACTGCGGGCCTGCAACTGAGGGCCTGCCGGACGCTGACCGAGGCCGTCAACCGGGCCGAGCGCAAGGAAGGCGGGTTGTCCAGGGTCGCGACGGCTTACCGGCTTTGCTCTTTCCCCGAAATTGCAGTGGTCTCAACCGTGCTATCCTGCCCATTCTATGGCGTGACCCCCCATTGGGAGGCCATGGCACAGGGTCGGACTCATGTAAGCAGTTTCGCGCCGGGCCACTGGCGTCGTTCGATCAATTGGCTGCCCACCTCGCGAATCAGCCGGCTGATCACTTGTTGCAGCACTGTCTCTCCGCGCAGCAGGGGGCGCGCAATTACAACGCGGCGGCTAAAGTTGGCCTGTCGGATGGGTATCACCTCCAGATCGCCGCGCTCGATTTCCTGGTGTACCAGTTCGTAGCTGAGGATGGTGTAGCCGAAGCCTCGCTGCACCAAAGTCTTGGTAATCGATACACTGTCGATTTCGGCGCGCACGTTCAGCCGCAATCCCTTCGCGGCGATGACTCGCTCGATATGCATGCGCAGCGTGTTCGGCCGGCTCGGCAGAATCAGCGGCAATTCTGCCAACAAGCCAACGCCGGACTTAGGCGCCCCGCGGCGTAACCCTGGCCGCGATCCGCGCGATCCGACCAGCAGCAGCGGTTCGACGAGCAACGGCGTCACCTGCAGCCGCCTGTGGTCCTCAGGATCGTGCAACACGCCAAGGTCGAGGCGGCCTTCCAGCAGACCCTCATGGATGAATGCCGTGAACGCCTCAACGACATGAATCCGGATCTTGGGATATAGACGCGCGACCTGCTCCAGCAACAGCGGGATCAACATCTGGCCGGCAGCAGGCGACATGCCCAACGTCATGTGTCCCGACGGGCCGGAGGCGCCGGAACGCAGCAGGGCCTCGATTTGCTCAACCTCGGCAAGCACGGCGCGGGCGCGTTCCAACAGCAGCGCTCCCCGTTCGGTCAGGACCACGCCGCGCCGCGACCGGGTCAGCAATTCTGCGCCGAGATCGGATTCGAGCTTCTGGATCTGCCGCGTCAGGGCCGACTGCGTCAGGTTAATCGATATGGCCGCCTTGGTGAAGCTGTGGGTCTCCACGATGGCAACGAACGAGCGCAGGGATTTCAGATCCATCGGGCGACCCATGACAAATTTGCATGCAACTTAATGCTCATAATGAATTGGACGCAAATCCCCCGGCGCCGATAGCATCCTGCGGAATGCTGCGCTGGGAGACTTACAAAACCACAGCCAGCCCGTTTTTGGAGGAGTCTACGGTGGATTTTGAGCTGTCACCGCAGCAGCGCGAGGTGTATGCGCGCGCCGGCGAACTCAGTCGCGTATTCGCCACCCGCGCCGCGCGGCATGACCGAGAGGCCAGCCTGCCGACCGACAACCTGAACGACATGCGCGCGGCCGGCTTTCTCAAACTCACCATCTCCACCGACCTCGGCGGCTACGGCAGCGGTGCACGCGGCACCGATCCGTTACTGTATCTGCTCGCGCTGGAGCAGATCGCACGGGGCTGTGTATCCACCGCGCAGTGCCTGCACATCCACTCGCACGGCGCCCACTACGTCGATCAGGTCGGCACACCGGCGCAACGCAAGGAGATGCTCGGCCGGGTCGTAGAAGAAGGCGTCCTGATCAATGCCACCGGCAGTGAACCTGGGCGCACGTCGCGCGGCTTGTATAAGCTGCTGACCACCGCCGAACGAGTGGACGGTGGTTACCGAATGAACGGGGTGAAGAACTACGCCACGTTGGCCGACGCCGTGGCTTACCACCTCATCTACGGTGCCCGTACGGATATGGATATGCCGGCGGGTCATCTCGGCGTCGCCGTACCCGACGGCACGCCAGGGCTCCGCATCGTTCCGGGTTCGTGGAATCCGATGGGGATGCGCGGCGCGGTCAGTCCGACGCTGGAACTCATCAATTGCTTTGTACCTGACAAATATGTGCTGGGCACGCCTGGCCTGTATCCGCGCGACCGATGGCAGGCAAAATACCATCTGGGTTTTGCCGCGCAGTATCTCGGCGGCACACAGGGCATCATCGATACGTTGCAGGACTATTTGCCGCGTCGCGGCACCACCAACGATTCGTTCACCCAACTGCGCATGGGGGAGATTGTGGTCGGCACCGAATCGGTGCGCTGGTTGATCTATCGCGCCGCCTGGCTGTGGACGCGCGGCGATGAGCAGCGGGCCGAACTCGCGGCGATGCTGGCCAAGCACCGGGCGATCGACAACGCGGTGATCTGCATGGACAAGGCGGCCCAGATCGCCGGCTCCAGCGCATTCCTCGGCGATTCGCCCCTGTCGCGGCTGTTCCGCGACCTGCGGGTGCACACGCTGCACGAGAACGTCGATCGCACTGCCGCAACGCTTGGGCAATACAGCCTCGGCGAAGCCTTCGACACCACCGCACGGCTATGACCCAGCAGGTTGCCATGTCCGGCACCACCGCCGGCGAACTGGCTGCCCGGTTGCGCGCGTTGCATCAGGACGCGTTGCCGCCGGCGGTGATTGCCGCCACCAAAGATCGCATCATCGACACGCTGGCATCCGGTTGGGCAGGCGGTCGTGCGCCGGAAATGCAAGGCCTGCTCGACAGCCTGCTGCAGGAAGGCGGTGCGCCACAAGCCACGCTGTGGTTCTTCGGCGGTGCGCTGCCGGTGCGGGCCGCAACCTTTCTGAACGGCGCGCTGGCGGCCTCGCTCGAGTATGACAGCCTGCACGAGGCGGCGACGGTGCATGCCGACATTGTGGTCGTGCCGGCCGCGCTGGCGGCGGCCGAAGCGCGGCACGCCTCCGGAGCCGAGCTGATTAGCGCGGTGGCGCTGGGCACCGAGCTGATCTGCCGCCTCGGCCTCGCGGCGGACAGCACGAAAGGCTGGTTCTACACTTCGATCTTTGGCGGCTTCGGCGCCTCGGCCGCGGTAGGGTTGTTGCTCGGATTGGACACCGAGACGCTCGCCAACGCGCTCGGCATCGCGCTGAGCCAGGCCGCCGGCACCCAGCAGCCGCATCGCGAGCGCCGGCTGACCAAGCGCCTGCAATCGGCGTTCGCCGCGCAGGCCGGCGTGTTCTCGGCCCAGCTTGCGGCGGCCGGCATTACCGGCCCGAACGATCCATTCGCCGGTCCGTATGGGCTGTTTGCGTTGTACGAAGCCGGTGATGCGCGCCGCGCATTAAGCGGCTTCGGCGACCAGTTCGTCAGCCTGGACACCAGCTTCAAGAAGTTCCCGTGCTGTGCCTGCAATCATGCCGCGATCGATGCCGCCATGCAGATGATGGCGGAGCACCGCATCGGCGGCCACGATGTCGAATCGGCCGAGGTCCGGATCACGCCGTACTCGAACCGGCTGATCGGCGCACCGTTCGATCCTGGCCCCAATCCGCAGGTCACCGGGCAGTTCAGCGTGCAATACGCGGTCGCCGCCACGTTGATGCGCGGCCATTTCACGCTGGACGACATCGAACCCGAAGCGGTGTGCGATCCCGCAGTCGGTGCGCTGGCGCGGCAAATTCATGTGCATGTGGAGCCGAGTTGGACCGAGCGCCTGGTGCCGGCGGAACTGTCGATCCAGACCCGCGACGGTCGCGCGTTGACGCAACGTGTGCAGGTGGTGCCAGGCGGTCCGGCTGCGCCGCTCGGCGCCGCAGCGGTGCAGCGCAAGATTGAGGATTGCTTTCTCGGCGGGCCGAGTCCGCTGCCCCGCCCGGCATTTGTCACGCTGCAGCAGCGCCTCGCCGGGCTGGAGCACCTCGACGACATGGCGCAGTTATTTCGCGGTGTCATATGACATCCGACCTCGCCTTGCATGGCCAGGTCGCGTGGGTGGTCGGTGCGTCCGGCGCCATCGGTCGGGCCGTGGCCGGCGCTCTGGCCGATGCAGGCGCGCAGGTGTTCGCCTCCAGCCGCCAGGCGCGCACGCTGGAACCGCTGGCGCGCCCCGCGCAAGGGACGCGCGAGGGCTGCATCGAGGTGCTGCCGGTCGATGTCACGAGCACCAAATCGGTCGCCGCGGCCGTGCGTCAGATCATGGACTCCGCGGGGCGCATCGACATCCTGGTCAACACCACGACCGTGCCTCGCTTCGGTGCGTTCGAAACCCTCGGCGACGAGCAGTGGTGGGAGGTGCTGGACACCAAGCTGATGGGCTATGTGCGTACGCTGCGCGCGGTCTTGCCGGTGATGGCGGCGCAGCAATACGGCCGCGTCGTCAACATCACCGGCCGTGGCGGTCGTCAGCCGACGGCCGCGCACCTGCCGGGATCATGCGCCAACGCGGCGGTAAATCTGCTGACCAAGGGGCTCGCCGACAGCTACGGCGCACGCAACATCCGGGTGAATGCGGTGGCGCCCGGGCCAATCCGGTCCGACCGCCTGGACCAATTGTTGCAAGCCTCGGCGACGGCAAACGATCGCGACGCGCCGGGGCAGCTTCGCATGGCCAGCCCGATCCAGCGCCCGGGCACGCCGCAAGACGTGGCCGATGCGGTGCTATACCTTATCTCGCCGCGCTCCGACTACATCACCGGAATCGTACTGCAAGTGGATGGCGGAGGCACGGTGACTCTCTAGGCCACCCCAATAAATCTCCGGGAGGAGACGCAATGAAAGCATTACTTCGAGTCGGTGTCGTCGTCATGGCGGCGTGCTTCGGGCTCGCACCGGTGGCGCGCGCCGAGACGGTAACCCTGCTCGGCGGGCCAGTCGGCGGCGTGTGGTACATCGTCGCAGCCGGCATGGCCAAGATCATCCACGATAGCTATCCCGACATCCTGGTCCGGGTCGAACCTGGCGGCGCGGTCACCAATCCCGCGCGAGTCAGCCAAGGCACCGCGGATTTCGCGCTCGCCATCTCGACGCCGACGGTCATGGCGCTGCGCGGCACCGGCGTGTACCATGAGAGCTTTCCCAATATCCAGGCGATCGGCTTCGGCTTTGCGCCCAGCTATGTGCAGGTGATCTGCACGAAGAACTTCCCCTACCCCAGCTTCGAAGCCGCCATCAAAGCGAAATACGCGATGCGCATCGCCGCGCCGTCCACCGCGACGCTTGGCGACTTGATGATGCAGCAGATGCTGCAACACTACGGCGTAACGCCGGACATGGTGCACCAATGGGGTGGCAATGTCTCCTTCGTGTCGCACAACCAGCAGCAGGACCTGATGCGCAACGGCCAGGCCAATGTGCTGATGACTTTGCTGCCCGCGCCGGGCACCGACATCTCTCTGGTCGCCAGTTCGATCAACGTGAAATTCCTGCCGCTGTCCGACAGCCTGCTGAACATGTTCGTCAAGGAGGACGCAACGGAACTCTCGACGCTTGATCACAGCGTGTATCCGGACGTGATTCCGGCAGGCGAGAAGGTCAACACCATTGTCATCGACTCCGGGCTGATCGTCAGCCCCAAGGTGCCGGAGCAAACCGTCTATAAGGTCACCCGCGCACTGTTCGAACACGCCGATGAGGTGGCGAAAATCCATCCCAGCATCGGCGCATTCGTGCCGGCGGATCTTGCCAGGCCCGGCTCACGCGGCAACGGAGCAATTCCGTTGGCGCCGGGCGCAGAGCAGTACTTCAAGGAGATGAAGTACGACTACAAAGTGGCATCCGACAAATGAGCGCCATCGCTGTGATGACAACAACAGGGAACGACCGCGCCGGCGGCCGGTCCGTGTCATGAGGCAACTGGCCGGTCCCTGGCGCATTCTGACGGTCGCCATCCTGGCAAGCGCGGCCGTGTTCCACCTGTATTATGTGGGCATCGTCGGTACCATGCCGGAGCGGCTGTTGAACGCTGCCCATCTGGGATTTCTGGTGCCCGCGGCGTTCCTGCTGTACCCGGCGTCACGGACCCACTCGCCAAAAACCCGTCCGTCGCTGCTGGATGGCGCACTCATCGCGCTGACGCTGGTGGTCACGCTCTATGTGGCGATCAACCAGCCGGAGCTTGATCAACGGATCGAAGCGGTTTCGGAAGTGACCGACACCCAGTTGGTGCTGGGCACGATCGCGGTGCTGGTGCTGCTGGAGGCAACGCGCCGGGTGATCGGGATCGGCATGACGATCGTGCTGGCCGTCGCCATCCTCTATCTGGTCTTCGGCTCGCAACTGCCGGGCCAGCTTGGCTTTCCACTGATATCCTATCGCCGCTGCATCGAGATGATGTACCTCGGCGAAGATGGCGGCATGTTCGGCCAACTCACCGGTATTTCCGCCAACGAGCTGATCCTGTTCATCCTGTTCGGCGCTTTCCTGACCGGCACCGGCATCGGCGATTGGTTCGCCGAAGTGTCGGCCGCGATCGCCGGAACCTGGACCGGCGGTGGCGCCAAGATCGCCGTCATCTACAGCGGGCTGCTCGGCGGCGTCAGCGGCAGCCCCACCGCCGAGCTGTACGCGACTGGCGTCTATACCATTCCGCTAATGATGCGGAACGGCTTCGATCCCAGCTACGCGGCCGGCCTCGCCGCTGCCTCCGCGGTGGGATCGCAGATCATGCCACCGCTGATGGGCGCGTCGGTGTTCATCATGGCAGCGTTGCTCGGCCGCAGCTTCGCCAGTATCGCCGCGGTCGCGATTATTCCCGCGCTGTTGTTCTTCCTGGCAAAGGGCGCCGCGGCGCATTACCAGGCGAAACGCGACGGCATCGGTGCGCTGCCGGCGAGCGAGATCCCTCCGCTCCGCCACGCGCTGAAGGGCAGCTACCACGTGCTGCCGATCGTGGTGCTGATCGGCGCACTCTACTGCGGCTTCGCGCCGGTGCGGGCCGCCCTGTACGGCCTGGCGGCGGCGATCATCATCAGCTTTGTCAAGCCATCCAGCCGGCAGACCCCGCAACGCTTGATCGAGACCCTGGCAAAAGGCGCCGGCTCCACCATCGTGGTGGCGATACCCTGTGCTGCCGCCGGCGTCATTGTCAGCATGCTGACCGAGACCGGCCTCGGCCTGGCATTCTCCACCATCATCGCCGGCCTGGCAGCCGGCAGCGTGGTGCTCGCATTGGTGCTGGCGGCGATTGCCGCGCTGATCCTGGGCATCGGCGTGCCGACCACACCCGCCTACATCCTCACCGCCGCGGTCGCCGCGCCCGCGCTGACGCATCTCGGCATCGATCCGCTCTCGGCCAACATGTTCGTGCTATACTTCGCGGTGCTGTCGAACATTCATCCGCCGGTCGGCATCACCTCGTACGCCGCAGCCGGCATCGCCGGGGCACCACCGATGCGAACCGGAATGCTGGCGATGAAGATCGCAGTTCCCGGCTTCGTGATTCCGTTTGCGTTCTGCTACCACCCATCACTGCTGTTCGAAGGTTCAGTGGCGGATTTCCTGCTGGCCGTCGCGCTGACCACCGCCAGCGTCATCGGCATCGCCTCCGGCCTGGCGGGCTACCTGGTGACAAGGCTGCAGATCGTCGAACGCGTGATCATCGTGTTCGGCTCGTTCCTGCTGGTGGCAAGCGACCCTTGGATCATCGGCGTCGGCGCGCTGTGCGTCCTGGCGGTCTGCGTGCGACAACTGCTGCAACGCCACGCCGCTAGATCCAACACATCCTGGCACGGAGTTCTGGCACGCACGCCAATACCTGTCGCCGCTCATTCACCCCGCAAAGCACACGAGGAGCACGCCCCATGAGGATGCAGGTTCAACCGCTGACACCGTTTCTTGGCCTCGAGGTCACCGGTGTCGATCTGGCCGGTCTCTTGCCGGAACCGGTGAAGCAGGAGCTGTATCAGATGTTCGCCGACAACGCGGTCCTGGTATTCCGCGATCAGGAATTCGACGCGCCGCAGTTCGCCACCGCGGCGCGCCTGTTCGGCGAAATCATCCCCGAGCAATTCCCCAACTATCGGCTGCCGGAATTCCCGACGGTCAGCTTCCTGTCCAACCGCGACCTCGAGCAAACCGGCAAGCAGCGCGCAGTGCGCGGCGAGGGATTCCACACCGACCATTCCAACTACACTGCCCCGCCCAAGGCGACGATCCTCTATGGCATCGTCATACCATCCAGCGGCGGCGATACCGAGTTCGTTTCCGTGCAGGCGGCGTATGACGATCTACCGGCGGAAGAAAAGGCGCGCCTCGACGGACTGCGCGCCGTGCACAGCTATGCCGGCATGAAGAATGACCACAAGGCCACGGTGCTGCCGCCGGAGCAATTGGCGCGCACGCCGCGGGCGTCGCACCCGATCGTGCGGCTCAATCCGGACAATGGCCGCCGCGGGCTGTATCTCAGCCCGAACCGTGTCAGCAGTGTCGAAGGCATGGACAATGCGGAAGCGGAACCCATGCTCGATGCGCTGTATGAGCATGCGACGCGGCCGAACTACCTGTACCGCCACAAGTGGCGGAAAGGCGACATGGTGATCTGGGATAACCGCAGCGTTCTGCATCAGGCCACGACGGACTATGACATGGAGGAGTATCGCTACCTCTATCGCGTGCTGCTGCAAGGCGAGGTGCCGCTCGCGGGCTAGTCCCGTAGCCATCCCGGAAGCCATACAACCTGTCCGACCGGAGGAGTGAATCATGGGACAGCAGCAAGCCGTCATCTCGGCCACGCAGCTTAATCAATGGCTGCAGGACGGCAACGAACTTGCCATCGTCGATGCGCGCGAAGAGGACACCTTCGCGACGGCGCATCTGTTGCTGGCGTCCTGCCTGGCGCTCAGCCGGTTGGAGCAGATTGCGCCGCGCCTGCTGCCGCGGCGCAATTTGCGGATCGTGGTGTGCGATGCCGGCGGCGGCCTGGCGCAGCGTGCGGCGGATCGTTTGTGCGCCGCGGGCTATACCGATGTGTCGGTGCTGTCGGGCGGGATCGAGGCATGGCGCCACGCAGGTTTCCCGATCTACAGCGGCGTTCACGTCCCCAGCAAAGCCTTCGCCGAGTATGTCGAACATGAAGGCGGCACGCCGGCGGTGACCCCCGCGGACCTGGCCGTGCGTATCGCCGCAAGCGACGATCTCGTCATTCTCGATAGCCGGTCGTACGAGGAATACCACACCAACAGCATCCCCGGCGCGGTCAGCGTTCCGGGTGCGGAACTGGTGTATCGGTTCCAGGGCCTCGTGCCGTCGCCCGAAACGCTGGTAGTGGTCAACTGCGGCGGACGGACACGCAGCATCATTGGCGCCCAGGCGCTGATCAGTGCCGGTGTGCCCAATCGGGTTTGCACGCTGCAGAACGGCACGATGGGCTGGCATCTCGGCGGCTATGAGGTTGTGCGCGGCGCCACCCGCAAGCCGCCCGCCGTTTCGCCAGAACAACGCGCGACGGCGCGCGCACGTGCGGAGCAACTTGCTGCCGTGGCCGGTGTCACGACGATTGACGCCGCCACGCTGCGGTCGTTCCGCCAGCAGGCAGGCGAGCACACGCTGCATGTGTTGGATGTGCGCGATCCCGACGAAACCGGCGAGATTCCCGGTGTCGTGGCGGTGGCCGGCGGCCAATTGATCCAGGAGACGGACAATTGGATCGCCTCCCGCCACGCCCGCATCGTTCTGTTGGATGATGCCGGCGTCCGCTCGCGCATCACCGCGTGGTGGCTGCGGCAGATGGGATTTCCCAACGTCTATGTGTTGGACGGCGATCCCGCAGCGGCCGCGGGGGAGACCGCGGGTGCACCGCGTAGCGGCGACTTTCCGCTGGCCGGGCCGGAACCCGAGCCGATCGCTCCGCAGGCGCTGGCGGAGCAACAGAAGACTTCGCCGCCGGTCGTCATCGATGTCGGTCTGAGCAAGCAGCATCGATCGGGTCATGTCCCTGGCGCCTGGCACGCGATCCGCGCACGACTCGCCGCCAATCAGGCGCAACTGCCGGAAGGCGCGACGATCGTTGTGACATCGGAAGACGGTGTGTTGGCGCGCTTTGCAGCGGCAGAACTGGCAGCGCTGACCGGACGCAAGGTTGGCTTCCTGCAAGGGGGCACGCGCGCCTGGGCCGCCGCCGGACAGCCGCTGGAACGTGACATGACGCGCTGTCTCGATGACCCGGACGATGTCTGGTATCCGCCGCGCGAACGCCCCGGCGACCGCGAGCGTTGGATGAACGAGTATCTGGCCTGGGAAATCGACCTGGTGAATCAGGTGCGCGCCGACGACCAGTTCGGCTTCCATCTGTCGTTGTTGCGTGTCGCGGCCGGCGCACCGGCCGGACATTGAGCACAATGCACGGCCCCCGACCTCGTTGCTGCAAGGATTGACACCATGAGCATGCGGCTTGGCTTGTTCTATCCGAACGCGAGCAGCGTTCATATCAAGTCGCGTGCCGTTGCGGCGGCCAATCCCGACCTGCTGGATTTCGAAACCCACCGGCAGGTCGCGCAGGCGGCTGAGGAAATCGGCCTGGACTATATGTTCCTGGCCGACAGTTGGGCGCCTTACGGACCGCATTCGCGCCATTCCGGCGTGATGGACCCCATCCTGTTGTCGCCAATGCTGGGCATGCATCTCCTTGCCTGCACCAAACGCATCCGCTGCATCACCACGATTCACACCTCGTGGTTCCACCCGTTGGTTATTGCCCGCATGGGTGGCGCCTTGGATGCGATGAGCAACGGGCGTTGGGGCGTGAATCTGGTGACCAGCGCGGGTGGCGCCGAAGGACTGGCGCCCGACGTGTTCGACAAGATCGGTCATAACCAGCGCTACGAACGTGCCGCGGAGATGGTGGAAATCCTCACCCAGGCGTGGTCGCAGGACAGTATCGATTTCACCGGCAAGCATTTCCGTCTCCAGGGTCAACTGGTCGGGCCGCGCACCAGGCAGCAACCGCGGCCGCTGATTGTCAGTGCCGGCGCCTCGGATGCCGGCCGTGCCTTCGCCGGCCGCTACGGCGACTACATCTTCATGCCCGGCCGCACCGCGCTGGAGGAACTGAGGACGCGACTGGACGACATCCGTCGCGTCGCGCGCGAGCATGGCCGACCGGATGGCGCGATCAAGCTGCAGATGCACGTGAGCGTGGTGGTACGGGAAACCGCGACAGAAGCGAAGGCGCTATCGGACCAGTACGCGGCGAGCGTGGACCGTGACATCACCGCCGAATACCTGGCCGAAATCCGCGGCAAGAGCACGACCTACGACGACATCTATCGCTCGCTGGGCGAGGTGGATTTCCGCCAGATCGGCCTGGTGTCGGGCGCCAACAAGATGCACGGCAGCGCCGATGAGGTCGCCGATCAAATCGAGGTGCTGCATCGCAAGTTCGGCTGCGACGGCGTCGCGCTCACGTTGCCGATCTGGTCGCCGGAGGAGATTCGCCGACTGGGCGAACTGGTCCTGCCGCGGCTGCAGGCGAAAGGCATCTGGTCGCCGCCGCACACCCGCAACTGGTCCTGGTAACTTCAGATGGTAGCGCAGAGCGACTGGCGGCGTCGTAACCCGATGCAGCGAATGGTGGCCGATCCGGCTGCCGGCTACACGGCTGCCGCGTTGGTGGCACCAGCCAACGAGGCGTCCGGGTTGGTCGAGTTCGGGCTGCCACAGGCAAGATCGGAGTTGCATGCCGCCTGGCAGAAATGGCGCCTGGCACTGCTGCGCGGCCTCGGCCCGCTGCTGCTGTTGGCCGCCTGGCAGATCACCGCGATGTACGGCGTCATTCCGCCGGAAATCCTGCCCGCGCCGCTCGACATCGTTGCAGCGTTCCGCGAGCTGATTGCGCGCGGCGAGCTGCAGGCGGCGTTGGAGGTATCGCTTGCGCGCGCCGGGCTGGGGCTCGCCATCGGCGGCATCACGGGTCTCGTTCTCGGGCTGTTCGCCGGCCTGTGGCGCATCGGCGAAGCGTTGTTCGACGCGCCGTTGCAAATGTTGCGCACCATCCCGTTCATCGCGCTGGTGCCCCTGTTCATCACCTGGTTCGGCATCGAGGAAACCTCGAAGGTCGTCATCATCGCGGCGGCCGTGATCTTCCCGATGTATTTGAACACCTATGCCGGCGTGCGCGGCGTCGATCCGAAACTGATCGAGGCAGCCACCATCTTCGGCCTGACGCCGCGGCAGACCATGCGCCACGTCATCATCCCCACCGCGCTGCCGTCGATCCTGGTGGGCCTGCGCTACGCCGCGGGCGTCTCCCTGCTCGCGCTGGTGGTCGCGGAGCAAATCAATGCGCAGTCGGGCATCGGCTACATCCTGACCTCGGCCAATATGGCCCAGCGTCTCGATCTCCTGATCGCCGGCATCCTGGTGTACGCGGCGCTCGGCGTGACCATCGACGTGGTCATGCGCGCAATCGAGCGAACCTCGCTTTCCTGGATGCCGTCAACGCCTCGCTTGTAGTGGTGCCCGGGATGGACCAACGACTGACGAAGTTCGCGCTGCTGCCGGAAGCCGAGATCGGTACCGCCGCGATCGACAGGACGCCGACCGCATCTGGGCCGGAGCTCAGCAGTGCGGTGGAACTGCGCGATGTCCGGCGGGTGTTCTCCGGCCGCGCTGTGCTCGATGGTATCGACCTGACAATCCACGCCTCCGAATTTGTCGCGGTGCTCGGGCCGTCGGGCACCGGGAAGACCACGCTGTTGCGCCTGTTGTCCGGCCTCGACCGGCCGGATGGGGGCGTGGTGCGAGTGCCACGCGCCCGCTCGATGGTGTTCCAGGAGCCGCGGCTCGTGCTCGCGAAACGGGTCTGGCAGAACGTGGTGCTGGGCCGCACCGACGGCATCGCGCGGCGCGAAGCGGTGGCCGCGCTGGAAGAGGTGGGGCTTGCCACGCATGTCGATGCCTGGCCGCGCACCTTGTCCGGCGGCGAGGCGCAGCGTGTCGCCCTGGCGCGCGCTCTGGTGCGGGAGCCGAAGCTGCTGTTGCTGGATGAGCCGTTCGCTGCGCTGGACGCGCTGACGCGGCTGCGCATGCACAGCCTGGTGGATCAACTGTGGCAGCGGCATCACCCGGCGGTGGTGCTGGTGACGCACGACGTGGACGAGGCGATCGTGCTTGCCGACCGCGTGCTCGTGCTCTCTGGCGGCAAGGTCAATCTCGATCTGCCGATCGGCATCGCCAAGCCGCGCGATCGCGCCGATCCTGATGTCTTCGCCCTGCGGACGCGGCTGCTGCGCGAACTCGGGGTCGGCGATACGCCATAGAAGACGCCAACGATAACGAAACAAACCCACCGGAGGAGACTGCATCATGGTCATCGCTCGCCGTCGGCTGCTGACATCGGTCGGCGCCCTGACTGCCGGGCTGGGCATGCCGGCGATCATGCGAACCGCCGCGGCGGCATCACGGATGCGCCTGATCGTCGGCACGCTGGATATTGGCATCCAACAGACGGTGATCGCCTCGAAAGTACTCGATGGGGCGTCGTTCGATCTGCAATGGGCGGTGCTGCAAGGCCCGGCCGCACACCTGTCTGCCCTCTATTCGAAAAGCATCGATGTCGGCGAGATGGGCGACACCTCGCTGAACATCGAACAGGGGCGGGCGAAGACGGATTGGAGCGACACGACGGCGCCGCTGCAGGTGGTTGCCGGATGGAAGAACCTGAACCCGGCGTTTCCGTCCACCACCACGGCGGTCCGCACCAGCGCCAACATCGCGACGCCGGCCGATCTGCGCGGCAAGAAATGGGCGTTCAATTTCGGGGGCTACAACTACGTGCAATATCTGCTGTCGCTGGCGCGCGGCGGCCTGACGCCGAGGGACGTCGAGCCGGTGCAGCTCGCGGACGGTTATGCCACTGCCGCAGCCTTCAATGCCGGGCGCGTCGATGTGTATTGCGGCCAGCCCGGGCCGATTCAACAGGCGCTACAGAGCGGCGCCGGGCGGATCCTGCTGATTAGCGACGATCTCGGCATTCCCGGCCTCACCACGTTTGTCGCCCGCCGCGACGTGATCCAGGACTACGACAAGAGCGTTGCCTTGTGGGACTTCCTGAACCGGGTCCGCCGTCATTGGCAATGGTACAGCCAGAACCTCGATGCGGTGGAAAAGATCTACATGGAGAAGCTGGATCAGACTGCCACGCTTGCCAAATATTCAGCAGCATTCAATGAGTCGCGATTCAGGCCACTCGGGGGTCGGCTGCTGCGCGCGGAACAGAACGTCGCCGACGTGTTGTTCCAGAATGGCGGAATTCCGAAGAAGGTCGATGTCCATGCGGAGTTCAGCGACAAGTTCAATACCGCGACCGTGCCGGAATATTGAGAAGCGGCGCAGGCGCGTCGTCCCGCGCGAGACCGCGGGGCGCAATCCTGCCGCGGGGCTCCATGCACTAACCGAGAGGGCCATTCATGAGCCTGCGTCTGGGTCTGTTTTATCCGAACGCCCTCAGCATCCACGTGATGTCGGCCGAAGTGACGGCCGCCAATCTCGATCTGCTGGATTTCGATACGCATCGACAGGTCGCGCAGGCCGCGGAGGAGATCGGCCTGGACTACATGTTCCTGGCGGATGCCTGGGGACCATTCGGGCCGAAGGCACGTGCCGCGCGCGTGCAGGACCCGGTCCTGCTGTCGCCATTGCTCGGCATGCACCTGCTGGCTTCGACCACGCGCATCCGCTGCATCACCACGGTCCACACGACATGGTTCCACCCGCTGGTGGTCGCCCGCATGGGCGCTGCGCTCGACGCCATGAGCAAGGGGCGATGGGGGATCAATATCGTCACCGGCAGTGGTTTTGCCGAGTACCTGGATCCGGATCTGTTCGGCCGCTTCAGCCACGATGAACGCTACGAATATGCCGAGGAAATTGCTGAAGTGCTGACCCAGGCATGGTCGCAGGATCGCATCGAGTTCGACGGCAAACATCTTCACATGTCCGGTCAGTTGGTCGGCCCGTTCACGGCGCAACAGAAGCGGCCGCTGATCGTCAGCGCCGGTGCCTCCGATGCCGGGCGGCAGTTTGCCGGGCGCTATGCCGATTACATCTTCATGCCAGGGCGCACGCCGCAGCCGGAGATTGATCAGCGGCTGACCGACATAAGGCGGATTGCAAGCGGGCACGGTCGCGCGGCCGACGCGGTAAAGCTGCAAATGCACGCCAGCATCGTGGTGCGCGAAAAAGCCGAGGAGGCGAAGGCGATCTCGGACTGGGTGGCGGACAATGTCGATCTGGGGATCACCGCGGAATACCTGAACGCCGTACGCGGCAACATCAGCACCTACGACGAGGTTTACCGCTCGCTGGGGGACTTGAATCTGCGCCAGGTTGGCTCGGTGGCAGGCGCCCGCAAGATCCACGGCAGCGCCGACGAGGTGGCGGAGCATATCGAGATGCTGCATCGCAAGTTCGGCTGCGACGGCATCGCGATGACCTTGCCGGTGTGGAAGCCGGAGGAAATCCGCCGGCTGGGCGCCTTGCTGCTGCCGCGGCTGCGGCGGATGGGCATCTGGCAGCACCCGGAGAGCCGCGACTGGTCTTGGTGAGGCCGGCCGCGTCGGCACCCCTCGGAGCACGCCGCCAGCTCGTCGAAATCGATGGCATTCTGCTGGAATGCCGTGGCCTCGTCGGCCGGGCCACCGCCCGGGCCGCCGTTCCGGTATGGCGCCGTGCGTGTGAAAGCCATGCGCTGCACTCCTTTGGCTTGCCGATGCCACATTCTGTGATCGGCGCCAGGCAACACGGCGTGATGCTGCCGCGAAACCGGCGGTCATGTTGCGGGCCAGCCGGTGATCGACGCAACCCTGGCGGCCCGAATGGGCGCCCCGCGCATGCCCAGACCGGTGCCCGGCCAGCGGGGCCAGCCAGCTTGCCTTGCCGATCAGCCGTCCAGGGCCTCAGGCCCGCAGCCACTCCAGCAGCGCGTCCGGTTCCCGTTCCTCGTTACGGCTGCCGTCGGTGCGCTCGATCACGCGGAAGCCGCGCGCGGCGTAGAAGCGCAGGGCC
>Ga0182013_10004392_pt1 | contig 16970 bp, 14 predicted proteins | sample 612S2MmetaG_FD_120487 | JGI IMG/M metagenome (GOLD analysis project Ga0182013, IMG submission 120487) | Permafrost microbial communities from Stordalen Mire, Sweden - 612S2M metaG | ecosystem: Environmental > Terrestrial > Soil > Wetlands > Permafrost | place: Sweden: Stordalen | collected...
CGATCGCGCCCGTACACCTACACGATCATCAACACGAATTCTCCGCTCCAGCTCGACGTCCCCATGGCGGATGGCATCATCGATTTCGCCACGGCCGGCCAGGTGCTCATCATCACTCCGTTCACCTTGGCGGGTGCCATGGCGCCGGTGACGATCGCCGGTGCGCTGACCCTCGCGCATGCCGAGGCCCTCGCGGGCCTCACTCTGGCGCAAATCGTGCGCCCGGGCGCGCCCGTCGTTTACGGCAGCTTCACCTCGAATGTCGACATGAAATCCGGCTCGCCGGCCTTCGGCACCCCGGAGTATGTGAAAGCTGCTTTCGGCGCCGGCCAACTGGCGCGCTTTCTCGGTTTGCCGTGGCGATCGTCGAACGCCACCGCTTCGAACATTCCGGACGCGCAATCCGCCTACGAATCCCAGATGAGCCTGTGGGGTGCGCTGTTCGGCGGCTGCAACTTCGTGCTGCACGCGGCCGGCTGGCTGGAGAGCGGTCTGACGACTTCGTACGAGAAGTTCATCCTCGATATCGAGATGCTGCAGATGTTTGCCGAAGTGTTCCAGCCGGTGGGCGCCGCGCCGTCCGACATCGCTCTCGAGGCGGTGGCCGAAGTCGGGGCCGGAGGCCATTTCTTCGGATGCGCTCACACCATGGAGCGCTATCGAAGCGCATTCTACGCACCGCTGGTGTCCGACTGGCGCAATGCGGGAAGCTGGGCCGACGATGGCTCGAAGACCGCGACAGAGCGCGCCACCGGAATCTGGCAGAGCGAATTGAAGCGTTATGTCGCCCCGCCCCGGGATCCGTCGATCGTCGAGGCGCTCGATGCCTATGTGACGCGCCGCAAGGAAGAGGGCGGTGCACCGCCGGTCACCTGAGGTTGTCGCGTCTGGACACGCCGCCGTCGCGATTTCACAAGTCCAGCCGGCGGTTGCGACTTACCATGCAACGCGACGAGGATGCTGTAAGGTTCGGTTGTCATTCGTAAAAATGCCTTTGGAGGAGTAGATGTCCGAGTCGACTGAGGGTGAATTCGACCTAGGCTCGCTCAATGACGAGGAGCTCACCGAGCAAGTCCACGACGACTTGTATAACGGCCTCAAATCCGAGGTCGAGGAAGCGACCCACCTCTTCTTGAAGAGGGGCTGGTCCGCCGAGCGCGTGCTCAACGACGCCTTGGTGGAAGGCATGCGCATCGTCGGCATCGACTTTCGAGACGGCATCCTGTTCGTGCCCGAGGTGCTGCTGGCCGCCAATTCGATGAAGGGCGGCATGGAAATTTTGCGGCCGCTCCTCGCGGAAACCGGAGTCGAACCGATCGGCAAGATCGTCATCGGCACCGTCAAGGGCGACATCCACGACATCGGCAAGAACCTGGTGTCGATGATGCTCGAGGGCGCCGGCTTCGAGGTCATCGATCTGGGAATCAACAATCCGGTCGAAAAATATCTCGAAGCGCTCGACAAGCACAAGCCCGACATACTCGGCATGTCGGCATTGCTGACCACCACCATGCCGTACATGAAGGTGGTCATCGATACCCTGAAGGAACGCGGCATCCGCAACGACTACATCGTGCTGGTCGGCGGCGCTCCGCTCAATGAAGAGTTCGGCAAGGCCGTCGGCGCGGATGCCTATTGCCGCGATGCCGCCGTGGCCGTCGAGACCGCCAAGGGCTTGATCGCGGCGCGGCGAGCCGGCGCCGCAGCGGCGCGCTGAGCGCGGAGCAGATCATGTCGCACCACGGCTCCTCGGTGGGCCAAGGCATGCTGATCATCGCCTGCGGAGCCTTGGCCCATGAGATCACGGCGCTTCGCCGCGCCAATGGTTGGGACGCACTGGATGTGCGCTGCCTGCCCGCCGAACTGCACAACCGGCCGGAGAAGATCCCCGACGCGGTGAGGCAGCTGATCCGCGATTCGCGCGCCCGCTACCGTTCGATATTCGTCGCGTACGGGGATTGCGGAACCGGCGGGTTGCTCGACAAGGTGCTGCGCGAAGAAGGCGTCGAGCGCATCCCCGGTGCGCATTGCTACGAATTTTTTGCGACGGCGCCGGTATTCGCGGCTCTCGCCGAGGCGGAAATCGGCACGTTTTATCTCACCGATTTTCTGCTGCGTCATTTCGAGCGTTTGGTCATTCAAGGACTGGGGCTCGATTCGCACCCGGAGCTGTTCTCGATGTACTTCGGCAATTACCGCAAGCTCGTCTACCTGGCACAGGCGCCGGGAACGGATTCCCTGCAGCAAGCACGAGCCGTCGCGGCGCGGATGGGCCTCGCGTTCGAACACCGCCAAACCGGCTACGGTGCGCTGGGTACCACCTTGGCAGCCGCGGTGAAACGCAGCGAAGAGGCGGCGGCATGAGCTCCCTGATCATCATTTCCTGGCGCGATATTCCGGCGCAGGTCATCGTAAAAAGGGGACGCGAGGCCGCCAAGGTGCAGCTGTCGCAGCGTTTCCAGGAAGCAGTGGACCGGGCCGCCATGCGTGCCGGGAAGGGCAGTTCGGATGCCTATCTCGCCGACTGGCAGCGCAGCGCACCGCGACCCTGCGGCGAGGATCTCAAAGCCGAGGCCGCCGCTGAGGCCGAGCGCCTCGAGGCGAAGTATTCGGACGAGGACTTGGAACGGTTGATCCGCTCCAAGGGCGTGGACGCTGCGCCGCCGGCTTCAGAGTCCGCCTGATGTACTCGGTCAGACTGTGGTCGGTGCGCCATGCGCGCGGTCTCAATGCCTTCTACAAGGGTTTCGAGGCCGTGCTGGTGCGATTGGATCCCGTGTTCAGAGCGCTCGGCTACGCGCGCATCGAGCGCCCCGTCGCCGCCGTCGAGAGATCCGTCAAAGGCCTGCTGTTCGACTGCCGAATGTGCGGGCAATGCGTGCTCAGTTCCACCGGCATGTCCTGTCCCATGAACTGTCCGAAAACCCTGCGCAACGGTCCTTGCGGCGGCGTCCGCGACAATGGCAATTGCGAAGTCAAACCCGAGATGCGCTGCGTGTGGGTCGAAGCCTACCGCGGCAGCCAGCGCATCCCGGAGGGCATCGCGGCGATGAGCAACGTGCAATTCGCCGTCGATCAGCGCAACCAGGGCCGCTCGTCGTGGCTGCGGGTCGCGCGCGAGAAGCCGAAGGCGGGGACGTGAAGTTCGAGGACGAACCGGTTCCGGGCTATCCGCTGCCCATCCTGCCCGGCCATACCTCGCCGGGCCGCTTCGAGAGAATATTGCGTGCAGGCGGCTTCGCGGTCACCACTGAACTGGCTCCGCCGGACTCAGCGGACCCGGAAGACGTGTACAAGCGCGCCCGGGTCTTCGACGGATATGTCGATGCCATCAATGCCACCGACGGCAGCGGCGCGAACTGCCACATGTCGAGTCTCGCCGTGTGTGCCCTGCTGACGCGCGTCGGCTACGCGCCCATCATGCAGATCTCCTGCCGGGACAAGAATCGCATCGCGATTCAAGGCGACATCCTGGGCGGCGCGGCGATGGGCGTGTGCAACATGCTCTGCCTCACGGGCGACGGCGTGCAAGCGGGCGATCATCCGCAGGCGAAGCCGGTGTTCGATCTGGATTGCGTGTCGCTGCTCGACACCGCGCGGATCCTGCGCGATGAGCATCGCTTCCAGAGCGGCCGCAAGATCACTTTCGCCCCGCGCGTATTCCTGGGCGCCGCCGAGAACCCCGCGGGTCTGCCGCACGAGTGGCGGGCGCGGCGCCTCGCGAAGAAGATCGCCGCCGGTGCGCAATTCATCCAGACCCAATACTGCTACGACTTGCCGCTGCTGCGCCGCTTCATGGAGGAGGTGGAGGCGCTTGGGCTGTTCGGCAAGGTATACATTCTGATCGGAGTAGGGCCGCTACGTTCCGCAAAAACCGCCGACTGGATGCGCAAGAACGTGCCGGGCATGCACGTGCCCGACGCCCTCGTCGCGCGGCTCGCCGGCGCGCAGGACCAGGCCCGCGAAGGCCGAAACATCTGCATCGAACTGATTCAATCGATCCGCGAAATCCGCGGCATCAGCGGCGTTCACGTCATGGCCTACCGGCAGGAAGAATCGGTGGCCGAGATCGTCGACCGATCCGGAATTCTTCAGGGTCGCTCTCCCTGGTATCCCGAGCGCGACACGGCACAACTTTCGCACAGGACAGCATAATGACCGACACCGTAATCAGTTCCGCCACCAAGGAAGTCGTCATCGGTTTCGACCGGCCCTTCGTCATCATCGGGGAGCGCATCAATCCGACGGGCCGCAAGATCCTCGCCGCCGAGATGTCGGCGGGCGATTTCAGCCGCGTCGAAGCCGACGCGCGCGCCCAAGTGGAGGCCGGCGCCCACATGCTGGACGTCAACGCCGGAATTCCGCTGGCGGACGAGCCGGCAATCCTCGCGCGCGCGATCCAGCTGGTTCAATCCATCACCGATGTGCCCTTGTCCATCGACTCCTCCATCGTCGCAGCGCTCGAAGCGGGCCTGGCCGTCTACAAGGGCAAGGCCCTGGTCAATTCGGTGACCGGAGAGGACGAGCGGCTGGAATCCGTGCTGCCGCTGATCAAGAAGTACGGTGCCGCCGTGATAGCGATCTCGAACGACGAGACCGGCATTTCGGAAGATCCGGACGTGCGCTACGCGGTGGCGAAGAAAATCGTCGAGAGGGCCATGGACCATGGAATCCCGGCGTGCGACGTGGTCGTCGATCCCCTGGTGATGCCGATCGGCGCGATCAACCGCGCGGGCGTCCAGGTCATGCGGCTGGTGCACCGGCTGCGTACCGAGCTCAAGGTCAATACTTCCTGCGGCGCGTCGAACATCAGCTTCGGCCTGCCGAACCGCGACGGCATCAACAGCGCCTTTCTGACCATGGCGATGGCCGCCGGCATGACCTCCGCCATCACCAATCCCCTGCATCTCGAAGTGGTCAAGGCCTGCATGGGCGCGGATGTCATGCTCGGGCACGATCCGGACTGCGCGCGTTGGATCCGCCGCTTCCGCGATTCGGCTCCCCCCGCCACGGGCGCCACCGGCGCGCCCGGAGAGGCCCCGCGCGGCCGGCGCGAGGGCGGACACCGGCGCCGCCCCGCCTGAGACTCGCATGCAGACCAAGGATCCGCTCGTCGTCTTCACGCCCTCCGGCAAGCGCGGCCATTTCCCCGTCGGTACGCCCGTGCTCCAGGCTGCGCGCAGCCTCGGCGTCGACATCGATTCAGTCTGCGGCGGCCGCGGGCTGTGCGGGCGCTGCCAGGTGCTGGTGGCGGAGGGCGAGTTCGCCAAGCACGGAGTCTCCTCGTCGGTCGCGAGTCTGTCGCCGTTCAGTGAACCGGAGATGCGCTTCTCGCGCCGCGTGCCGCTGGCGCCCGGAAGGCGGTTGTCCTGCTCCGCCCGCGTCGAAGCGGACGTGGTCATCGACGTGCCGGCGAGCAGCCAGGTCCACCGCCAGGTGGTCCGCAAAGAGGCCGATGCGCGCGCCATCGAATTGAATCCGGTGGTGCGTTTGCACTATGTGCAAGTCAAACAGCCGGACATGCACGATCCGTCGGGCGATTTGCGCCGGCTCTTCGAAGCCTTGGAATTGGAGTGGAGCCTCACGGGTCTCACCTGCGATCTGTCCGTGCTGCAAACCCTGCAGCCGACCTTGCGCGCGGGCGGCTGGCAGGTGACCGTCGCGGTGCACGCGGGAAAGCAGATCATCGGCGTGTGGGCCGGATTGCACGAGCTTGCCTACGGACTCGCGGTCGATATCGGATCGACGACCATCGCCGCCCATCTCTGCGATTTGACGACCGGCGAGGTGGCCGCCTCCGCCGGACTGATGAATCCGCAGATCCGCTTCGGCGAAGACCTGATGAGCCGCGTCTCGTATTCCATGATGAATCCGGGGGGCGCGGCATTGATGACCATCGCGGTACGCGAGGCGCTGTGTTCGCTCGCCGTCGATGTCGCGCGCCAGGCCGGCATTTCGCACGAGGACATCCTCGAAGCGACGCTGGTCGGCAATCCCATCATGCATCACCTGCTGCTCGGCATCGATCCGGTGGAATTGGGCGGCGCGCCGTTCGCGCTCGCCACCGACCATTCGCTCACGCTGCGCGCGAACGTCATCGATTTCAAGCTGAACCGCAATGCGCGAATCTATGTATTGCCGTGCATCGCCGGCCACGTCGGCGCGGATGCGGCAGGAATGGTGCTGGCGGAGAGGCCGGACCTGGAGGAGGACATGACCCTGCTGGTGGACGTCGGCACCAACGCGGAAATCGTGCTCGGCAACAGCCGGCGCCTGGTCGCTTGTTCGAGTCCGACGGGTCCCGCATTCGAAGGGGCGCAGATCAGCTGCGGGCAGCGGGCGGCGCCCGGCGCGATCGAAAGAGTGCGCATCGACCGCGAAACGCTGGAGCCGCGCTTCAAGGTCATCGGCTCCGATCTGTGGTCCAATGACCCGGACTTCGCCGCAGCCACCGAGGCCAGCGGCATCACCGGCGTGTGCGGTTCCGGCATCATCGAGGTCATCGCCGAGATGTATCTCGCCGGCATCATCAATCAAGACGGCGTGCTCGACGGCCGGTTGTCGGCGCGCTCGCCGCGCATTGTCGCGAACGGCCGAACATTCGCCTACCTGCTGCACCAGGGTGCGGTGGAAATGAAGATCACGCAGACCGACGTCCGCGCCATCCAGCTCGCCAAGGCGGCGTTGTATGCGGGCGTCGCGCTGCTGATGGAGCGCCTGGGCATCGATCACGTGGACCGCATCCGGCTTGCCGGCGCGTTCGGCAGCCACATCGACGTCAAGTACGCGACCATTCTCGGGATGGTGCCCGACTGCGATTTGAATCAGGTGCGGTCGGCCGGCAATGCCGCCGGCACGGGCGCGCGGATCGCATTGCTGGATTCGACTTCCCGCGACGTCATCGAGGACTTGGTGAGGCGCATCGAGAAGGTCGAAACCGCGATCGAACCGCGCTTCCAGCACCATTTCGTCGAAGCCATGGCCATTCCCCACAAGACCGCGCCTTACACGAACCTTCGCAAGATCGTGGATCTCCCGGCACCCAAGGAATCCTCGAGCCAGAGCGAAACGCGGGGCCGCCGGCCGCGCCGCTCGGACCCGCTGAAATCCACGTGAGCCGGATTCGGACACTGACGGCGGCTTGTTCCGTGGCCCTCGGGCTCTGCCTGTCCACCGGCACCGGCACCGGCACCGGCACCGGCGCGGCTGCCGCTGCCGCCGATCGCCCGGTCATCGGCGACTACGGATTCGACGCCACGGGCATGGATCGCTCGGTCAAGCCGGGCGATGACTTCAATGCCTATGCGAACGGCGCCTGGATCAAGCGCACCTCGATTCCCGGCGATCGCGCATCCTGGGGCGTGTGGGATGAACTCGAGCAAAGGTCCGAAACCCAGGTTCGGCAAATCCTCGAGGACGCCGGCGGGGCCGCCGCCGCCGCCGGGAGCAATGCGCGCAAGATCGGCGACTTCTACGCGAGCTTCATGGACGAAGCGGCCATTGAGGCCAAGGGCGCGCGGCCGCTCGAGCAGCAGCTCGCCGTCATCGCCGCGCTCGGCGATCATCATCAGTTGGCGGCGGCCATGGGCCGCGCGATCCGCGTGGGCGATTCCATGCCCGTCGAATTTTCCGTATTTGCGGACCTCAAGCATCCCGATGTGAACCTCGGCTATGTCGCGCAAGGCGGTCTGGGCCTGCCGGATCGCGACTATTATCTGTCGAAGGATCCGAAGATGGCCGAAGCACGCGCGGCCTATCGCGCCTATGCCGCGAAGCTGCTGCTGCTCGCCGGGGCGGCGCCTGACACGGCAAAGGCGTCCGCACGCGTCGAAGCAGTGTTCGGCCTGGAGCGCCGGCTTGCCGAAGTGCAGTGGACGCGCGTGCAGCTGCGCGACATCCCGTCGCAGTACAACCCATGGACCCGCGCGGACTACGATGCCAAGGCGCCGGGCTTCGATTGGAGCGCCTTCTTCGAAGCGGCGGGCATTGCCGACCAGGCGGTGATCGATTCGACCACCGCGTCCGCCATCACGGCAACGGCGGCATTGGTGCGCACCGTCCCGATGAACGTATGGCGGGACTACATGGCCATCCGCGCCATCGACGGGCACGCGGCCAGCTTGTCCAAGGCATTCGTCGATGCCCTATTTGCATTCCACAACACCGCCCTGCAGGGCACCCCCGAGCAGGAGTTGCGCTGGAAGCGCGGTGTGAAATTCACCGAGCAAGCGATGGGTGAGGCGGTGGGCCAGATCTACGTGCAGCGGCATTTCAGCCCGCAGGCGCGCGCCTCCGCGCAGCAGCTGGTGTCGAACCTGCTGGCGGCCACGCGGCAGCGGATCGATGCCCTCGACTGGATGTCGCCGCAGACCAAGGCGAAGGCCCGCGAGAAACTCGCCGCCTTCAGCAGCAAGATCGGCTACCCCGACGCGTGGAGGGATTACGGCAAGCTCAGCGTGGTGCGCGGCGATGCCTACGGCAATGCACTGGCCGCCGACCGGTTCGAATACGACCGGAACCTCGCCAAGCTCGGCAAGCCGGTCGATCGGGCCGAATGGAACATGACCCCGATGACCATCAACGCCGGCTACGATCCCACGCTGAACGACATCACTTTTCCGGCCGCAGTGCTGCAGCCGCCGTTCTTCGATCCCAATGCGGATGCGGCCGTCAATTACGGCGGCATCGGCGCGGTAATCGGCCATGAGATCAGCCATGGGTTCGACGATCAGGGCCGGCTCTTCGATGCCCACGGTGCGCTCAAAGACTGGTGGACCGCGGACGATGCGGCGAAATATCGCAAGCGCGCCGATGCGCTCGTCGCGCAGTACTCCTCCTATGATGTTCTGCCGGGCCTCAAGGTCAACGGCCGGCTGACCCTCGGCGAGAACATCGCCGATAACGCGGGGATCATCGTGGCCTTGGATGCCTACCATGCCTCGCTCGGCGGACAAGCCGCCCCCATCATCGATGGATTCCGCGGCGACCAGCGGTTCTTTCTAGGCTTCGCGCAGAACTGGCGGACGCTTTGGCGCGAACAGATCCAACGCGAGTTGACCACCACCGATCCGCATACGCCCGACTCGCTGCGGGCGCGCGCGGTGCGCAATGTCGACGCCTGGTATCCGGCCTTCGACGTCAAGCCGGGCGAGAAGCTCTATCTAGCGCCGCGCGATCGGGCGCGCATTTGGTGACAGCGAGTCGGGGTAGTGGCCTTGCCAGAAGCCGCAGTGATGTTCGGCCGATGCATCGAAGGTGTGTACTTCTCCGGGCTCGAAGCGCATGACGTCGGAGGCAGCGCGGTATTTGGGCCAAGCGGGCAGGCCGGCCGGTGCGGGGCTCCCGGTGTGGGCAAAGCTGCTCCAGTACGCGACCATCGCCTCGGACAGGCCTTGGCTCGACGGCTCGAGGTCCGGCCCGTCGATCTTGCTGTTGTGCGATATATGCGGAAAGAAATACGGCAGCTCGGCGGCGTGCACGGCCCCCATCTCGAAGCCCGGGTCCGCCATCTCCGGCGGCGCGTGACGATCGGCGAATTCATACTCGTACACCGGCACGTAGCGCGAGGCATCGGCGCCTGACTTGAGGTAAAGGCAGTTGCTCAAGGCACCGCCCGGCATGAAATCCGATTCCACCGTCCCCAACGCCGACGGAACCGCGGGGAATTTCTCCGGCGGATACTCCGCGGCCACTTCCGGCCCGACGTCGCCGTAAATGGATGCCAATAGCTTGGGGTAGGTCTCGCTCGTGATCGCCTGCCCGGCGCCGATGGCATAGGCGACGTAGAGGCGCATTTCATCGCGATTGCCGCCGTTGATCATCGGGACCCGCAGAAAACGGCCGCTCGAAAATGCCTCCGCCCCCTGACGCGGAACGCTGATCGAGCCGAGGCTGGGCGTGAAGGCACGTGGATTCGCGCTCGCCACGCTGCCCTGCACATCCAGGATTTCATGGATGGATTTCGAGCGCAGGCATGCGGCCGCGGCCGCGGCGTCATCGCAGTGAAGCAGCTTTGCAACCTGCTCCCCCGTGCGGCGGGCGCCGGCCGCCGATTCCAAGGGCACGTCGCAGGCGAGACTTTGGACGATGGCTTTCTGGAACAGTCCGCGCGATTGTTCGGCGGCGATCAGCTGCATGCACACGCTGGCGGCGCCGGCCGACTCGCCGGCCAACGTGACATTGGCGGGATCTCCGCCGAAAGCCCCGATATTGCGCTTCACCCAGCGCAGCGCTTCGCGCTGGTCCTCGAGTCCCAGGCTTCCGCCATGGGCGGCGGGCAAGGCGGGATGCGCCATGAAGCCGAGAACTCCAAGCCGGTAGTTGATGGACACGACGACCAGGTCGCCCGTTCGGGACAGGTAATCGAGCGGATACAGATTGCTGGAGCCGCCGACATAGGCGCCGCCGTGAATCCAGACGATCACGGGCCGCTTTTTAGCCGGAGAGTCCTTGGCCGCCGGTGCAGGTGCCGGCGCCGTGACGTTCAAATAAAGGCAATTCTCATCGTCGCTGGCATCGGTGAGACCGTAGCGCGACGGCTGAGGGCAGGCGCTGCGATATTGCGTGGCGTCCAGAACTCCCGCCCATGGGGCCGCAGGCTCGGGCGGGGCGAAGCGCCGCTCGCCGACAGGCGGGAGCGCGAAGGGAATACCTTTGAACTCCCGTACTCCGGGTCCGGCGGCTCCGTGCACCACGCCCCGGTCAGTTTTGACGGTGAGGGGGTCCGGCTGAACGTCGGCGGCGGGGCTCGGTGCTGCAAGTGCGGTCCCGGCCGCTAAGAGTAAACCGGAGGCCAATAGGAGCAAAGCCTTGAGCATGAAACGATTCCCCGTTGTTTAGGTGAAGCCCCGCGGGCTCCGCAGCCATGGTAGTTGGAATTGCCGGCCGGAGACGCGCAATTCACTCGGCTAGAATGCGTTCGAGCGCACTCGATGCGTCACGGCCATACCGTTTCGCCAGACGACGCACCAGTTCCAAATCCATATCGGCGCCACCCGCGGAAATGACCCGAGCGGCATCGATCAAATCCATCGGGCCGCCGGCAAAAACCTTCATGGCAACGAAATCCTCCCGCCCAATGAAATTCAGCGCCGACCCTTGAAAAGGCACTTCGATTGCGCGTTCAAGAGCATGCGGTTCCATGCCCTTGAGTCCGATCAAGAGATCTACTTGGTTACCGTGAACATCACGCAATTGCATCAAGCCGGGGATTGGATCATCCTGATCTCCGCTTCGCAACTCCGTTACGAATCCGGCCGCCTTTAAAAGGTCTTCGAGATGCCGTGCTTGCGGCATTCCAACCGATAACAGGACATCCGCATCCATGCTGGCTCGCACTGCGCCATGAACAGATGCCGCCAAGGCGCCTATCACGGCGTATTGGATCTTCTCGCGAGTCAACAGATCCACGACATCGAGCAGTAAAAGCGCCGACTCGCCTGACCGCCTTGGCCTCACGGTTGCTGCTTCAGAGCATCAGCGCGAATTTTCTCGCCGGCTTCGTACAATTCCGTGATCAGCCGGCAATGCACGAGGAAGGCGTTCACGCGTTCTTCCGGGCTCAGCCGTTGTGTGGCTTGTACCAGCGCTCGTTCAGCTTCGGTGGCCAGTTTCGATTCCATGAGACGAGTTTAGCCGAGGCAGCCGATGGACGTCACCTAAACAGCCACGAGTGCACAGGCGCCCTGTCGATCAGACGTTCGAATCGGGCGATGCTGCCTTGCGCTTCGCCATGTAATCGAGCAGCGCTTCGTCGACGGCGGGGTCCATCGGCGGCGGCACATACTCGGCAAGCTGCTTCTTCCACATGGCGTTGGCGCGCTTGGTCATGTCGGGCGAGCCTTCGGCTTCCCATTGCTCGTAGCTGTTGTTGTCGGCCAGCGGCGAACGGTAGAAGGCGTTTTCGAAATTGGCCTGGGTATGGGCGCAGCCCAAGAAGTGCTTGCCGGGTCCCACTTCATGCATGGCATCGAGTGCCTGCCCGTTGGTCGACAGGTCCACTCCGGCCAGCAGCGTATGCATCATGCCGGCCTGGTCGGCGTCCATCACGAATTTCTCGTAGCCCATGGCAAGACCGCCCTCGAGCCAGCCGGCCGTATGCAATACGAAATTGACGCCCGCGAGACAGGTCGGCAGCAGGGTATTCGCCGATTCGTAGGCTGCCTGCGCATCGGGAATCTTCGAGGCGCACAAGCTGCCGCCGGAACGGAAGGGAATTCCCAGGCGCCGCGCCAGCGCGGCCATGGCATACAGCACCAATGCGGGTTCCGGCGTACCGAAGGTCGGTGCACCCGACTGCATGGAGATGGACGAGGCAAAGCTGCCGAGCACCACGGGTGCCCCCGGATTGACCAATTGCACGAAAGAAAGGCCGGCCAAGGCTTCCGCCAGCGTCTGGGCGACGGTGCCCGCGACAGTCACCGGCGACATGGCCCCGGCAAGAATGAATGGAGTGATGATGGTCGCCTGATTGGCGCGAGCATAGACCTTGGCGGCGCCGAGCATGGTGGCGTCGTAGGTCATGGGCGAGTTGACGTTGATGAGATTGATGATGGTCGTCTTCGGCCGGCCCGTGAGCGGATCATCGAGTTCATCGGCAAACACGATATTCGCCAGAGCCACCGAATCGGCGGCGCGGTCGGGCGCCGTCACCGAGCCCATGAACGGCTTGTCGCTGTACTTCAGATGGCTGTACACCATGTCCAGATGCCGCTTGTTGACCGGCAGGTCGACAGGCTCGCAAATCGTGCCGCCGGAGTGGTGCAAGGAGTTGGCCATATAGGCCAGCTTCACGAAATTCCTGAAATCCTCGATCCGCGCATAGCGGCGGCCTTCATCGAGATTGCGCACGAAAGGGGAGCCGTATGCGGGCGCGAACACGGTGTTCTTGCCGCCGATTACCACGCTGCGGGCGGGATTGCGCGCGTGCTGGGTGAACTCGCGCGGTGCGCTTCGCTGAATGATCGAACGGCACATGCCGCGTGCGAAATGCACGCGTTCGCCCCGGACGTCCGCGCCGGCTGCCTTCCAAATCTCGATCGCCTCCGGGTCATCGCGAAAATCGATGCCGATCTCTTCCAGAATGGTATCGGCGTTGTGCTCCATCAGTGCGAGGCCTTCCTCGTCGAGCACTTCGTAGTACGGAATCTTGCGCGTGATATAGGGAACCGAGGCACCGGCGCGGGCGGCCCTCGCGGCCCGTTTCGCTTCGCGCCCGCTGGGACGGCGCGCATGACCGGCTTGCGAAGTTTGTTCGTCCATCGGCGCTCTCCGGATCAAAGTCTCAAGTATGGTCACTGCAGACACCCTGGGCTGATCAGTTTGCGTCATGCACTTGTCACGAAGCGCCATTCTCCGGCAGCCAGCCTTGACCGGCTAATCCTGGCCGGCATCGTCCTCCACCGGCAAAGATATCGCCTCTTCATCCAGATTGAGCACATCGAGTCTGCTCGGCGGTTGGAATCTGTCGGAAAACAGGCTCAGAGCCGGGTTGCGATCGTCATAGTCGACGCCGGCCAGATCGACCACCGTCTCGAAGAGATTGTGCAGTTGAGCTGCCGATCGCCTGTTTGCCTTGAGGCGTGCGACGGCCGAGGGATCGGCTTTCTGATAGGCTCGCGTCAGCCAGAGGAGAAAGGGAACTTCGATCTCCTGCCTGGAAACCGACGGAAATCCATGTCCGAAGTCGCTGTCGGTCAAGCCGTGGTCGAACAGCCGCTCGCCATGATCGGAGAAAAAGACCATGCCCCCCTTGCAGCCGCACGCTGCCAGCCTGGCGATGACTTCCCGTAGATTGTAATCGGTGAAGTACACGCTATTGTCGTACTCATCGACCAGGCGCATTTGCCGTTCGGGAAGCGCCCGCGGCGCGCCCACACCCTCTCGAAAATGTTCAAAACCGGCGGGGTATCGATCCTCGTAGCCGAAGTGACTGCCTTCCATGTGCAGAAAAATGACCGCCTTCGCGTCTTTGGGCAGGTGCGCCAATACCTGGTCCAGCCGCACCACGAGATTGGAATCGAACCGGTCGATCCGGGCGGAGGCCGGCGCATGCGGCGGAAAGGAGACATGGTCCGCCTCGAGGGCAATCTGCGATATGGAATTTGACATGACGCCCGAAGGCTCTTGATTCGAAATCCAGAAGGTCTGAAATCCCGCCTCCTTCAGAAGCGTGACGATCGATTTTTCCGAGCGGGCAACGCCCGGCGCGGCCGGCGCGGCCCGGGTCAGCGCCAGCGGCAAACTCAGGATGGTGTTGGTGGCGTTGGATGTCACGCGTTTGAACAGGATCAAATCATCGCGGATTGCGTCGAGCCGCGGCGTCGTCTCGCGCGGGTAGCCGAACAACGACCAGTTTGCACGGCGCGAAGTCTCGCCAATGGCAACCACATAGATTTCGGCCGCGGTACTGCGCGAAGCAGCGTCGACCAGGTGCGCGTTGGGAAACCTGAAGTCCGCGCGCGACGACGCCTGCCGGCGAACGTCCTCGAGGCCGAGTGCGACTGCGCCGGCTGCGGCGACGATGTCGAAAGGAAAAGTCGCCCTCATTTCGGCGGCAACGACCGGCGCCAGCAGCCGCGCGCCGCCGAATTGCCATTGTCCGATTGCCAGCGAAGCGGCAATCATCGCCGCCGCGACGGCGCCCACTTGAATGCACCGGCGCGGGGAAAACCGAATGGTGCCTGCCCACGAAACGGTCAGGGCGCAAACCGCGAGGACGGCCACCAGGCTGAGGCTCGAGGTCAGGATGGCATGGCCGGCGAGCAGTTCGATGGTCTCGGTTGCGCTCGTTTCGGGTACGGACAACAGCAGGCCGGGAGATACGGGGCCCCCATAAGCGAGCCGATAAAACAGCTCCAACAGAATGCAAAACAGCAACAGGTGAACCAGCCGCCGAGCCCACCGCCAGCGATACACGGCAAGCACGCCGCCGGCCAGCGCGGTCGATAAGCCAATCGTCAGCAGTGCGTACTGAATGGCGGCCCACGGGCCCCCCGCCAGGTCCGGCTGCGCCAGGCGCGCCAATCGATGGGGCAGGGACCAGGCTTCCAGTGACGCGATGATGCTCGGAACGACCAGGGCAGCCATGGCAAACGCCGCGGCGCTCATTTGCGCGCCCCGGGTGCGGATAATTCTCGGCAATTGCATTACGGCATTATAGAGGCAGCGCTCGGCCCTCCGCGACGCCGCGGGACGGCCTCACACCGTGGAATGCCGATGCCCGCGTCTAGGCGGTATTACGTAATCAGCGACAGGAGGGCCCCCGGCGCAAAATGCCGGTCAATGAAGTCGGCCAGGCCGTTCAGGGTGTCGTCGAGGGTGGGAGTCTGACGGCCGAACAGTGCGCGCATGACCTGCGGGCTCTCGAACATGCCATGCAAATAGAGCGCCAGAGTTTGGCCGTACTGCCAGCCGCAATCCTCGGCAAGCACCTGGCGCAGGACCGGCGGGCTCGCGCAGAGGCTCGCCTCGCTCGCCACGCTCCGTCCATGGCGTATTTCATAGGCGTCGAAGGCGACGCCGCTCAAGGGTGCCCAAAAGCCGTCCAGGCTGCCCAAGACATAGTTTCCGTGCCGGTAGCGCTTTTCGCGCTGAAATTCGGTGGCGTAGGGCAGCAGCCCAAGGCCGGCAGCCTCGCCTTCCACGCCGAAGGGATCGGAAATGGCGGTGCCCAGCATCTGCAAGCCGCCGCAGATCGCCAGAGACGGTTTGCCGTCCGCCAGGTGTGCGGCAATCGCACGATCGAGTCCTCGCTGACGCAGCCAGGCGAGATCCGCCGCGACGCTCTTGGACCCCGGCAGTATCAAAAGGTCGGCCGACGCGATCGATTGCGGCTGCCTCGCCCAACTCACCGAGAGGCCGGGAACCTGGCCCAACGGCGCGAACTCATCGAGATTGCTGATGTAGGGGTAGGCGACGATGGCGACCGACAAGCCCGATCCCGACGGCCGTGCATCGAATACTCCATCCTCTTCCGGCAGTCCGTGCTCGCGCCACATCGGCAAAACGCCCAAGGTCGCCACTCCCGTCAGCGATTGCAGCATTTGCGGTCCGGGCTCCAGCAGGGCGGCATCGCCGCGAAACTTGTTGAGGACGAATCCGCGTATCAGCGCGCGATGCGCGGCAGGAAGCAGCTGGTAAGTGCCCAACAGATGCGCGAACGCTCCGCCCCGGTCGATGTCGCAAATGATCAGCGTACGGGCATCCGCCGCCTCCGCCACGCGCATGTTGACGATATCGGTGGATTGCAGGTTGATTTCCGCGGGGGAGCCGGCGCCTTCGATGATCACCAGGTCGTTGCCGCGGAGAAGCTCGTCGAGGCAGGCTTGAACCGGCGGCCACAAGTGTTCCGCGCGCTCCCGCCATTTCATCGAGGATAAGTCGTCGCGCCTTTGCCCGAGCAGAATCACCTGGCTGTGTGTGTCCCGCTCAGGCTTGAGCAGAACCGGATTCATGCGTACGTCGGGTGTGCAGCGCGCAGCCAGTGCCTGAAAGTATTGCGCGCTGCCCATTTCGCCGCCGGCGACGACCCGGGCGTTGTTGCTCATGTTCTGCGCTTTGAACGGTGCGACTTTCAGGCCCTGGCGCGAATACCACCGGGCCAGGGCGGTCGCAAGAAAACTCTTGCCCGCGCCGCTCGTGGTCCCGCACACCATGATAGCGCGCGCGCGCGCGCTCACTCGACGTAGAACTCCCGAGCAATTTCGCGGAGCAGCCCGGTGACATAACCGTTGAACGAGCGCCACACCTCGAGGTGGAAGGCATCCTCGCGCGTGCGCCACAGAACGATATCGGCCTTTGCCAGCACCGTCCGGGTGCACATGCCGACGGGAAATTCGGCGGAACTGAGATCGAGGGGACAGGCGCCGTTCAAGATGACTTCGGCGTGCGGACCTGTCACTTCCAGGCCGAATTGCCGGTGGCTGATATCAACCAGGGCATGCGGTGCATCGGCCAGGCCGCTTTCCAGC
>Ga0182013_10004393_pt1 | contig 16962 bp, 14 predicted proteins | sample 612S2MmetaG_FD_120487 | JGI IMG/M metagenome (GOLD analysis project Ga0182013, IMG submission 120487) | Permafrost microbial communities from Stordalen Mire, Sweden - 612S2M metaG | ecosystem: Environmental > Terrestrial > Soil > Wetlands > Permafrost | place: Sweden: Stordalen | collected...
GCTTTCGGTCAGCGGGAGTTTTCTGTCGATGTCGTGCGCTGCGTCCAGCGTTAACAGTGCGTCTTTGACCGCGTGCTTCAACGCGAAGTTCGAAGTGAAATCACCATCGAGCATGCTGCGAGCCTTCGCCACCGCGTACGGTGATCCGATTGGCGCGTCGTCGAGGATATCGACGATGACCCGTGGGTCGAGGCCAAGTGCCTCGGAGAGTTTGAGTGTTTCGGCGACCATTTCCACGAGGTCAACCAGCCAATTGTTCAGCACGAGTTTCGCTCGGCTCCCAGCGCCCGCGGCCCCGAGCCAAAAGGTGTCGTGACCGAGCGCAGCAAAAATTGGATCGGCCACCCGGTGCGCGGACTCGGGCCCGCTCGCGAGGATGATCAACTGGCCGGTCGTCGCTGGCGTCACGCTGCCTGACACTGGTGCATCAACGAAGTGCACGCCTGCGTCGGTGGCTGACCTTCGCAACCGCTCGGTCCATTCGATGCCAATCGTGCTCATTTGCAGCCAGACGGTCCCAGCAGACATAGTCGTCAGGGCGCCGTCTACGCCCGCGACGACCGTCTCAATCGTCGAGCCGTCGGGCAACATCGTGATGACGACGTCGGCGTCCCTCGCGGCGTCGGCCGGCGTTGCGGCTTCGATTGCGCCCAATTCGACGAGAGTGTTCACGCGACCACTCGTCCGGTTCCACACATGGACGTAGAAACCGGCCGAGAGTAGTCGCGACGCCATCGGCGTCCCCATCTGACCGGCGCCTAGAAACGCAATCGTCACTTCGTGAGCATTCTGACTGTTCACCCTTGTTCTCCTTTACGTGGTGCAGAGTGTGGCCCCGTGGGGTATGGCCAACCTTGACCCAATGCCCTTGGCGCATTCGACGGTCTTTACGTTGAGCGTACCGTCGAGACGGAGCGATTTCCCAGTGGACCGGTCAGCCCTCAACGCCTCATGTCGACTCGCACTGGGTCGAGCGTCCGCGAGGTCTGGCGTTGGCCCTTCAATCTTCGACGTCGGTAGGGAGAAGATGCCAGGTCCGCGTCGGTGTCGTCGAAAGCGCCTTCGCCGCATCTTCGAACGCGCGGTCGTCAGAAGTCAGCCGTTCTCGATGCTGGCGTAGGTGCTCGTCCAGGGAGGCGACGAAGAAGATCTCTTCGAACACACCGGGCTGTTCGCCGTTACGAAAGAGACCCCACTCGGTGGCGCCGGTTCGCAGGCGCGATTCGCGGACTCGATGCATCGCGCTCGTGAATTCGCTCTCCTTTTCGGGCGCGATGGTGTAAGTCGTCCACACCACGACCGGTCCGGCGTCCGGCGCCAACTCGAGAGGGAATTCGGGATCGGGTCGAGTCACGATGGATCGGTCCATGTGCGACGTCTCGAAGAGTGGCCAGAGGCGCATCGACGCCGCACCGGCGCCCAGCAACCCTGCCGAGACGAGAAAAGCAACGGTGAGTCCCAAGGTGTCGGCGACCACGCCCCACAGGAGGGCGCCGACGCCCTGCGCCCCGAAGAGCACCATCTGATAGATAGAAAGACCCCGCGCGCGGACCCAGGCCGGAAGGAAGAGTTGGAGCGAAGTGTTCAGCGTCGCGAGCATCCACACCCAGGTCATTCCGGTCGGAAGCAGAACCAGGACGACGCCAATGGTGGAGTGGAGCAGCGCCACGACGACGAGCGCCACGCCGAAGACCCCGCTGGCGAGTCCGACGAGTCCGTTCGATGACAACCGGGCGCGTACTCGCGAGATCACGGCGACCCCACCGATCGCTCCAATGCCGAGGGCGCCGAGTAGTAGCCCGTACCCACTGGGTCCGAGCCCGAGGCGACGGCTCGCAACGAGGGGCAACAGTCCCCACAACGCACTCGCCGGAACGAGGAAGAGCGCCGCTCGGAGCAGGATCCGTCGCACGACCGGCGCGTAGCGGACGTAGCGACCGCCGGCGCGTTGGGCGGACATGAAGCGTTCGGGGTGAGGGTGCGTGATGTTCGTCGACGGCCGCCACAGCACGACGACGATCGCGTAGATGAGGAACGTCCCGGCGTTGAGCGCGAAATCGGCACCTACGCCAAGGGAAGCGACCACCACTCCGGCCAACGCGGGTCCAACTGCGCGGGCGATGTTGACGTTGATGGAGTTGAGTTGGACCGCGGAACGAACGTCGTCAACCGGAACCAGCTCTGACACGAGGGACTGATACGCGGGCGTGATGAAAACCGAACCGGAGCCGATGACGAACGTGAAGATCAAGAGCAGCGCGGGCGACATCTGGCCCGCGAACGTGAGAGCGGCCAGCGCCGCACCGGCAAGCGCGAGACCAGTTTGAACGGCGATGAGCAGTCGGCGACGGTCGAGCGTGTCGGCGAGCACTCCACCGACGACAGCGAAAAGTACGTCGGGAAGCATGTCGGCGGTCTGGACCAACGAGACCAGAATCGCGGCGTGGGCGGCGTGCACGAGCAACCACTGGGCGCCGACGGTCTGCATCCAGGTGCCGACGTTGCTGACCAAGGACGCCAACCAGAGCCATCGGAACATCTTGTACCTGAGCGGGGCCCAGGTCGACGAGCCGGCCGACTGTGCCATTACACGGTGGATATCCGCGGGTGAAGCTTTTCCATTTGGTGAGATTACGTTGACTGCGGTCATCGTGCACGTTCTACGCCCAGCCCTGTTGGTCACCGACGACATCCAATAAGTGGAATCGGCTGTGCCGCGACTATGTCGATCGCGCGACACCTGATTGAGCGCAATCACATCTGAAGGTGTCCATTGAATGAAGCAGCGACCTTCACTCCGCTCGCAGGAGAATGGCCGGCGAGGTTCTGGCCGCGAGTCGAGCCGGGAGCACAGCGATCACGTTGGCCAACACCAATGCCATCGCTGCAATGATCAATAGGTTCGTTGTCGGGACGACGATTCGCGGGACTGCGTAGATTGAGTCGGCAAAGACGGTCCACAGTGTTCGCCCGACGAGGATTCCGACAGGAATGCCGATGATTGCTCCCAATCCGACTGCGATGGTCGATTGGACCGCAACGGTGACGACGACCTGGCGGCGTGAAAACCCAAGGGCCTTCAGGAGGGCAATGTCTCTACGGCGTCGCCTCACAGAGGACAACAACGTGAGACCGAGTGCGATGAGGGCACCGCCGGCAAGGACGGCCCCGAGTTCAATCGGAGTGCTGCCAAGGGAGCGATAGTCGACGATCTCTGCCGGACGTTCGACGGAGTTGAAAAGATTGCCGGGAGAGTTGCCACCTCCGCCTCCGGCTAGGTCGACGGCGTGTTGAAGGGACTTTGTGCCGACTGAGGTACTCACGCCCGGCCGATATCGGATGAGAATCGCGTTCGGACCCGGCGGCAGGTCGAAGATATCTCGTTCGAAGAGTGGGATCAGGACGTAGTTCAGTACGGCTCCCACACCCATCTCGAGATGCGAGCCGCCGCCTTGACCGAACGCGGGCATCGTCGCGGTGCCGACAATCTTTAGGGTCGTTGGTTTAGAACGGCCGCTGTTGACCACGACACTCTCTCCAACCTTCTTGTGAAGCATTTCCAATGTCGCTGTTCCGAGCACCACCTGTCCGGCGGCCTGCAAGTCGTGACCCGAGAGGATCGGCGGTTGGATCGTCGCACCGGGGTTCTCGCCCATGACGGGCACTGGCTTGCCGTCGAATCGCAGTGTCGCAAAATAGGCGTTCGAAGTAGTGGCGATGGACCGGTCGGCGGCGAGTGGCGCGACGATCGCTTTGGGAAGGTCCCCCACTCCGCCCCCACCGTTGAGTGCCGCACTCCAATTCCAGCCGTAGAGCGACGGAGTCGATACCAATGTTCGTAGGCTCGCCGCGAACGTAGTGGTCGCGCCAACAATGATCAACGCAAGTGCAGCGCCGAGTATCGCCGAGCGCATCGGAACGGCTCGTCGGCCTCCGCCTGTTTCAATGGCGAATCCGACGCCCGTCACCGCCGCAATCGGAAGGCCGGCATTCCCGGCCAATCGAGCGGGACCGTAGGTACGACGAATGAATCGCCGAGGAGATTGGGCCTGGCGATGGGGCTGACTCCGGTAGGCGAACGATGCAGTGATCGCGCAGAGCACAACGACGAAGAGCACAAATCCGATCGCGAGGACCGTCCAGTCGATATCGAAGCTCGCCCCGAGGTACGGCCGGATTGGGCCGATTGGCGTCAACGGGGACAACGCAATTGCAACGCCGACGGCGAGGAGCGACCCGACAAGAATCGCGAACATCGATCCGATCAATCCATCGACAAACGTGGTCCGCGGGTCAGCGCCCATGGCTCGCAAGATCCGAGAATCGCTGGCGGCACGTCGAACGAGACGCCCGATCAACTGCGCGGCAATCGCGAGGGCGGCCAATGCAGCTATCAAACCAAAGACACCGAGGGCCAATGCTTCAGGTGTGACCGATCGAGAAACTCGATTCTCAATGCTCGCTTCCGTTTGGGGCGGAATGCCGATCTTTGGGAAGAGACGCTCGTACTCTCTCTGCACTTGAGTGCCGAAGCGGTTCCCGCCATCGATCTTGATGCCGACGAACGTGTCATTCGCACAGCACACGAGATAGTGCTTGGTGAGCGCAGGTGTGAAGAGTGTGATCAAGTTGTTCCCGTTGTCCACTTGATCCTGGACGAGGTTGCCAGCCTGAATTGCCCCAGTTCCGACGAGTCGAACCTTGAACTCTCCCGCGGTCTTTGGACCGTTCAGACCGGCCGTGACGCCGGCCTTGTTGGTGTAATACGCGAAGGTGATTACTTCTCCGAGGTGCCAGCCAAACGCGTGGACCGTTGCGGAGTCGGCCACGAACTCATTGGCTTTACGGGGATTCGGAAGTCGACCGTTCGTGACGATCAGTCGATCTTGATTGAGATCGAGACCATCGACACTGCCGTCTGGAGAGTACCCACTGTCACCGGGAAGTGCTTGCCCGTGCGGCCCGACCGGAAATGCGTTCAGACCGACCAGTGCTTCGACGTGCGCGACATGGGGAAGTCGTCGAACCAGGTCAATGGCTGACGCACTGTAGCCAGTCTTGTATCCCGCTTGCGGGTTGTACACCTGAATCGGTCCGAATACTTGTGACGCATTGCGACTATTTAGTAACGAGGTGAACGACGTCTCGGTCCTTCGTGCGCCGGCAACGGTACCCATAGCGACGCCGCCCAATACGGCGATGAAGAGCGCGAGAGAGACATACGTCGTCCATCGACTCCGCAACGTTGACCTGAAGCGGTAGCCGCCAACCTTGAAGGCCCGGGGCTTCACGATTCGTCTCGGCCATTGCGAAATGATTTCACGTGTCCCCTTCGGAGATCCCTCTGTTCGCACCATCCTTGGGCAGAGTTTCGCAATATCATCTCTGTGGCGCAAGGCTGTTATCCGAAGAGCGATTGTGGTGGCTACACCACCACGTGACGGGTGGCTAGCCCCGAACGGCAGTGTCCTCGATGCACGACTCTCGAGAAACGTCGACGGACCAGCGAAGTGTTCGCGTGTTCGTCGGTCACTTCACTGCTTGGTGTACGCCGACCTAACGTGGTGTCAACCGAAATGACCAGGAGCGATCCGTGCCGGGAATGAATCCCAACGCCTATGACTTGAGCAACGCGCTCATCGTGGCGCTCTTTCGTCACGCACTGTTCGTGACGGGTCTCTTGCGACTCACGATCATCGCGATGGTGATCATGTTCGCACTCGCGCTCTCTCGAAGGATTCTTCGTTTCAATCTGTCGCCCGAAGGGATGAGCGAACCTCGGTCGCGTACCTACCTTCGCTGGAGCTTCGGATTGATCTGGCTCGTCGACGGTATCCTGCAGTTCCAGGTTTCGATGCCACTGGGCCTCGCCAACAATGTCGTGAGGCCGCTCGAGACGAATACGCCGGCGTGGCTCCATTCGCTCATGAATCACGGAATTCTGCTCTGGAACAGCCATCCGATCAACTTGGCTGTTGGCGTCGCGTGGTTGCAGGTCGGTATCGGACTCGTCTTGCTCGTCTCCAACGGGATGACCGGACGAATCGTCGGACTGGTGTCCGCGTGCTGGGCGGCCCTCGTATGGCTGATCGGCAACGGCGCGGGGGGCATCTTCGTGTCTGGTGCGTCGTTCCTCTTCGGCTGGCCGGGCGCCACGGTGTTTTACGTCATGGCTGGCATCTGGTTGTTCATGAAGCCTGAAATATTCCACCGTTGGTTCTCGCTGGTCACACTTCGAGTCATTGCACTCATCGTGGCAATTGGAGCTGTGCTGCAACTCTTACCGTCCACTGAGTTCTGGCACGGAGGCAATACGAACGCGCTGACCGCGATGACGTCATATATGACCAAGATCGCCCAGCCCCATTGGCTGGCGTGGCTCTCTCGAAACGTCGGCCATCTCGCCGGATCGATTGGCGGAGGGTTCAACATCATCGTGGTCCTATGGCTCGTCACTTGCGCCGGCGGGCTCTGGTTCGCGGCCATCAAAGGGTGGCAGTGGCCCGTCTGGACCCTCGTTGTGGGATGTCTGTTCTTCTGGCTGACGTCCGAGGACACCTCTCTCTTCGGAGGTCTCTCGACGGACTTCAACTCACTGCTTCCCTTGGCCGTGCTGGCGTGGTGCGCGTCGCCCTCGTTGCGCGACGCCCCAGCGCGGGTTCGTCGACTCCCTCGAGAGTTGACCAGTAGCACTGGCGCCGTCGTCGCCACCTTCGCCACGGCGATGATCGTCTATTCGGCGGCGCTGATGGGAGCTTCCTCTTTCGCGGGCGCCGAGACGACGTTATATCAGGCGCAAAATGGGGCTGCATCAGCCGCGTCGACGACTGCACCAACCTTCACCCTTACCGATCAGTTTGACCAGACCTACCGGCTCGGTGAACACCAGGGCTACGTGACGCTGCTGACCTTTATTGACCCGCGCTGTTGGACCGACTGCCCATTGCTCGCCGCGCAGCTCAAATCCGTTCGAGCGGAACTGCCGAAGAATACGAAACTCGACCTCGTAGCGGTAGCGGCGGATCCCTACCACGAGCAACTAAGCGACCTGCGCCACTTCATCGACCAACACGGCCTCACGCATGTCGAACACTTCTACTTCGTCACGGGCAAACTCTCGAGCGTGCGAAAGGTTTGGGCGTCGTACGGCATCGGTGTATCGATGACCAAGACGGACAAAATGAGCATTCACTCGGACTACATGTTCATTGTCAATGCCAAGCACATACTGAAGTGGGTGATTCCCGACGACCCAATCTCTAGTGCCTCGGGACAGGCTTCCGCCGTCGCAGAGCTCCGTGATCTCCTCGCTGACGAAGGCGTCCACTGAGCGTTTGAGCAAGTCGTTAGGCAGAGCCGAACGAGCGCCGCGACGACACCTTCTATTCGGCTCTTTCGTGAGTACGGCGCACGTAGTGGCGCAGCGCAGAGACGCGTTCGCCTCTTTCGTCGAAAAACTGCTCGAACCTTCGATTGAAGTGCACTTCGACATTCCAAGAATTCACATATCTTTCGGGCTCGCAAGTCTTTCAGAACGTGATGGTTGTGGATAATCTTGGGGCGGAGTCTCGCTCGGGACCCACTGTCACAAGGAGTTGAGTTATGTCAAAGGGGGGGAGACTGACGTCTGTTGTTGCGCTCTTCCTGGTTGTCGTGGGTCTCGTCGTGTGGGCTGTGGCGTCGCTTTTGACTCCAGGTGTTCCAGGTGGCGTGGTCAACTTTACGAACACCCAAGCTGCGGGACAACCAGTGCATTTAACGGTTCAGACGGTCGGTTCGATTGGCTTTGGCGCTCACCCCACATGGGTGTCGTACCTGGTTAAGGATCCTAAGACCGGTAAGTGGGTCCATGACACCTCCTGGGAGCTACCCGCTCACACGGTGATCGACATGACCGTGTATCAGTACGACAGCGGCAGTCCACTGCGCAACCAAGAGTGGGGTCAGGTACTGGGTACCTTCGGCGGCACCGCGACGCTCAACGGAAAGACCTTTTCGAGTTACAACTCCAATACCGGCAATGGGGTCGGACACACGTTTGCGATCCCGACACTTAACATCAGCGTCCCGTTGGTCGGCGTGAGTGGCAATCCGTGCGCCGTGGCACCGTGTCATTTCAATTCGCCCCACAACGTCGAGACCTTTAGCTTTAAGACGCCCGGTCCCGGAAGTTATAACTGGCAGTGCTTCGTACCGTGCGCGCTCGGTTACCTCTTTGGTAATGGTGGTGCAATGTCCACTCAGAACTACATGGGTGGCGAACTGGAAGTGGTGAACTAGACATGTCGCCAGAGAGTTCAAACGCCAATGGGGACAACGACTTTCGTCGCATAGTCACCATCTGGATCGTCAGTTCAGTAGTCCTTGACCTTCTGTACTGGTTCCTCGTCGGACCGCACGTGCCTCCGGGCCGTATGACGTCGACGGCCAAGGACAATCAGCTCGACTTCAACGTGCTGCTCGTCATTGCCTTACCCGTCTTGATTGGCGTGTGGGAGTGGCTGGGCTTCGCAGCCTTGAGGTGGAACGTGAAGCGCAAGGGTGCACCCGAATCAGTGGGTGGACCGGGCGCCGCCGGGAAGAAGAGCGCCGAGCGGTCATGGATCGTCATTACGACGGTCGTCGTACTCTTCCTTGCCGTTTACGGGACCATTGAGCTTTACGTCGGCAACGGGTCCGGCGGCGGTGAAGGTCCGAATCCCATCCTGCAGCCCGCGGGAGCCGTCAAGGCAGAGACGGCCGCCGTCGCGGGCACCGGAACCTGGTCCCCGAACAGTAATGAGGTCTTGGCCGTCCAGGTGATCGCCCAACAGTGGAAGTTCACCTATCGATACCCGGAATTCGGTGGGTTCGAGTCGCCGTTTTTGATTTTGCCCGACAACACCGAGATCGCATTCAACGTGACCTCGCTCGACGTCATCCACAGTTTCTGGGCCTACCAACTCGAAGTGAAGGCAGACGCCAATCCTTTGGAGAACAACGTTGCCTTCACCAAGACGGAGCAGCTCGGGAATTTCGAAGTCAGATGCAGCGAGTTGTGCGGCATCTGGCACGGTTCGATGTTCAATTCGGGCAAGGTCGTGTCAGAGTCGGCGTTCATGGCGTGGGCGAACGCGACCGAAGCCAAGAACGCAGCGAACACGAAGGACCTTCCACCATTCGCCTGGACCTACGTACCCGACGCCAATGGCGCCGCCGGCGGTTACTACCCCGATGGCGGCGTGACGCCGTACAGCCCGGTCGAGATCTACGGATCGAAGCAGCCGTCATGACCAACCACCCTTTTCACGCAAATGTGCATTTCTTGAGCAAAGAAACGGAGATCGTGCGATGACGACCACCGCAGCAGGTTCGGCAGACGTAATAGAAGCGCCACCGGGTGCTGAGGACGCACCAAGAACAACGGGTCACGGTTGGTTGAGCCAGCACGTCGGCACTGCGATTGTCTGTGGATTCCTGGGCTACATCTTGGGGCACTGGCTGGGCAACTTGATCGGGAGCGCGTATCCGTACATCGCCAATAGTGGCCAGAACTCACTCGCCGTTCTCTTGGCGTTGTTGTTCATGGTCATCGGTTGGCTGTTGGGCATTGGTGCGTTGAACTATCCGCTGCTCAAGATCGTTGGTCGAGAGGCCCAACCTGAAGTCGAGCACGTGGGTTGGTCGAGATTTTTCCGTTACAACCTGGACCACAAAGTGGTCGGCATGCAATACGTCGTCGGTGTGCTCATGTTCTTCTTCACCGGTGGACTTTTGGCCATGGCCATTCGGACCGAACTTCTGAGCCCGACGGTTCACGTGTTCAGCGCCGACACCTATATAAAAATCGTCAGTGAGCACGGCACCATCATGATGATGATGGCGTCGTCGATCGTGGTCGGCCCACTGGGCAACTACTTCGTGCCGTTGATGATTGGCGCCCGTCGTATGGCATACCCGCGAATCGAAGCCTTCAGTCTGTGGACCTTCGTCGCGGGCTATTTCGTGATCTTCTCCGCGCTGTTCTTCGGTGGGTTCCCAACGGGCTGGACGGGCTACGCACCGCTCCAGACCCAGGCCGGCCCCGGCATGATCTCCTACCTCTTCGGATTCGCCGTGATCAGTGTCGGCATGATGGCGGCCGGGTTCAACTTGGCCGCGACGATCATCAACTACCGTGCACCGGGCATGACGTGGAGTCGAGTACCGATCTTCGTGTGGTCCATTATCGCCACGGCGGCGCTCTTGACCCTGGCGTCGCCGGTGCTGTTGGCGGCCGGGCTCTTCGGTTTGCTCGACAAGACGGCGCAGACCGCGTTCTACGTCACCGAGCACGGTGGGAGCTCCTACCTATGGGAGAACCTGTTCTGGTTCTTCGGGCACCCGGAGGTCTACATCATGGCGCTGCCGGGCTTTGGCATTGTCGGCGAGATACTCCCAGTGTTCACCCGAAAGCCGCTTTTCGCGTTCCGAATCGCCGCAGCTGGAATGATCGGCGTGGCCCTCCTGTCCTTCTTCGTGTGGCAACACCACCTCTTCCAGAGTGGCATCAACCCGGACATGCGGCCCTTGTTCATGTTGACGACGGAGCTCATCTCGATTCCGACCGGGTTCATCTTCCTGGTGGGAATGGGCACGATGTATAAAGCGAAGATCAGATATGAAGTGCCGATGCTCTTCTGCATGGCGGTGTACTTCAACTTCCTCATCGGTGGCATCTCGGGCGTGTTCCTCTCCGACGTACCAGTGAACGTGACGGTGCACGGCGGTTTCTTCGTGCTCTCGCACTTCCACTACACGATCATGGGTGGACTCATCTTCGCGTTCTTCGCTGGTCTGTACTTCTGGCTACCCAAGATGACCGGTCGCACGATGAATAAGAAACTCGGTCTGTGGCACTTCTGGACGATGTTCGTCTTCTTCAACCTGACGTTCTTCCCGATGTTCATCATTGGACTGTTGGGTCAACCGCGTCGTGTCTTCACGTACGCGCGGGACTTGCAGACCTTGAATGACTTCTCGTCGATCGCGGCGTTCTGCCTCGGCGCGTCGTTCCTGATCTTCGTCGCCAACCTGATGTGGTCACAGTTCATCGCGCCAGAGAAGTCCCCATCCAATCCGTGGGACTCTCTCGGCCTCGAATGGCAGACCGCGACGCCAATTCCGCCCTACAACTTCGAACGGATTCCGGTCATCATGACCGACCCGTATCACTACAGCGAAGAGGGCGCACCAGCACTGGCCGATTTCGGGGCTGGCGCACCGGCTCGGGCGAGTAGCTCGGTCGCCTCCAGTACAGACCCGGAACAATAGCGAGTAGAGAGTAACGACATGACTGACATGATCAAGAGCTCACCAAAGATGAGCGACACTCCTGAAGAGCGGGAGTTCGAGTTACGCGCGCACATTGGCGCGATATGGAGCGGTGGTCGCCTGTTCATCGGCATGTACACCTTCTTGCTCGCGTCGCTCGCCTTCAGCTACTTCTATCTGCGCTCGAGCAACAACGGACTGCTGTGGCGACCGGACCACGTGACCGCACCGACGGCGTACGGATGGACCATCTACACCCTGACCCTTCTCGCCGCCCTCATGGCCATCTTCGGCCAGTCGAGACTGCGAAAGAACATGCTGTCGGATTGGCAGACGGCGGTGTGGGTCGGCGTCGTGGCATCACTGCTCGCCCTGTTCCTGCAGATCTGGGAGTTCACGGCGGTGCCCTTTTACCCCGGTTCCAGTGGCTACGCGTCGACGTTCATTGGCTACTCAGTCATGAACATCATCACGATTCTCATCGTGGCGTACTGGCTGGAAACGACCGTCGCGCGTTCGCTTCGGTTGAAGAAGGAACTGAGCGGCGTCTCACCACAGGTGTCGATGCATCCCTCAGCGCAGTCGTTCCGTGCCAACGTCGCGTCGATGACGTATTTCTTGGGATTCGTTGCGCTCTCCAGCACGCTCTTGTTCGCAATGTTTTACCTGCTGTAGTGACGAAACGCGGGGGCCGTAAGGTGTTCTTCCAGTTACGAGATGATGTTCGAGAGTTGAGGTGGTCATGATGACAGGCGTAGACAGTTTCATCGGCCCTCAGGTCGAGACGATGGTGATTCTCTTGGGCACGCTATTCGTCGTCGTCATCTGGGGATTCTTCCAGCGCCACCGTTCGGAGTGAGCACGGTGCCGATCCGTCGGCCGTCCCCGCCGCGAGTCCTCCTTCACGACCTCCTGACCTGCTGCGCGCTGGTCCTGTGGGTGCTCGCAGTGATTCCACCGGTGCTCACATTGACGGGCCAATACGAGTTCGTGCAATCCACGCAGTTCTGCCTCTTCGCGGTCGTGATACCGGCGTTGATCGTCGTGGGCGCCCCGTGGCGATGGTTCGACCTCGCGTCGCTCGACGAACCTCTCGTGGACAACGATGGTCGACCGATCACCGCAGCGCATCCTCGTCCCCTGGACCGGTGGGTGAACGCGCGCGCGACGAGGAAGGGTTATCGACGAGCCGTTGCGCTCCTACTGATCTTCGTAGCCCAGACGATCCTTTGGCGATCTGCGCCCGTCGTGGACCAACTCATCCGCCACCCATGGCTCTCCATCGTCGAATCGCTCACGCTCGTGATCGGCGGATCGTTCTTCTGGCTGGAGTTGGTGGAGTCGGCCCCCTTCCGCCCGACGACCGCCCGTCCGTATCGCATCGGGGTCGCCGCGGTCGCGATGTGGACGGTGTGGGTGATCGCCTATCTCATGGCCATGGCCCAAAACACGTGGTACACGGGTTTTCGCCACGTGTCGCGACGTATCTTCTCGTTGGCGGTGGACCAGCAGGTCACGACGGCGTTGATGTGGTTTCTGACCGCCTGTGCCTTCCTGCCGGTCATCTTCGCGAACCTCAATCAGTGGCTGCAGTCCGATGAAGACCCTGACGAGGAGCTCTACCAACTCGTCCGACGCGATCAATCGCGCGGTTTCTTCGGAACGAACCCCTAGTCGTCCGTCGACAAAGGGTTCGTCCAATTTTCGTTAGTTGGGCTCTTCATCCCCGGGCAGGGTGGCGAAGCGCAAGATCAGCAAACCGAGCAGCAAGATCACGACGACCCCCACGCCAACGCCCAGCGAGATCATGGTGTCGCGGAAGTCGACCGAGGACAAGGTCCCACTGAGTGCGAGGTGGGCCGAGGAACTCAGGATGTCTCGCACACCCGCCAAAATGCCAATGATGAGGAATGGCCGTACTGGAAAGACCGACGCCCGTAGGTGTCCGAAGACCGTGTGCGCAATGTCGAGCAGGATGATCACGACGAGGATGCCGTCGATGACGGACACCACCGATTTGGGGAACTCGTTCCAATCATCGAGGAAATTGATGAGTGATCGCACCAGGACGATGGCGGCCACCAGCATGAGGCTCGCGACGATGGCGTACTCAATCGCGATGATGAGCCAGCGGATCACCGAGTTGGTGTCGACAGAGTGATGGACGTCGCCGGAGTCCGAATTCGTCATAGCCAACGTTATCGCGTCGAAGGAAATAACCCGTGACGACAGCGGCCGCCGCCGCCGCTCAGGTTCCCTTCAGATGTGTGAGGGAAGGGATCTTGAGCGAGATGAGCGGGCGCCCGAGTGCCCGGGTGGCCTGGGCTTCGTCGCTGAGCGCCTTCGTTCGATCGATCGCGAGTCGTCGTTCTTGACTGGCGAGGTGGCGGATCGTCTGCGCGTCACCGGGATGATTGAACAGGTACTGGATGTCACGAATCGACGCGAGTGAGTAGTCGGTGATCCACTGCTCCACGACGCTCAACATTCGGTCGATATGTCTGCCCGCTTTGGTGTCATCGACCTGAAGGTTGTTCGTGAGGTCGTAGACCGGCTCACTGGCGAAGGAACACGCGGTCTCGTCCCCGGTGAGCAAGGTCGGAACCTGGGCCAGGTCTGACGACGTCAGTTTGTTGCTGACGTCCATGTTGTAGAAGCTGAATGACTCCTTCACCGCGAACGCGCAGTCAGCGAGGTCGGTGTTGATCTCCTTGATCGACGCGTTCTGTGAGGCCTGGTCCTGTGCCGGGGTGATGGGGCGTGGCAGGTCGATCACGACCGAGATGGCGACGATCACCACCAGTGCCAACGACGCGAGGACCCACGGACGTCGATACCAGACGGCCTTGGTGATGCCGAGCGACGACATCGGCATCGACGCCGGGTCGAATGGGACGTTTTCGAAGCCGGGGAGGTCGTCAGTCACCGGACAAGACTATCGGCGGTGGCGGCGATCGCCCGAGCGCAGGTTCTCAGACTTGGGAGGTCGAGCGAGTACCGACCGGTCTTGCTCTCGGTGCCGAAGGGTGCGCTGTACGACACGAGATTTCCGTTCGGTCCGATGAAGTACAGGGCGTTGTTGTGCGAGACCTGACTCGCCTTGGCACCGACGACAACGCGTATCCCATAGGCCGACCAGACGCGATCAAGCGAGTCGACACTGCCCGACAACAGGGTCACCGAACGGTCGTCACTCAGTCCCGGCACCGTGAGCGCGGGCGAGTTCGTCGAGATTTCGACTGCCTTGGGGTCCGTGTTGACGATCACGAAGTGGACCGTGGCGCCTTGTGGTCCGAGCTCGTGGGAGGCCAGCGCAATCTCTTTGCCCAGGACGGGACAGATATCGGCGCACGTCGAGTCATAGAACGCGAGGACGATCACCTGTCCCTTATGGGACGAGAGACGCCACTTGCGCCCCCTTTGGGTTCGCAACGTGAATTTCGGGGCTATCTCGTCGCCGATGTCCTTGAGTCCGATGAACACCTGCAGTGAGATCAACGTGGGCAGATGGGGGTCGGTCGTCGGTGTGCCCTTGCGCACGGGGGTCGTCGTCGCGGGCGGCGATGCCTTCCCGTAGGTCTCGAAGAAGTGCTGCAGGACCTCGCCACCGAGTCCAAGGACCAGGACCGCGACGATCGTCCAGGCGATGAACTTGCGCGGTACGGTCACGCGCCGGGTCCTTAGTGCGCCGTCACGGTCGCGCGGAGCGTTCGCGGCGGCGAAGATCGCGGCGCGCTGTGCCTCGTCGAGCTCGCTGGGATCTCGCGAGGTCTCCTCGTCACCATTCGTCATCTCGCGCCCATCACTCGACGTCATTTTTACCATAGAGATAAGGGATCCTTTCCGCGCCTGCGGCGCGAGCCGACGCACGCCGCCGCCATCGTCGAAGCCAGCACGGCCAGTACATTGGCTAGGTGAGTGACGGCGAAGAGGTGCCTGTCGAGCAGCCGGCGAAGGGTAAGTCCTCCCTCCTTGGCGCCGCGGCGATGAAGACACACTTCACCTTGGTGGTCGGCCTGGCCCTGTGCATCGCCGCGTTCTCGTTCGAACTCGGCCGAGCCGAAGGTGGCAATGAGCTGAGTTGGGCCTACGTCTTCGAGTGGCCATTACTCGCCATCTTCGCCATCTATATGTGGTGGAAGTTGCTGCACCCGGGGTTCACCATCCGACGGGTGCGCGAGAAGGCTCCACTCGCCCCAGAGTACGAGGGGATGCTCCACGCGTGGGAAGAGGAGGTGCGCAGACTTGAGTTGACGCGCCAGGGCGAAGAGGCTGAGTCGGGGCAACGCTCTGATGACGAAGTGCCGCGTGACGATGAGTGAGACGTCCGCCTCTCGCGGGACGCGGACGCGGCCTTCGGGTACACGAGTGGCACTCGTGACGGTGTTCGCGGCGAGCGCGTCGGTGGCGGTCAATTATGCACTGGTGCACCTCGCCACCGCCTTCGATCCCACGCTTCAGCACTACCCGCACTTTCGATTCTCGGACTACGGCACGCTCACCATCGTGGGAGTGCTCTGCGCCGGCGTGGCCTGGTTTTTCGCGACGCGCTTCTTGGCGTCCCCCCGACAGTCGTTCTTCCGCGTGGCGGTGGTCTCGATGGTGGTCCTTTGGCTGCCTGACGTCTGGCTGTTCCTTAAGCACGAGCCGTCTCGCGCTGTCACCTATCTCATCGTGATGCATCTGGCGATTGCCCTCATCACGTACAACTCATTGGTATTCGCGGCACCAGCGCAACGACACGCGCCGAACGTCGCTTCCGCACCTCGTGCGCTCGTCGGCCCTGACGAGAAGTTGACGTCGAGACGTATGCCGCGAGTCCTATGGGTGACCTTGTTGCTCGCGGTTGTCGTCGAGTTCTTGGCCGGCCTGATCGGCATGCTGTATGTACCGTTCAATCGACCTGACGGATGGCTCGCGCACCGGGGAGAAGCGATCTACTTGGTTCACGCGTTGCTCGGGGCATTCTTGGGTATCGCGGCCGTCGCCGTGGCCGTCCACGTCCTTCGAACGCAGGCTCATCGAATCGAGCGAATCGCTGCCGTGAGTGGGCTCTGCGGCGTAGTGATAGGCGCCATCGGCGGAGCGCTGTGCGTCAGCCATCCACTTCGTCTGCTGGGGATGGCGTTGATGTTCGTCGGCGTCGCCGTGGCGTTCTTCGGCTATCTCATTCCGATGATCGAAACCAAGCCCGTTGCGTCTGCGTCGACACCCGTTACGACCTAGCGGTCACGACGGCGACGGTTACGTGACGCTCTCGTCGTGCGCCATGGCCCGGAACTCCTCGGCGGTCATCGTTCGACTTCCCCGGAGTACTTCGTCCATGGCGCTCGAATTCGCGTCGTTCTTGGTCGCGAGTCGAAGCGCCATGACCAACGCCGGGTAGCACCAGAAATCGCCGCACACCCAAAGGATCGCGGCGCCGATCTGTTGGTCCGCGAAGGGATTGAGTGTCGTCGGTGTCATCGATGCCATATTGGCCATGTGGAGCATCGAATTCCCGATGTCGTAGAACGAACCCGACGCGAAGAAGCTGAGGGACATGGCGATGATGGTCATCACGAGATTCGTGAAGAGCAGGGCTCCGACGCGCGCGAAGGGCGTGAGCGTTGGTCGCCACGGACGTGACGGAATGAATTGCAGCCAGAACAAGAGTCCCGAGACGAAGAA
>Ga0182013_10004394_pt1 | contig 16961 bp, 15 predicted proteins | sample 612S2MmetaG_FD_120487 | JGI IMG/M metagenome (GOLD analysis project Ga0182013, IMG submission 120487) | Permafrost microbial communities from Stordalen Mire, Sweden - 612S2M metaG | ecosystem: Environmental > Terrestrial > Soil > Wetlands > Permafrost | place: Sweden: Stordalen | collected...
ATAGCAACTTCATAGTCCAGACGACCACCAACGGCACCGGTAGGTCCGCATCCCATGGCCTGCTGAAGGCCTTTCGCGCAACCCGTCTATTCTCCCCTGTTCAGCAGTGCGCCTGGCCACTAGGGAGCAATCAGGACCAACAAAGTGGAAATGTCTTCGTTTGTATTTCGGATGTTACGGGCTCCTGCAATACACAATTTACGGCTGGCGGTAGTATGGCGACCTATCCGAACCCGGCTTCCGACCAGACTGGCGCATGGAATTGCTCGGACGAGGTGATGATCCTGAACAGTAATAACTCAATCAATGCCACGATGTCGGTCCAGGACAAGTGCCCGCGCTGCCAGAACTTCAACCAAATCGACATTTTCACGAGTTCCCAGGCATGCAGTCCCTACAGCACACTCGACTACCCTAACAGCCCGCTTTACGGAATACGACTAAGATGAAATATTTAACCTCCGTGTCAATTTCTGCCCTTTGGGCGCTCTTCATTTTCACCGCACAGCTGGCTGTCGGCCAGATTGCGCAGCGGCATCCGGAGTTGTGTGGTGGGACACGACAATCCATACCACAGCCCTACAATTTGACAGCGCTGTCCACCGACTCGAAAACTGACTTGACGATCGAACTTGGCGGAAGGACGGCGAAGATTCTGATGCCCGTGGTCAACGACATCCAAGAGGTTTGTCCGCTAGACGGCGGAAAGCTCTTGATATTCGGCTATACCGGAGCAGGCTATGTAATGTACCTCATCTCTGGATCCACCGGAACCGTGCTCGATTCCTTCATTGTGCAGGATCCGGTTGTGTCGCCGGATCAGCACTGGTTAGCAATGCGCGACTGGATCATACCGCAGTCGGACCACCCGGTTACGGATCAGTATCTACTCTATGACCTTACCAAGGACGCCGCCGGGAACCGGTTCTTGCCCGGAGTGGCAGCCGAGCCGGCGCTACGTTACGGACGCACAATGTACCCGTCGACGCGCAACCATATTCCGTTCGAGAACCATGCCGTTCGGCCCGATCAAATCCACACCTTTCCGGGCGGATCGTTCTACTGGGCTGAAGACAGCAAATCAGTCGCTTTCGCTGACCGCACGGATGAAGGTCAGAAAATTGTGCTGGTCAAGGTCAGCGAGAAGGACCTGATTACTCTGGTGCACGACACATCAGCCGACGAGGTGTGCGGTGTGTTATCCGGCGCAACGGTCGCGATGCCCCGCTATGATGCGATCGAGGTGCAAGCGCGATTCCACGCGCCAGACTCCACGAACTGCGACAAGATCTTGACGTTGCACGCCCAGGACTTCAAGCCCGCCAAGGAGGAAATCTTCCCGCCTCGCGTGACAACGCCGTCAGTTCGCGGAAAATAACAGGCCTGAATTCACCTCTTAGGCCGGTGGAGGCGAGTGTAGTCTATCGCGGACCGTGCCCGCCTTCGGACGTGGCCCGGTCCGCCACTCACTCAACTCGGCGGTCTGGCCGCGTGATTGAGGCTACGCTGCGGGGTACCCTTCCCCCGTCCTAGGGTACACGCATTTTACGAGATACAACACGCCGACGGAGAGCGCGTGCGGCGCCGGGGTGTCGGCCACGGCTTATGTGTTCGCGGGTTCCAATTGCCAGGTCTTTACCTACACGCTGAATAGGCTGTTCATTTCCCAGACAAGCCTGAACGGCACCGGGCTATCCGCCAGCGTGCCAAATGGTTTCCTCCACACCTTCGGAAAAGGCCCCAGCCCAACCCTGTGGAGCGTGTGCAAAAACAGTATTCCCCAGGGCGGCAATCTGGAAACTGGCAGTGGCAACGGAAATATCTTTGTGCTCGTACCGAAAGTAGCGGGGAGTTGCTCAAGAACCTTGGTGAACAACGCGACGCTGGCGACAAACCCGTTTCCGACGGCACTCGGGACATGGCAGTGCGACGACCCTGTTATGCTTTTCGACCCGAGGAACGCTGCGGATTCAGTAAAGCTCGTTGAGGACGGCTGCCCAGCATGCTCTGGGGGCTTCGGCGGCGATCAACAAAGCGATCCGAACACTGTGGCGCACATCGATACCTACACATCGAGCCCAGGCTGCAGGGCTCATGACCCTAGCATCGCTGATTACGTGAATTTCTATGGAATAAGGATCAGATGACAATGCGACACACTAACTGGATTGCTACAGCGCTACTGGCGCTTGTTCCGCCGATAACGGAGGCGCAGATCGCCCAGGACAGGCCGGAGCTGTGCTCCAGCTTGGACCCTGTCCCGCTACCACTAGGACTCAGTGCGATTTCGACAGGGACTGGCACCGACCTTACGTTTAGACTGCGTGACGGTTCCTCGAAGAGCCTCCAACTGACTGTTCCCGATGAGATCGATCAGATTTGCCCGCTAGACCGGGAACGCCTGGCAGCTTTCGGAGGCGTACGCGGTGGCGATGGATACATCGTCTGGATCCTGAGCGAGCAGGCCGGAACCATCCTCGATACAATAGGGGCGCGGGATCCAAGGCTGTCACCCGACCGGCGATGGCTGATTTACAGGCAAAGATACCCAACGCAGTCAGAAGCCGTATTTGAGCAGTACCTGCTCTACGATCTGAGTAAGGACGCTGCTGGAAACCAGCCCTCAGGCGCCCGCCATGAGTATCCCCCTGGCCGCCTCGTTTACCCCGTAACGGCCAGTCGGGCACGGCTCGAGGACCTGACGCTGACACCGGACCAATACCATACGTTTCCCGGAAAATCATTTTTCTGGTCCGCAGACAGCAAGTCCGTGGCATCCGCCGATCATGTAGGCAAGACGACTTCAATCATAGTCGTTCGGATTGAGGCCACGAACCTGCTGCGTACGTCCATGACTTGAGCATGAGCGAAATGTGTACCGGGAAAACACTGTCAGAGCGCCTTCTCTCGTCGGTTGCGCTTTCGGGGGTCCACTTCCGACCAAGGCACGCTCGGCGGTGTCCTGGTCGAATTCTCCCCCCAGAGCTGGATGGATACCAAAGCTTTCGCCTGCCACAAGACTCTGCCGCTGAACTCGACTAATTTAAGGCGGGCGGCGGTTGAGGTTCACCGGCCGGAGTGAGCCAACGCACGAATACTCGAATTGGGAGTACCCGATTGGGAATCTGCGCCCAGCGGCCTCTCACCGTGGTAATAATCATTCTCGCAGTCCCACCGACCCGGACATGTCTTCCGTAGACCGGCGATTTCGACGAGAATAGCCACCTAGGCGGATAGCGGGAAGTCTTCGCTCACGTAAAAGCCATGCGAGGCCGGACTTCTTATCGGTCAATCTGCGTTTATCGACAATGCCAAATGTTTTCCGCTGTCCTAGGTGGCACCTCTCGCTCCCGCTCATTTCCGTGGAATTTTCCCTCAGCTACCCTCCAAACCGTTCAAACGTGTTAACGTAGCAATTAATACAGAACTTTTTTGGAACTTTCGTACGCCTGACGATAACCCTTCTGCCCGGAATCGCGTCATTTCCGTAGAAGACCCTTTTATCCAGTATCGTCGGGCGCCCGATGGCCCGCGAGGGTGAACATGTCATCATTATCTAATAGTGCTCCTCTGCCCGCTCCGCCGTCGGCGACGCCAACGCCGTCGATCGTACCTCCGCCGGAGCCCGCGAAACGCGGCCCGGCCCGCTGGCTGATTCCACTCGTTCTCATTCTGATACTCGGCGGCGTCGCCTATTGGAAAACCCGGCTGGCGGCCAAGACCGGCGGACCCATCGTCACCGTCCCCACCGTCACCGTCGTCGTCGCCGACATCCAGCGCTCGGTGCGCGTCACCGGGACCGTGGCGGCGCGCAATTTTGCGTCCCTGCTTGCCCCGCGCGTTCTCGGCAGCCGTTCCAACGTCAACCGCGGCGGCATGGCTGGCGCCCTGGCAGGTGGCGGCAGCGACTTTAACCTTGTCCTCCTGCACCTGATTAAAGCCGGCGCGCGCGTCAAGAAAGACGATGTGGTCGCTGAGTTCGACCCCACCAACCAGCTCCTTCGCCTCGACGACTACAAAGACGCCGTCATTCAGACCAACAACAGCATCCGCAAACTCATCGCCAACCTGGCGGCCAACAAAGAGGCCCACGACCAGACCGTCCGTTCCTCCAAAGCTTCCTGGGACCAGGCTGCCCTCGATCTGAAGAAGGCCCCCGTACAGGCGGCCATCGACGCCGAGAACGCCAAGCTCACCGCCGAACAGACCGAAGCCACCTACAAACAATTGGTGTTCGAAGATGCCCTGGTGATCGAATCGCAGGCCGCCACCATCCGCGTCTCCGAGTTGACCAAGGACCAGATGGCCATCGAGCTGCAACGCGCCGAAGGCAACGTCAAGCGCATGGAAATGCATAGCCCCATGGACGGCATCGCCGTCATGGCCAGCATCATCCGCAACGGCGAATGGGGACAAGTCCGCGAGGGCGATCAGGTGAACGCCGGGCAGCCCTTCCTCACCGTTGTCGACCCCAGCTCGATGGTCCTCGACGCCACCGTGAATCAGGTTGACGCCGAGAATCTCCGTCTAGGCATGAAGGCCTCGATTCATCTCGACGCCTATCCCGATCTGGAGTTGCCGGCCGTACTGGAGGGCATAGGCGCCATGTCGAAGACCAGCACCTTGCGCGCCGGCTACGTCAGCTTGATCCCCGTGCGCTTCAAGATCGAGAAGTCCGACGCCCGGTTGATTCCCGATCTCACCGGCAGCGCCGACGTGGTTCTCGGCGCCGAGAGCGACACGCTGGTGTTGCCCCGCGCCGCCGTGTTCGAGGAAAATGGCGGGTCGTTTGTCTACGTGCAGACCGCGGAGGGGTGGTCGAAGAAGCAAGTGGAACCCGGCCTGCGGAACTTCACGCAAGTGGCCATCCGCTCGGGAGTGCAAAAAGGGGACATGGTAGCGCTGCAGCGGCCCCTCTAGGCTGGGAAGCTGGGGCTCGAAACCGGGACCGGAAATCGCAAATATGGCATCCAAAGATCGTCGCCCGAATATTCGCTTGGGAAAGTCCAACCCGCGGCGCGTCAAACTCATCGCGTGGGCTATCGGACTGACAGCTTGCGGCGGTGGCCTCTACGCCGCTTATCGTTACTCCACCACCACTGAGGTGGAAGTGTCCACGGCGCCCGTCCGCCGCGGCGATTTTGTCATCAGTGTGCGCGCCCGCGGCGATATCCGCAGCGCCCGTTCCAGCATTCTGAAAGCTCCGCTGGCCCCCGGACTGCGTATTGTAAAGCTGGCCTCGCAAGGCTCCCCGGTGAAGCGCGGCGACGTGGTGGTGCAGTTCGATGCGGTGGCGCAGGAACAGAACGTCATCGGGCAGACCCTCCAGGTGCAGTCTATCCAGGGTTCCATCGACCAGCTCCACGCCACTCAGCGCATCAATGACGATGCCGACGCCATGAATAAGATGACCGCCGAATACGGCGTGGAAGGCGCCAAGCTGGATGCCAGTAAGGCCGACGTCATCGACGCCATCGACGGTGAGAAGTTCCGCATCACCGTGGGCGTGCAGGAGGGTAGTCTGCAACAGGTGAAGGCCAACATCAATGCGCACCTGGTGGGCAACGACGCCGACAACTTCCGTCTCACTCAGCAGAAGGATAAGGCGATCCGCGATCTCAGCACGGCCGATGGTTACCTGGGCATGATGCAGCTTCGCGCCCCCACCGATGGCGTGGTGAACCTGCTCGCCAATTTCCGCTCGGCGGGAAGTTTCGGGCAGTCGCCGCCGCCCTTCCGCGAAGGCGACAGCGTGTGGAACGGCGCCGAGATCGTGGAAATCCCCGACCTCAGCGATCTCTACATCGATCTCAAGCTCGACGAAGTGGAGCGTGGAAAACTGCAACTCGGCCAAGCGGTGAGCGTCCGCGTGGACGCCATTCCCGACAAGGAATTTATCGCCACGCTGGATTTCATCAGCCCCATCGCCGTACTGGTTTTCCGCGGCGGAGCAACCTCCGAGAAGACGTTCCCGGCGCGCGCAACTTTGAAAAATCTCGATCCCCGATTGAGCCCCGGGATGAGCGCCAGCGCTGAAGTAATCATTGAGCGGGAACCGAAAAAACTGCTCATTCCCATCCGCGCCAGCTTCGATAAGGACGGCAAACCGGCCGCCTGGCTGCAAACCGGCAGCAGCTTCAAACTGGTGCCCATCGAAGTGGGCCGGCGCAACGACGACGAAATCGTAGTGACCAGCGGGTTGAAGGAAGGCGACATCGTCACCCTCGAAACCCCCGCCGACGCCGCCAAGAGGGCAAAGAAAAAGTTGTGAAACACCTCATTCCGAGCCGCGACCATAGGGAGCGGTCCCGCTCGTCCAAGTGACCCGCACATGAAAAAGGCGATCTACCGACTCATCACCCTCGCCATCCTCGCCACCGGCGGATGGTACGGATACCGCTGGTACCAGCAACTCCCGTCGCGCCAGGAACAGTTCGCCACCGCCAAAGTCCAGCGGGGCGACGTGGTCATCCGCGCCTACACGCGCGGCGAACTGCATGCCGTGCGCTCGGTGACCCTAGTGGCGCCCAACCTGAACGGCACCGTGCAGGTCACCGGCCTCGCGCCCATGGGCGCGTTCGCCCACGAGAAAGATCTCATCGTCGAGTATGACGACTCCGAACTGCTCGCCTCGCTCGACCAGGACCAGATGGCGCTCGAACAGACCGACGAGCAGATCAAGGGCGCCAAGGCCAACCTGGGCGTCACCAGCAGCCAGGATGCCTTGAGCCTGCTCAAACAGCGCTATGCCGTGCGCGCCGCCGAGCTGAACGTCCAGAAGAACCCGGTTACAGATGTGATCGACGCCAAAAAGAATCTTCTCGCCCTGGAACAGGCCAGGCGCGCCGTCACCCAGCTCGAAACTGACGTCGCCATGCGCAAGGCGCAGAACGATTCCATCCTCGAGGTGCTGGCCGAACAGCGCAGCCGCAACCTGCTCGATATCAAGCGCGATCAGCTCCGCATCGAACAAACCAAGGCCCTCTCCGACATTGCGGGGCTGGTGTCCATCCGCCAGAATCGCGCCGGCAATTTCAATTTCGGCCAGGTGATGCCGGATATCCGCGAGGGCGACACCCTCCAGCCCGGCATGCAGGTAGCCGACGTTCTCGATCTTTCCGAAGTCGAGGTGTGGGCCAAGGTGGGCGAACTCGATCGCGCCAATCTGGTGGAAGGTCAGGATGCCGTCCTGCAGCTCGACTCCGTTCCCGACAAGCAATTCCACGGCAAGGTGAAGGCTCTCAGCGGCACCGCCGTGGCGGACGTCTTTTCGGGCGACCCTTCGAAAAAGTTCGACGTGGTGTTTTCCGTCGACATGCGCGGCTTGTTGACCGGCCTGGGAATGAAACCCTCCGAGGTCGATGGCGTCATGGCTACTGCTGAGTCCAACGCACGTAAACACGTCGCGGCCGGCGCGGCTTTTGCGAATTTCCAGCTCACTCCCAACGGCGCGGCTGGAACTCCGGGAACTCCCGGTGCTGCCGGGGGGATGTCCACGGCTGCCGGCCGCGGTCTCACCGGTGGAATGCCGCAGGGTGCGACACCCGCGGCGGCTGGCCGTGGGTCCGCTGGTGGAATGCCGCAGGTGGCGGGTAACGGCACGATGACCGCAGCCGGTGGGCGCGGCGCTACCGGGGGAATGCCGCAGGGTGCAGGTAACGGTGCGATGACCGCGACGGCTGGCCGCGGTTCCACCGGGGGAATGCCGCAGGGTGCAGGTAACGCCGCGATGACCGCAGCCCGTGGCCGTGGAGCGACGCCAACCGCCGGTGGCCCCGCGCGCGGCGGCGCCGGAGCCAGTCCGGCCGACCTGATGGCCATGATGGCTTCCGGAGGTTCCCAGTACACCGACGAAGAGCGCAAGAACGCCAGGGTCCCGCTGCCTCCTGGGCAGGATTCCCAGGTGCAAGCTCTGTTACGCCCGGGCCTTCTGGCCGACGTGGAAATCACCGTCGAGAAGCTGCCCAACGTGGTTCACGTGCCGGCCCAGGCGGTCTTTCAAAAGGACGGCCAGAACGTGGTCTACGTGCTACAGAAGAACGGCCGCTTCGCATCCCGCAAAGTGCAGTTGATCAAACGCAGCGAGTCCATGATGGCGCTGGCATCCGGCGTGGAACCCGGCGAAACCGTCTCCCTGAGCGATCCCACAGCTGACAAAAACGCCAAGAAAAAGGAAGAAAAGCCCTCCTCGTCGAGCAACCCGATGAGTTCCATGCCGGGGGGGAAATAGCTCATGTTCGGACAACTGATTCCCGAGCTGAAGATGGGGTTGGCCAGCCTCTTCGCGCACAAATTGCGCAGCCTGCTCACCATGCTCGGTATGATCTTCGGCGTCGGCGCCGTGGTCGCCATGCTCTCCATCACCGCCGGCGCGCAAAAACAGATGATGAGCTTCATTGACCAGCTCGGCGTCAACAATATCATCGTCGACGCCCACGAGGCGGTCGACCGCAACGAACTCCAGACCGTCCGCTCCATTTCTCCCGGATTGAGCCTGCGAGACTACCGAGCCATCCAGGAGAACGTCCAAGGATTAGTGGCCATCACCCCGCGCAAGAAGTTCAAGCTGCAAAAGCTGCTGCCGAAGACCACCAACGAGTCGCCTATGCTCGTCGGCGTCTACCCCAATTTTCAGGAAATCAACAGTCTCAAGCTCGCCCCTGGCGGCCGATTCTTCACCGAGGATGAGGACCGCGATTCGGCTGCGGTCTGCGTGCTGGGCGAAGCCGCCAAGGTCAGCCTGTTCGGCTATGGCGACGCGCTCGGCAAGTACGTCAAGGCCAACGACACCTGGCTGCAAGTGATCGGCGTCCTGCGCGCGGCATCCGGCGGCGACACCGAAACCGAGGGCGTCCAGACCCTGGACCGCAATAACATGATCATCGTGCCCTTCAACACCGCGATGCGCCGCTTCGAGGACCAGACCAGCTACCTGAAGGACGAAATCGACGGCATTTATATGAAGGTGCAGCCGGCCGTCGATTCCGTCGAGACTTCGGGCGTAGTCAATGCCCTCCTCACCGCCACCCACAAAGCGGCCGGCGATTTCACCATCACTGTGCCCGAAGGACTGCTCGAACAGAAAAAACAGACCCAGTTCATCTTCAGCATCGTGATGATCTGCATCGCCGGCATTTCGCTCCTGGTGGGCGGCATCGGCATCATGAACATCATGCTGGCCACGGTCCTCGAGCGGACCCGCGAAATCGGAATTCGCCGCGCTATCGGTGCACGCCAGGCCGATATCGTACGTCAATTCCTCACGGAGGCCATTATGATCTCGATCGCCGGAGGACTGGTCGGCATCGCTTTCGGCTTCGCCCTGTCGCAGATTATCGCCACGGCGGCCGGCTGGTCCACCGTGGTGACCTCGTCGTCCATCGCCGTCGCCTTCGGTGTATCGGTATTTATCGGGTTATTATTCGGAATTTATCCGGCGGTTCAGGCCGCCAAGCTGGATCCTATCGAGGCCATTCGTTACGAGTAGACTATGCGGTTGCCAACCTTACTAGCACTGACGTGGCGCGGACACTCGTGTCTGCAGCGCCGAGACTCGTCTCGCCGGTTTTCCCTGACTTGCCGCACCACCCTGGCCGTCATCCTCCTGACCTCTGGCGCAATCGCGCAGACCGCGTCATTCCCCAAGCCGAATTACTTTCGCCAGGTATTCGAGCAGACCCGGACCCAGGTCGATCTGCGCGACCCCGTGAAGCTCAAGGATCACGTCGTCGACGGCAAGCTGGAGCTGTCGCTGAAGAGCTTCCTGGAGTTGGTGATGGCCAACAATACCGACGTACAGGTGACGTTTCTCACCGTGGAGACGCCGAGAAATAACATCACGTCGGCCTTCGGTATCTGGGACCCCACCGCCACCGGAAGTTTCTCTTCTACCCGCAGTACCAGTCCGGCCACCAACCCCTCACAGTCTGAGAACGCCTCATTTGGCGCCAACTCGAAGAGCCTCTCTCAGCCTCTTTCGTTGACTTACGGGCAGGCTCTCGATACCGGTACCAGTTACCAGGTGGGGTTGGGCGGGGCTAAGTACTCCTACAACAATAGCTTCTCCTCGTACAATCCCAGTATCACTTCGAGTATGTCGGTCGCGGTGACCCAGAACCTGCTCCGCAACCGCACCCGGTATCAGAATCGTATCCCGGTCATGCAGGCGCAAAGCACTTACAAGCGTGCGGAGTTCAACTTGCGTGCGTCCCTGTTGAACTGGGTCAACACCGGCGAGAACGCTTATTGGCGAGTGGTCTTGGCGCGCGAAAACGTGAGAGTGCAGGAGAAAGCTCGCGAGACCTCTAAAGCCAATCTCGATTTCGTACAGAAGCAATTGGATTTGGGAGCCGTATCGCCGCTCGATATCTACAACCCGCAAGGGCAACTCGCCTCCGCCGATCTGCAACTTTCACAGGCCAAGTTCGCCTTGGAGCAGGCCGAGGACGCTCTACGCCACCAGATCGGCGTGGACCTCGACCCGAGTCTTGCCAGGGTCCCCATCGAACTCACCGAACCTGTAGATATTTCCACCACGGGCCTGGATCTCGATCCCGAACACGAGGTTCAGAAGGCGCTCGGCAACAACCCCAATGTGAAGGCGGCCGTGCAGGCGCTCGATATCGACGATCTCGGCATTCAGAGCGCCAATGTCGGCTTGCTGCCGCAACTGACTTTCACCGCGTCGTATGCCGGCGCCGGCCAGGGCGGAATCTACACCGCCAGCGGCTCCACATTGCTCGGTAGCGGTGGGGCGCTAGTGGTGCCCGGCGGCCTTAGCGATGCCCTAAGCCAGATGTTCGGATTGAATAACCCGACTTACAGAGGTAGCCTCAACCTGACTCTGCCCATCCGCTCACGCACCGCTTCCATGACCCTGGCCAACGCTCTAGTGACGAAGAAGACCGACGCGCTCAACCTGCGCAACACACAGCAAAACACCCGCTTGAACGTGCTCACCGCCATTAGCACGGTGAACGGCGCCATCGAGTCTCTGCGTCTCGCCAGGACCCAGGAAGACCTGCAGCATAAGAACTACGACGCGGAGATGGAGAAGTACACCCTCGGCACCGATACCAATCAGAACGTCGTCATCGCGCTGCAGGCATGGGTAGTGGCGCAGTCGTCGGTAGTTACCGCGCAAGTTAACCTGCGCACCAGTATTCTGAATCTCTACACCCAGACCGGCGAACTCTTAGACGAACGCGGTATCATCGTTAAGTAGGACATGCTTCAGCTTGTCCAGGCGACGTAGCTCGCCCGCCGGCATTGGCCTTTCGTGGGCAGGCGTCAGGCTGCGGCGATCCTGTGTGGGAACGTCTCTCGCACCAGGAACCACTATGCCAAGAGACAGACAGACTGGATTGCCAGCAAACCCCTCAAAGTCAGTAGCTTGTCGGGTGGCTTCGAGCCTGTGGTTGTTGGAGAGCCTGCGCAGGGCTTCAGCCCGGCCGTATGCGGGCCCCCGATCGCGGAGCACTCAGTTTCCCGCTGGTGTTCTGTCGACGCGATCGACAACCACCATCTCCACCGGCCCTTTTCGAGCCTCGATCTTCAGCCCGAGCTGTTCCTGCACGGCAGCAGGAAGATCGGATAGATCCCGTGCATCCGCGGGCGTAGCCACGCCGAGTCCCTCCGCGAAGGTAAGCACAAAGTCATACCTTTGCCCCAAGCCCGTCTCGTCTCTCATACGCCGGTCCAATTGCCGCATGAGGTGATTCGCCAGCATCGTCGCCTCCCGAGCCGTGATCTGCACGCGCCCGCCGGCCGAGACCGTCTGGACGTTCGTCAGCGTCTCCGGCGAGGCTTCGCTAGCGACGTGGCGTCTGGCGAGCTGCTGTTCGCCGAACCAGCCTCGATTCCTGCGCTTGGTGGTGGCCCTGACCGGCGTTGCCTGCCCCACATCTCAGCCACCTCACCACTCACTTTTGTAAACGTAAATTAACCTCGACGCGCCAGTTTGATATGCTAGAGTCGGCATGACTTACGAGGTGGGGGAGCGCATCGGCGACTACCAGGTCGTCGAGCGTATCGGCGCGGGCGGAATGGGAGCGGTCTACAAGGTCCGCAATCTTATCACCGACCGCGTTGAGGCCATGAAAGTGCTCTTGCCCGACCTGCGGCAGGCCGCCGACCTGGCGGAGCGATTCAGCCGCGAAATTAAAGTCCACGCCAGCCTGGTACATCCCAACATCGCCGCGCTGCATACCGCCATGCGGGTGGAAAACCAACTCCTCATGATCATGGAGTTCGTGGAGGGTACCAGCCTGTCGACAAGACCGCGCCAGGGGCCCATACAGTGCCATGAGAGCGTGGCCTACATCGTGCAGACGCTGTCGGCCCTGAGCTACGCGCACGAACGGGGCATCATCCATCGCGATATCAAGCCCGCCAACATCATGGTGACGCCGCACCGCATCGTGAAGCTGATGGACTTTGGAATCGCCACCACTACCGGCCCCACGAACCTGCAAAACCGCCTGACCGCAGCCGGCACGGCATTAGGCTCGGTCCACTATATGTCGCCCGAGCAGGTGAAAGCCGGCGCCCCGGACGCGCGGTCCGATCTCTATTCGCTGGGTATCACGTTCTACGAGATGGTCACCGGCCAGTGCCCCATCCGCGGCAATAGCGAGTACGAGATCATGGCCGCGCATCTTGCCATCGCGCCGCCGCCACCCACCGAACTCAATCCGTTCCTGCCTCCAGCGGTCGCCGCGATCATCACCAAATCGATCCAAAAACGGCCGGATGACCGGTTTCAAACCGCGGCAGACTTCCGCGCCGCATTGGAAGCGCTGATGCCCGGCGCGGTTCCTACGACGCCGCAGCCCGCGATGATGACCGGCTTGCAGCCCGAGTTTGCCGTCCGCCCGCCTACGCCGCCTTCGGGCACGTCGATTTTGAATCCGGCGATCGTCGAAGCGACGGTGAAAGATCTGGCCGCATATATCGGTCCGATGGCGAAGATCATCGTGAATCGCGCCGCAAAACAGGCGCAGAATCCGAAACAGCTGTACGAGACTGTGGCGTTGGAGATCTCGTCCGTCGCCGACCGCTCCAAGTTCCTGGCGAAGCGCGGGGCGTGAAGAGACTCCGAACTCCTGAAGTTGTGGAATTCTTCGTGGCGCAGGCACTCATACCTGCTGGGTCGAGACTCGTCTCGACCCTTCTCGGGAGCTACACGCAGGGAACGCCGACATGAGTCTCGGCGCTGCAGACACGAGTGTCCGCGCCACGTCGATTCGCCGGCAAACTACCCTCCAGCTACTCGCCTTCGAGCATCTTCATAGCCTTTGCCATGCTGATGCGCATGCGATCGAAGGACCCGGCCAGCACCGCGATCTCGTCTTTTCCGTGCACCGGAAGCTGTGCCTCATCGAGTTCGCCCTTGCTGATGCGGTCCGCCATATTCGAGAGCTGCGATACGGGGCGGACGACGATCAGGATGAGCGCGAAATCCACGGCAATCAGCGTGACCAGTGCCACCAGGCACATATTGATCAGTAGATTCTTGAAAGCGTTGTCTGCCATCTTGACCGGCAAAGACGCGGGGACGGAGACGATCTGCGCTCCCACGATCTCATTGGGCTGCCACCCGAATCCGTTGGTGGCGCCATAAATCGCGACCATCGCCGGCGGCGCCGCGGCAGCCGTGGAATGGCAGGACAAACACGCCGGCAAGGCCACGATGGGCTGCGCCAGATAGTACGACGTGCCCCCGACCGTCTCCCGCGACCCCGACTTGCGCTTGATGCTGGGATTGTCGCGGAAAATGCGGATAATGTCGGACTCCCAATCGGCTGGACGGTCGCGTGGGTTGGTGGGATTGAGCGTCGCTTCCTTGTAGCTGTATTCGGGGTAATTGGCGCGCAGATAATTGAAGCTTTCGGTGGCGGCGTAGGCGGGCACAATCTGCGGATGGAAGGAGTCCTGGAATTTCTCTCCGGTCAGCAGCGGCTTGATTTGGTTGGTGGTGTAGTCGCGCATGGAAAGCGCCGTCTGCAACATCAATTGCGCGTTCTGAATCACCTCATCGGTGGCGTTTTTCTGCAAAAACCCGTGCGCCAGATAGGCGGCCAAGGCGAATCCGATTCCGAAAACGAGGATAAAGACAAGGGTGAATTTGGCGACCAGCTTCATAGTGTTCCCAATAGGGCGGTAGCCGCCAGCATACAGATTCGCGACGATTTTGTAAAGCCTGAGAGGAGTCTTTAAGCGGTACAGTCGAGCGAGTATAGTGGGGTTGGAGGGTCGGCTCCATGTGCAGAGAATGGACGCTCTTGTTGGCGATTGCCGGCTCGGCAACCCCGTCCGCGGCCCAGGGACGCCGCAGACGGTCACTCCAACCTTTCAAACGGGCACGTAGACATGCCGTACTATCCGCGGCGCGCCTGCACGGCGTCGCCCCTGTAGGCGGAATTCGCCAGCTTCACAGGCAAGGCATGAAATTCGCCACACAAGAGAAGGGAGCCGCAAGATCTGCTGTTAGACTGATTTCATGACCGGACGTCCACAGGAAGGCGATGCTGCGCCTTACTATTTTCCTTACATCAATCAGGTGGCGGGCGACGATATCCTCGCCGTCATTGAGTCCCAACTGGGAGACTCGCTGACAGTCTTCGCGGGAGTATCCGAGGAGATCTCCCAGCGCCGCTATGCACCGGACAAGTGGAGCATCCGGCAACTCCTGAACCACGTCACCGACACGGAACGCGCCTTCGCATTTCGCGCTCTCTGGTTCTCCCGCGGATTCGCCACTCCCCTTCCCGGCTACGATCAGAACATCGCCGCCGCCGGCGCCCTGGCCGACAACGTTCTCTGGTCGGCACATGTGGAGGAATTCCGCAGTGTGCGGCTGTCGACCATCTCGCTCTTCCGCAATATGCCGGCCGATGGCTGGACGCGCGCGGGAGTCGCCAGCGACAATCATGTCACCGTGCAGGCACTGGCGTTCATCATCGCAGGACACGTGGCCCACCACGTAAAGATTCTGCGTGAACGGTACCTATAGCCGGCCAGGACTTTGATCTTCCCCAGCGTTTCTGGTACGTTGGGTGCCATGCCGCTACTCGAGCCGGTGATTTGGGCCAAGGGGACCGTTCTCAATCCGCAGCACCTGCAAATTCAGGACCGGTTCCTGGTCGACTCGCTGCAGTTCCAGCTACAGGCGCTGAACTTCCGGCCGTGGGGTTTTCGGCGGCTGCGCATCGATCAATCGGCCCTCGCGACCGGCACTATCACGGTTTCGGAAGCTTCCGGAATCCTCTCCGACGGGCTGCTCTTCGACATCCCCGAATCTGACGCCGCCCCCTCCCCGCGCTTGATTGCCGACCGCTTCGCTCAGGATCAGGAGACCCTCGCGGTCTACCTCGCTATCCCGCACTATCGCGAGCAGGGCATGAATGTGGCGAATGGCATGCGCGATGTGGAGGCCCGCTACCGCGCCGAAGTGGCCATGATCCGCGACGACAATACCGGACAATCGGAACGGCCGGTGATGATGGCGCGCAAGAATTTCCGCATCCTGGTGGAAGGCGAGAGCCAGGAGGGAATGTCGGTGATGCAGGTTGCCAACGTGCGCAAGACGCCCGCCGGGGTGTTTCAGGCCGACCCGCATTTTGTGGCGCCAATGCTGGACCTCAGCGGCAGCGATTATCTGCTCTCGATCGCTCGCCGGCTGGTGGAAATTCTGTCGGCGAAAAGCAGCACGCTCTCCGGTTCGCGGCGCCAGAAGAACCAGAGTCTGGCGGATTTCACCGCCTCCGACATCGCGCAATTCTGGCTGCTCTACACCATCAACACGGCATTCCCCACCATCAGCCACCTGTTTGAAACCCGCGGCGGGCATCCCGAGGCGCTGTACTCCGCCATGCTGCAACTGGCCGGATCGCTGACCACGTTCTCGGCCAAAATTCACCCGCGCGATCTGCCGGTGTACGATCACGAAAACCTCGGCGCCTGTTTCACCGACCTCGACGAGAAACTGCGCTACCTGCTGGAAACCGTGGTGCCCAGCAACTTCGTGTCGCTGCCGCTCAAGCTGGTGTCGCCCAACATTTACGCCACTTCTATCGACAAGGAAGAATACCTGCGCAACACCCGCATGTACCTGGCAGTGAGCGCCGACGCCAGCCAGGCCGACGTGATCGGGCGCGGTCCCAACCTCATCAAGATCTGCTCCGGCGATCACATCGAACTGCTGGTGCAAAGGGCGTTGGCGGGCGTGCCGCTGATCTACTCGGTGAGCCCACCCAGCGCGATTCCGCTGAAGCTGAATTATCAATATTTCAGCTTGAGTCAAAGCGGCGGTCCGTGGGAGACCATCGTGCGGGCGCGCAATCTCGCGGCGTATGTGCCGGGCGAGTTTCCGAATCCACAGTTAGAGCTGATTATTCTGCTGCCGACTACGGGGTAGTTGGTGTTCGGCAGGATGGCTGCAATTGAGTAGTGCGTGAGAATTTTTGGGATAATACCATCATGACGACTGACAAGGCGGATCTGTCCCGGATCACGGTTGCAGCTGGTCAGCGTTCAGGACAGCCTTGCATCCGCGATCTACGTGTAACGGTGTGGGACGTACTTGATATGCTCGCCACCGGAATGACCGAAGATGAAATCCTGAGCGATTACCCGTACCTGGAGAAGGCCGACTTTCCTGCCGTCTATGCCTACGCTGCCCAGGCTGGGCGGGAGCGCAAGTCGCGTTGAAGCTCCTATTCGACGCAAATCTCTCGCCTAAGCTTGTCGGCCGTCTCGAGGATCTTTTCCCTGGGTCGGCACACGTCTTCGATACGGGCTTAGCCCGTTCCACGCCTGATGAAAAAATCTGGGAGTACGCAGCGGTCGAAGGGTTTACGATCGTGACAGCGGATTCTGATTTTCTTGACATCGCCAAGTCACGGGGCGCGCCGCCAAGAGTTGTCCATCTTCAGAACTGCGACTATCGAACCGCGGAAGTC